>Ga0157378_10001664_pt1 | contig 20095 bp, 18 predicted proteins | sample M65metaG_FD_115309 | JGI IMG/M metagenome (GOLD analysis project Ga0157378, IMG submission 115309) | Miscanthus rhizosphere microbial communities from Kellogg Biological Station, Michigan, USA - M6-5 metaG | ecosystem: Host-associated > Plants > Roots > Rhizosphere > Soil | place: USA: Michigan...
ACCTTGAGCAGGTCATAGAACGTGACTACACCGCGCCGCAGCAAATAAATGATTCGCGGTTCGAACCGCTTGGCCCGGTAATACTCCAGATCTTCTTCGACGGCTTTAATGTGCGCTTCGAAATCATGCATGTGCCCTTCGAAAGGCTTGTGCGAATGTCCATGGTTACCCGACATGAGATCCTCCGATAGTTCGTCCAATGCGCGGATCAATGCGTATCAAATATCTCTTGATACTCTTTCAGCTTAGCTTGGGTTGCTTCGGTTTCCGCTGCGGTCGGCTTTGCAGCATCAGCAGCCGGCGGCAAGCAACCAAACTTCATCAAGCAAGCCATCAACAACAGTCGCGCTTTCGTCGCGGTGAGGTTGCTGCCGGCGATCGCCAGTGGATCGCGGGTCGGATCCACGAAGCCGCCGGCATTGCCGCGGCCGACTTTCACCACCGGCATGCCACTGAACGTGGCGCGCTTGAGCGCCGCGTCGACGGAATTGCTCATGGCGCCAAACGGCGCCGATCCTTCGGCGATGAATCCGGCCAGCGGCGCATCGCGCAGATTCTTCTCGATCCGCGCCAGAATATCGACTTCGCTGCTCGCATCACCCGAGGTATCGTCCGACAAGTAGCGGGCATGCTTGACGATCGTGACTTTGGAAATTGCCGTCGCCACCAATTCTCCAACATTATTTTTGATCGTAACCGCAATGGTTCCGACCTTTGAATCTTGAACCTTGGAACCGTGAACCTCTCTCGGTAACCGGCTGAGATTTACCTGTGAATTATGTGTATGCCGTTTGACCGGCTTGAACGAAAACTGCGGTGCGCCCGGATGACCCAAGCGACCGATGATGCCGCCATGACCACCGGTGGCGACGTAGCCGCCAGGCCGCGCGTCGGATTTTTGAACATCCCGGGAAGTAAAAATCTGCTCGTCGAGAATCGCCACAGCGCCGACACAATCCCGGCCATTTTCATCCGCCCAGATGCGCGAGGTGATGTAGTTCACCGAGTCGACAATATTACGATCACCGTCGTTCGCGATCGCCCCGTGCGGCCGCTGCGATGAATTACCGGCGATCGGCACAACCGTATCGATCAGCAAGTTGAGCCAATAGGTAGTCTCTTCGACGAACGGACTGCCTTCCAACCAAATCGCGCCCAAATATTTGCCGCTCGTCAGCGCCTGCTGCACGACATTAGTCACGCGCGCCAGCGCCGCCATCGGCGGCTCCTTGCGCAAATAGCCGGGACGGTAGGGAAAGAAATCTATACCGCGAGTTTCCGGCGCGATTTCGCCGCCGCCGATATCGGTGCGCTCGTCAGAGCGCCGGCCCGTTGTATACCCGCCGGACGGCAGCGCGCGATAAAAGTCGAAATTGGCTTTGCCAGTTAGCAGACATCCCACGCCTTCATCGGAGATCCCCAAGCGATCGATTTCTTCGAAAAGCCGGGAACCATCGGGAAAAAACGGCACGCGGCATAGTTCACCCGGTGCATTCTTTTCCGTACCGTCCATTTCCCAGGCCTGCCCGCTAGCCTGGCGAGCCATGTACGGAAGTGGGTACAATCCGTCTTCCGGTCGCAGCATGATTTCGTAAACAGGTTTATCCGTCAGACTGGTCCGCTCTTTGTGAAAAACCCCGCGGGCGTCGAGATAGCCGTCGGGCGGTGCGTAAAGCTCGGCGGCATCGCGCTCGAGCGGATGCGCAGAAAACTGTTCAACGTAGACTGTGATCGGCGCTGCCAAGCGCTGCAGGCGAAGGACATCGAAACGCAACGGCGTGCCGTCCTCATGCGTGCGTGATGGCAAGCCGTATTTTTCGCGCGCCTTGTTGCTCGTAACCAACGGTTCGGTGTTTTGGATCGTCGCCGTCGGTCCGGAAAATACCGCGATGCGCGGTTTCTCGTTACCTGCTGAAGTCGCCACGAAAATCTCCTTGAGTTTCTGTAAACAGACGCAGTGCCGGTTTGAGACCCGCCCGTACCACCGTTTGCTGAATCGTGAAAAGCTATTTCAAGTCAAAAGGAAGCTGCTTTGGACCGTAACCTTGCCAGTATTTATTGGTCACCGGATCATAGCGGCCCTGAAGGAAACCGCCGGCTTTTTCCGCGCGGACGATGATCGCCACCGTGCGTTCATCGCCGCTCTCCTCAGCGTGGATTTCATAGGGCGGCACCAGATCGATCTTCCCTGCGCCGACTTTCACATTGACCGTTTTACGAATTTCCGCACAATCCGGTTTTGATCGGTCATCGACACGCTCGTAGCGTTCGATCGATTCGGTCCCGTCGAGCACGCCGTAGAGCGTCCAGTTGTGCGCGTGGTCGTGAATCTGGGTGCGCGTGTGCGGGGCTTTGATCAGGCCATTGATAACGAACTTGTAATCGGGGTCTTCATAGAAAAGTAAGTTTTCCGCTCGTTCGCTGCCTTGGGAGCAATCTGGCCAGCTCTTCGATTGCGCCCTTATCGATGCATCAGCCAGCAATTCCTGGAGTAGTGGCGACATCCTTTCCCAGCGCTTTGCCGGGTCCGATTCGTCTGCAAAAAGCGCTCTTGCGTCGGCGATAAATTTCTGCACAGCGGACTGAGACATAGAACCCTCCTTGAGGCGAGTGATCGAGCTACCAGATCATTATTATTCCCCCGCAAAGCACGCCGTCAAGCCGCAAAACAAAATAGGCTTCGGGAGTGTGAGCCCCGAAGCCTTTAAGAAGAAATGAAACTTCTTACCCTATGTGCCGTGCGACCAGGAAGAAAGGTAGTGCTGCTGTTCTTTGCTCAAACTATCGATGCGAATGCCCATCGAGGAGAGCTTCAGCTTGGCGACCCAGTTCTCCACGTCGGTAGGCACTTCATAAACTTTCGCCGTAAGCTTTGCATGGTTTTTTACCGCCCATTCGGAAGCCAGCGCCTGCGTCGCAAAGCTCATGTCCATGACTGAAGCCGGGTGGCCTTCCGCCGCGGCTAAATTCACCAACCGTCCTTCACCGATCAGGTAAATTCTCTTGCCGCCGGGAAACACATAGGCGTCGACGAAATTGCGCACGTTTTTTTCCACTTTGCTGGAGAGTTTTTTTAGCGCCTTGAGGTCGATCTCGATATCGAAGTGGCCCGAGTTGCAAATCACCGCGCCGTCTTTCATCGCTTTGAGATGATCTTCAGCGATGACATGCATATCGCCGGTCAGCGTGATGAAGAGGTCACCGATACGCGCCGCTTCTTTCATTGTCATAACTTCTAAGCCGTCCATGGCGGCCTCTAATGCCCGGATCGCATCGACTTCTGTGACGATGACCTTGGCGCCCATGCCGCGCGCGCGGGAGGCGACACCCTTGCCACACCAGCCGTAACCGGCGACCACGACACGTTTGCCGGCGATGAGCATATCGGTCGCGCGAATCACGCCGTCGATTGTGGACTGACCGGTGCCGTAGCGGTTATCGAACAAATGTTTGGTCGCTGCGTCATTGACAGCGATCACGGGAATCCTGAGCGCGCCGTCTCTTTCCAGTGCGCGGAGCCGGATCACGCCCGTCGTCGTCTCTTCCATGCTGGCGACCAAGTTGGATGCCAAATCGGTGTAGTCGGTGTGCAGCATCGAAACCAAGTCGGCGCCGTCGTCCATCGTGATCACCGGTTTATGATCGAGCGCCGCTCTCAGATGACTATAGTAGCTTTTGTTGTCTTCGCCCTTGATCGCGAACACGGGAACTTTATCGTGCTTCACGAGCGACGCCGCCACGTCATCCTGCGTCGAGAGTGGATTCGATGCGCACAAAAGCACATCCGCCCCGCCCGCTTTTAGCGTCTGGACTAGATTCGCTGTTTCAGCTGTGACATGGAGACACGCGGAGAAGCGCATGCCGCGCAGCGGCTTTTCTTTCTGAAACCGCTCCTTCACTCTTTCAAGCACCGGCATGTCTTGGCCGGCCCAGAGAATTCGTTTGCGCCCGCCGTCGGCCAGGCGCAGATCTTTGACGTCGTATTTCTTTCCCGCCATCGTAACCGCTTCCTCCGCTTAAATTTAAATATTTGTATTAGACCCGACCCGCGGCCTTTTTGAGATCGGCCGCTCGATCCGTTTTTTCCCAGGTGAACAGGCCCTCTTCCGGGGCACGCCCGAAGTGGCCGTAAGCGGCGGTCGGACGATAGATTGGACGTTTGAGATCGAGAATTTGAATAATGCCCTTGGGACTGAGATCAAAATGGTCCTGCACGATCTTGGCGATTTTCCCCTCGGAAACAACACCGGTACCGAAGGTGTCGACCAACACGGAAACCGGCTGCGCCACGACGCTCACGTATGCGAGTTGCACTTCGCAGCGCTGCGCCAATTCCGCCGCGACGATATTTTTGGCCACGTAGCGTGCCATGTAGGCCGCGCTGCGATCGACTTTGGAGGGGTCTTTGCCGGAAAATGCGCCGCCGCCGTGGCGTCCCATGCCGCCGTACGTGTCGACGATGATTTTCCGGCCGGTGAGACCGCAATCGCCCTGCGGCCCACCGACGACGAAGCGGCCCGTCGGATTGACGTGAAACACCGTGTCTTTGTCGAGATATTCGGCGGGAATCACCGCTTTGATGACGCCGTCGATAATCGTCTCTCTGAGTTTGCTGTATTCGACTTCAGGACTATGTTGTGTGGAGATCACGACGTTTTTGACTTTCACCGGCTTGCCGTCGCGATATTCTACGGTCACCTGGGATTTGCTGTCGGGCCGGAGAAAATAAGCTTCGCCGCCCTTGCGAACTTTCGCGAGGTAGTGCACCAAGCTATGGGCCATTTGAATTGGAAAAGGCATCAGCTCCGGCGTTTCATCGCACGCGTAGCCGAACATCATACCTTGATCGCCGGCGCCCTGCTCTTTGTGCAAACCTTCGCCTTCAGTCACGCCCTGCGAGATATCGGGCGATTGCTGCTCGATCGCGGTCAAGATGGCGCAAGTATGCCCGTCGAATCCCATAGCGGAATCGGTGTAACCGATCTCACGCACCACTTCGCGCACGATATCGACGTAACTCACTTTTGCGCTGCTAGTAATCTCGCCGGCAACGACTACCATGCCGGTCTTGGCGAGACTTTCGCAGGCTACTCGGCTGTTCGGATCTCCCGCCAAATGGGCGTCCAAGATCGCATCCGAAACCTGGTCGCAGAGTTTATCAGGATGACCCTCGGAAACCGATTCAGACGTAAATAGAAAATCTTTACCAGCCATGAGACGACCTCCAGCAGCCCGACAAATTTGAAGTTTAATTTATTTGGTATAACGAATACGAGGGGGCGATTCAACCTTACTCGTTTTCATTAAAGCGGTTCTCGATAAGCCTTTCGATCGCCTTGACGGCGCGCTCCGCGTCGTCTCCGTTGGCCTCCACTTGGATCTTGCTGCCTTGAGTCGCGGCCAGAGTGAGCACCCCCATGATACTGCGTCCGTCCGTCGTTTGACCATCCTTGGAAAAATTCACCTGAGCCGAGAACTTGTTGACCGTTTGCACGAGCAATGCAGCCGCGCGCGCGTGCAACCCCAGCTTGTTTCGTATTTCGATCTTCTTAACGATTCTGCTCATGGATATCACTTGTCGATATCACGGTGCTTGACATGAATGCGCAGGTGACCGCCACCAAATCTCTGCTGTAATTCTTGAACCAGGACAACGGAACGATGCCGGCCGCCGGTGCAACCGAGCGCCAGGGTGAGACTACTCTTTCCCTCGCGCTCGTAAAGCGGCAGGGTAAACTCGAGCAAAGCATACAGACGATCGAGAAAGTCCCGCGTTTCCTGATTGCCCAGAACATAATCTCTGACTTCGAGATCGAGACCGGACTTGGCGCGTAGCTCGTTGACAAAATACGGGTTGGGCAAAAAGCGCACGTCGAAGATCATATCGGTGTCGTGGGGAATGCCATACTTGTAACCGAACGACGTGAAGAACAGCGCCATGTGGCGCGCCTGCGGCGCGTCGCAAAACTGCTGCTCCATCTCCCGTTTGAGCTGATGCACGTTGAAATCACTGGTGTCGATCACTCTATCGGCCAAGGCGCGGATCGGTTCCAGCGCCTTCCTTTCACGGGAAATGCCGTCTTGGATCGAATCCTGGCCCGCCAGCGGATGGGGCCGACGCGTCTCGCTAAAGCGCCGCAAGAGCACTTCATCGGACGCATCGAAAAACAAAATCTGCGCGTAATGGCCCGCGGCCCGAACGTCGCTCAGCACCTGCGGCAAGGCCTGTAAGAATTGGCTGCCGCGCAGATCGACGCCGAGCGCGATGCGCCTGATTTCTTCTTGGTAGCCTTGCGCCAAGTCAATGAACTTGGGGATCAACAGCGCGGGAATGTTGTCGACGCAAAAAAAACCGTTATCTTCTAGAGCGCGAATGGCAAAGCTTTTCCCAGACCCAGAAAGGCCGGTGATGATGATGATATCCAAGCCGTCGGCCATGGCGGATCAAAACTTATCGTCCTCTTCGGAAATAATCTTGTAAAGTTCCTGGCTCGATTGTCCGGCCATGAGCCGGCGGCGGAATTCTTCGTCTTTGAGCAATCGCGATATCCGAGCCAACGCTTTCAGATGATCGGCCGCGGCGTTTTCGGGCGCGATCAGCACGAAAAACAAGTGCGTCGGCGCGCCATCTAAAGACGCGAAATCGACGCCTTCGGGACTGCGCGCAAAAACACCCAAGACTCGTTCAACGCCGGGCAGCTTGCCGTGGGGAATAGCGACGCCTTCGCCGATCGCGGTGGTGCTGATCTTTTCTCGATCGAGGAGCACGTCGAGCACGGATTTCTTTTTCAAAGGCGGATGATGGGCCGCCAACCAATCGGCCATTTCTTCGAGAGCAGCATTCTTTTCCCTGCTGCCGAGCGCGGGAATGATGGTCTGTACGTTAAGAAAGTCGGTGATCTTCACGCGTTTGGCCTTCTTCGTTTGAGCTTGGTTTTTGCCTTTTGTTTTTTTATCTGCCGTTCGATCTTGTCGATCGCCAAATCGATCGCTGCATACATATCTTGATGTTGCTCTTTGCCGAGAATCATCGTGCCGTGCGTGTGCAGCTCGACCTCCGCCACTTGGCGTTCTTTGGCGTCCACCGCCAAGATGACGTGGGCATCCAACGGTTGAGAAAAATATTTGCCGACCCGGCGCACCTTTTGTCCGGCGTATTGCTTTAACGCCTCGGTGGGTTGGGTATGACGGAAAGTTACCGAAACTTTGATCTCGCTCATAGCGCCGGCGATCCCCTGAAAAATTATTTGCGCAAAAACGGCTGCCGGCGCTTGGAAGAAGGAAGGGTACCCATCGCTTCGCGATATTTGGCCACGGTGCGCCGGGCGATTTCAATCGAGTCGTTGGATAACGCCGCCGCGATATGCTGATCGCTGTACGGTTTGCGTTGGTCTTCCGCGGCGATGATGCCGCGGATTTTCTCTTTGACGCTTTCGCTCGCCACATCTTCGCCGTTGCCGCTGTGCAGTCCACTCTGGAAAAAGAACTTGAGCTCGAAAAGGCCTTGCGGCGTGTGCACATATTTGTTGGCCGTCGCGCGGCTCACGGTGGATTCATGCATGTCGATATCGTCGGCGACGTCGCGCAGCACCATGGGCTTGAGGTTGCTCACGCCATGGTCGAGAAACTCCTGTTGAAATTTGAAAATGCTCTGCGTGACCCGAAACAGAGTCTGCTGGCGCTGTTGGATGCTCTTGATCAACCAGTGGGCGGCGCGCACCTTTTCTTGCAGATACTGGCGCGCTTGTTCTTCCGCCGCGCCCTCTTGTCCGGCGAGGCGGCGATAGAGTGAATTGACGCGCAGGCGCGGCACGCCGTCGTCGTTCAAAAAAATCACATATTCGTCACCGACTTTCTCGACGAAAACATCCGGCAAGACCGTCCTGACCTCGTCTTGCTCGAAACCGCGCGATGGCTTGGGTTCGAGAGTCGCGATGAGATGGGCCGCTTCGGCAATCTCATCGATGGTCACGCCCAAGTCCTTGGCAAGCTTTTCGTAGCGTTTGGATTCGAGAAAGTTCAAATAACTGGCGATAATTTTTGCCGCCAGGCTGTCGCTCAGCTGCAGGTTCTCGAGCTGAATCAACAGGCACTCACGCAAATCCTGCGCGGCGACACCGACCGGATCGAAAAAGTGAATGCGCCGGAGCACCGCTTCGACTTCCTCCGCGCTGCTTCCCGTGGCGGTACAAATCTCCTCGCGGCTGAGAACCAGGTAGCCGTTCTGATCGAGATTTTGAATCACGTACGAGCCGATGGTCGACTCACGCTCGGTGATCTTCGAAAGCCGAAGCTGCCAAATCAAATGGTCTTCCAAGGTCGTCTTTTTCGTCAGGCTGTTTTCCCAGGAAGGCGGTGAGTCGCCGTCGTCCGAGGTCGCTTCAGCGGTAAGGGAGCCATGGATCGAATTCGAGTGGGTATCGAGGTATTCCTGCCAATCCAAAGTGCCGATCTTGTCGACGGCAGACAGCTCCCGATTGAGCACCAGCTCCGAGCCGTTCTCGGGAACGCTCGCCTGGGTTTCGGATCGCGGCTGTTCACCGCTGGCCTCAGCCTCCTCGGCAGGGCCTTCTTCGAGAGCGGGATTTTCCTGGAGCTCCTTGGTCACCATCTCTTCCAGTTCTACCCGCGATAGTTGCAGTAATTTGATCGCCTGCTGCAACTGCGGCGTCATGACCAGTTGCTGAGTGAGCTTTTGAACCTGTCGAATCTCAAGAGCCATATTTAAAACTTAAAGCCTTCTCCCAAATAAAATTTGCGCGCCTTGGGGCTTGCGGCGATGGTCTCCGGCGTGCCCTCTTCGAGTATCGTTCCTTCATTTACTATATAAGCTCGATCACAGATTCCCAACGTCTCCCGCACATTATGGTCCGTGATCAAAATACCGATGCCGCTGCTGATCAAACGGCGGACAATTTTTTGGATTTCCGCGACGGCGATCGGGTCGATTCCCGTAAAGGGCTCGTCGAGCAGCAAAAAAAACGGCGAAAGCACCAGCGCCCGGGCAATCTCCACTCGGCGGCGTTCACCGCCCGAAAGCGTGATTGCCCTGTGCGTCGCCAGATGGTCGATGCCAAGCATCTTCATCAGCGAGCCGGCCCGTTCATCTTGCTCCGTAGAACTCAGATCTAGGGTCTGAAGAATGGCCCGTAAATTATCTTCCACCGAGAGCTGACGAAAAATCGACGACTCTTGGGGAAGGTAACTGATCCCCGCTCTGGCCCTTTGATAGATAGGCGCCCCGGTCAGATCTTCATCATTCATAAAAACGCGACCCTCGTCAGGCTGGACCAGTCACACCATCATATAAAACGTCGTGGTCTTGCCGGCGCCATTGGGACCGAGCAAACCAACGACTTCCGCACCTTTCACTTCCAAATGAATCCCGTTTACGACCCGACGTCCGTTGTACGATTTTGCTACGGACACGGCTTTCAGCACACTCATTTCTGTGTGGCATCCTCTTGCTCCCGATTCTTCAACTCCTCTGGAAATATGGTTGCCTGCACTCGTACCTTGCCGTCGCCTTCCGTGACGGATTTATCCTGTTCGGTGTAATAAATAATCTTGACACCGCTCACCTGGCTGTTGCCTTGGCGCATCACCGGGCTTCCGGTCAGAGTCACGGTCTTCGCCGCGTCGTCAAAAACAGCTTTTTCGCCCGTCGCCACCCGATTGCCCTGCGTGGCGTTCACCTTTCCCTCGGCGATAATTTGCTTCATCTTTTTCGTTTCGGGATCAATATAAGCGGTCAAGATTTCACTGCGCATGGTCATATCGGTCTGGACCGTGACCACCCGCCCCTTGTAAACGATGGTGTTTTTGGTCTGATCGACTTCCATCCAATCCGCGGTAATGTAGATGGGATCCTTTTTGTTTAATTCGAATCCCGATGAGCCCTTTTTGCCCTCATCCTTTGTCGACGCTGCGGCGGCGCCCGCCGCGTTGTTGGGCGCGCTCAAAATTAGCACGAACAGAAGTAGCCGCAGCAAAATCATCTGCATCGTTCATTATCCCCCGATCTGTGGCTTCGAGCTAGTATTATTCTTTTTCTTAGCCAGCTTTTCGGGCTCGATTTTAGTTTTCACCGCTTGCAGCAGACGCATCTTTTTAGCCTCCATTTCTACCTCCATGCGCGCACCTTCCAATGCAAGTCCGTCCCCGACAATGGTGGTGTGGCCTGGAAGCACAATCTGGTCCTGCGCCGGTAGGTAGTTCGCTTCTTCGGAGTTGAGCACGTAACCTTGAAAAGTTACCTGCACGGCGCCCCGGAGTTCCATCCGTTCCAGCTCCTTCTCGTTTAGATACAGCCGTGCCGTATCACCCTTGGTCTCGGCCACCTCGCCCTTCTTGTCGTAATAGTAGAAACGCGGCTTTTTGATCAGCGCCTCTTTTTGCTCCTTGAAATAATTCGCCTCTTCACCGAACAGCTCCCAAACTTTTCTTCCGTTCTCGATTTTCGCGCGGTGAAAGTCCTTTAGCTGTAGGGCTGATTCCGGTAAATAATCCAGAGCCTTAATTGGATTGGACTTGACTTCTTTCTGCATGCGCCGGACGATTTCCGTGACTTTGAATGCCACCCCACCCAGGGAAAGTAGTATGGCGAATAATAGAATGGATCGTCTGACTTTACGCATAACGATGGACTTACTTTAACTGCAAAAGTATCACTCTTGAGTAGCCCTGTAAAGGAATCGGCACGAAAATTGCTTTTAAATGCGTTTTAGGCGTGAATTTTCCAGCGGAAGAGCTTGCAGTTACGTAAATAGCTTTGTTACGCTAGACCACTTACCTTGAGCTTTCAGTAAAAAATCCGCCACTTCTCGAACAGCTCCGCGGCCGCCTGGTGCCGCAGTCACCATATCGACACGAGATACGAGCTCCGGCCAACTGTCCGCGACGCAGATCGACAACCCTGCCTGTCGTAAAACGGGAAAATCAACGAGATCATCCCCAATATATGCGATCTGCGCGTCCTCAAAACGGCGAGCTCGCTTAATTTCATTATAAGTCTGCAGCTTGTTCTTAACTGCTTGGCAGACTAGGCGAACCCCCAATTCCTGGGCTCGGCGGCGCACGCTGCGAGAAGAACGTGCAGTGATGAAACCGACGTCGATTCCCGCCCGCAACAACAAGGAGATTCCTTGGCCGTCACGGACATGAAATTGCTTTGTCTCCACGCCGCGGTCATCGATAATGATCCGCCCATCGGTTAGCACACCGTCGACATCGAGCAACAGCAATTGGATCTTTTTCGCCTTGGCGCGAACCCTGAGAGAAATCGGCTTCACAGGCAAACTAGATCCCGGCCTTGAGGATGTCGTGCAGGTGGATGATGCCAATGGGTTTGGCGCTGCCCTGTTCAAGGACAAACAAAGAGGTGATCGGCCGCGGCAAGTTTCCTTCCATCGTCACCAGCGCTTGGGCGGCCAAGATATCTTTTTCGATCGTGCGTGGCTTCGCGGTCATGATTTCGTCGGCTCTCTTGTGGAATATTCCGTCGCCGTGGGTTTGCAAGCCGCGGCGTAAATCGCCATCAGTAATAATGCCGACTAAGTCGCCCTTCCCGTCCGTCACGCCGGTCACTCCCAGGCGTTTCGAAGTAATCTCAAAAAGAGCTTCCTGCATCGGCGTGTCGTGGCAAACCAGTGGCAATTGGTCGCCGTGATGCATCAAATCTTCGACCCGCAATAAAAGCTTTCGACCCAAAATACCGCCCGGATGCCTGAGTGCGAAATCCTCTTCCTTAAATCCCTTTTCTTCGAGCAAGACCACCGCCAAGGCGTCGCCCATGGCCAACGCGGCCGTCGTGCTCGCGGTCGGCGCCAATCCAAGCGGGCAAGCTTCCTCTTTCACCGCGACGTTGAGCACCACATCGGCCGCCTTGGCCAGGGTGGAATCGACGTTGCCCGTGATTACGATCAAGCGCAGATTGTTTAATTTAAAATGCGGCAGCAGCTTTAAAATCTCGTCGGTTTCACCACTGTTGGAGACCGCCAGGATCGCATCGCCTTTCATAACCATGCCGAGATCGCCGTGCATGCCGTCGCCGGAGTGAAGAAAAAAAGACGGCGTGCCGGTGCTGGCCAAGGTTGCGGCGATTTTGCGGCAGATCAGGCCGGACTTACCCATGCCCGTGACCACCACCTTGCCGCGACATTCGCGCAGCAATTGCACCGCTTGAATGAAATTGTCATCGAGCCGATCGACTATGGAAATAATACCATCGGCTTCGATGCGCAGCACATCGGCGGCGCGCTTGAGAATATCCCCGTCTTTCATTGCCGCAAGTTTTCTTTCACCAGGGCGTCGATCTCTTTGACAACCCGCAGCAGGCCCTCGAAATCTTTTAAGTCAAGCGAGTTCGGTCCGTCGCTCTTCGCGTGATCCGGATCTTCGTGCACTTCCATGAAAAGCGACTCGACGCCCGCTGCGACACCGGCGCGCGCCAAAGCCGGAATGTATTTACTCTCGCTGCCGGAAGCGTGGCCGAGGCCGCCGGGGAGTTGCAGGCTGTGGGTCGCATCGAAGACCACCGGATAGCCCAACTCACGCAGCACCACCAGCGAGCGCATATCCGAAACTAAATTGTTGTAACCAAACGACGCGCCCCGCTCGGTGAGCAGAATCTTGTCATTGCCGGTGGAAGAGATTTTCTCGACGATATTGCGCATGTCCCAGGGCGCGAGAAACTGTCCCTTTTTTATGTTGACGACTCTGCCGGATTTAGCCACCGCCAGCACAAAATCAGTCTGGCGACAGAGAAAGGCGGGGATTTGCAACACATCGGCAACTTCCTTGACGGCGCCGACTTGATCGATCTCGTGCACGTCCGTCAGGATCGGCACACCGATTTTATCCTTGACGGCGGCAAGAATCTCCAGACCTTTTTCCAAGCCGGGACCGCGAAAAGAACCGAGGGACGAGCGGTTCGCTTTGTCGTAGGAAGATTTAAAAATATAGGCAACGCCAACCCGGTCCGCTTTTTCCTTAAGCGCCGCGGCGTGACGCAGCGCCGACTCCTTGCTTTCGATGACACAGGGGCCGGCGATGACGCCGAGCGGCGCTCCGCTGCCGATGCGGAGATTTCCCAACGTGATGATCTTGGCGGTCATTGACGATGGTTCGTTTCCTACTACGTGCGCACGATTTTCATGCGTGGCACATCCGCAACCGTTTTGCGGTTGGCCAAAGCGGCTTCAATGAACCCGCGAAAAAGCGGATGACTTGCCATCGGCCGCGACGTAAACTCAGGGTGAAACTGACAGCCCAAGAACCACGGATGAACTTTAAGCTCGATGATCTCGACCAAACTGCTGTCCGGCGAAAGGCCACTCAGAACCATTCCTTTGGCGACGAATTCGGCGCGATAGCTGTTGTTGAACTCGTAACGGTGGCGGTGGCGCTCGACAATTTTTTCTCTGCCGTACAATTTCGCGGCCAGAGTCTCATTTTGCAGCGTGCAGGGATAATTCCCTAGCCGCATGGTGCCGCCCTTGCTGTCGATCGCTTTCTGCTCCGCCATCAAGTGAATGACCGGATCGGCGGTTCGTAAGTCAAACTCACTGGAATTGGCGCCCTGCAGGCCACAAACGTGGCGCGCGAATTCGACGACCGCCATTTGCATGCCGAGACAAATGCCGAAAAACGGAATGCGATTCTCGCGCGCGTAGCGGATTGCGGCAATCTTGCCTTCACTGCCGCGGTCGCCGAAGCCGCCGGGAATGAGGATGCCGTCAGCCTGCTTGAGCAGCGTCTCCGCATCTTCCTGCTCGATTTTCTCCGCTTCGATGCAATCGAGGTCGACCTGAACCTCGTTGGCGATTCCGCCATGAACCAAAGCTTCCATCAAGCTTTTGTACGATTCTTTGAGGCTCATGTATTTGCCGACGATGGCAATGCGCACCGAAGCTTGGGGATTTTTCAATGTATGAACGACCCGCTGCCAATTTTCCAGGTGCGGCGCGCCGGTCCAAATATTGAGCTTCTCGACGATCCGCTCATCTAGGCCTTCTTCGTGAAAAACCAACGGCACTTCGTAGATCCACTCGACGTCTTTCGCGGTGATAACGGCATTTTCCGCAACATTACAAAAATGGGCGATCTTGTTCTTAATTTTTTTGTCGAGCAAACGGTCGGTGCGGCAGAGCAAGACGTCGGGCTGGATTCCCAATCCGGTCAACTCTTTGACGCTGTGCTGGGTCGGCTTGGTTTTGAGCTCGCCGCCACCAGTGATGTAAGGCACCAGGGTCAGATGAACGTAGAGAACGTTTTCGCGGCCCCAATCCCAAGCGATCTGGCGCACGGCCTCGAGAAACGGCAGACCTTCAATGTCGCCGACCGTGCCGCCGACTTCGCCGATGGCGATGTCGTAACCCTCGGCCGCCGCCAAAATGCGTCGCTTGATTTCATCCGTGATATGCGGAATGACCTGGACCGTGCCGCCGAGATAATCGCCGCGCCTTTCCTTGGCGATCACGGTTTCGTAGATCTGTCCGGTCGTGCAGTTGTTCTTTCGCCCCATCGGCGTCGACACATAGCGCTCATAATGACCGAGATCGAGATCGGTTTCCGCCCCGTCGTCGGTGACGAAAACCTCGCCGTGTTGGTAGGGACTCATGGTGCCCGGATCAACGTTGATGTACGGATCCATCTTGAGCATCGTCACTTTGAGGCCCCGGCTTTCCAACAGCGCGCCGATCGATGCCGCCGCAAGGCCTTTGCCCAAAGACGAAACCACGCCACCAGTGACGAAAATGAACTTGGTTTTTACCGTCGCCATAGCTTCCTTTCATTTAATCCGCTTTGCAGGTAGCGTTTAGCCTCGCGCAAATCCGCGACCGTATCAACCTCGATCGACGGCTCATCGACTTCAGCCACATAAATCGGGTAACCGTTTTGGAGCGCCCGGAGCTGTTCCAAACTTTCGATCTGCTCCAGCGCGGTCGGTCGTAGGCGCGCAAACCTGAATAGGAAGTCGCGCCGAAATACATACAGTCCTAAATGTCGATAGCCCCATAAACGCCGCTTGGGCGGCCGCCCTGGCTTTTCTCCTCTTGGATCTACTCTGTCGTTCCGGCGATATGGAATCGGCGCTCGAGAGAAATAGAGCGCAAAACCGGCGCAGCTTCTTAGAACTTTGACCACGTTCGGGTTGCGCCATTCGTCCAGGTCGTAGATCGGCGTGCACACCGTGCTCATTGGAATCGCTCGGTCGCGCCGCAGCGGACGCACCGCGCGCGCAATGGTTTCCGCATGAATAAACGGCAGATCGCCTTGAACGTTGACCAACCAATCCGACTTGATCTTGCGCGCGACCTCCGCCAATCGGTCGGTGCCGCTCGCATGATGCTTCGAAGTCATCATCACTTCACCACCGAAGCTTTTGACGGCTTGCTCGATACGCCGATCGTCGGTCGCGACCAAAACTCGATCCAAGTCCCGTGCTTTGGCGGCGCTCTCATAGACATGCTGGATCATCGGTTTGCCGCCAATGGCGGCCAAAGGCTTTCCCGGAAAACGGGTCGAGCCGTAACGCGCCGGGATGACAGCCACAACGCTCATCGGTTGTTTCAATCGGAAGTGCGACGTCGATAATGCGGCTGTTCAGACTCGCGGTGCCGCCAAAAAATAAAAAACCGCAACGGCCTTTGGGGAAAGCGCATCACGGGATTTCAATATACGTGGAGGTGTAATTTGTGTCAATGAGATTTTGCCGCCGAGCCAAGATAGCTCATCGACACCTGCGTTTTTTTCAAGTGAATGCAAAGGATTCTGCGTCAAGCAGTGTGAATTGGCCGCATCAGAATCCAGCGCTAGTCGGTCGATGCTTCTGATAGTTTACTGACCGCCGTGATGAATGCGAGGCGATGCCTCGTTAATCCCTCTAGCGGCTCCGTCAGAGCGATTTAAGAAGGCCGGAGCGACCAATCCGATACACCTTCGTCGCGCGTCTCTTCAGCCGCCATAACCACGCAGTTGCGACCCAATTCTTTGGCTTGATAGAGCGCCCGGTCCGCCGTGTGCAACAAATCATGATTGGTCCTGCCATGGACCGGAAAGTAAGCGATTCCGATCGATACCGTGACGTGACCGATCGATTGGCCGTCCTCATGCACGTCTATGCGCTCAAGATCGTCTTTTAGTTGAATCAAGCGTTGATGCGCGGTGTCAAGGGCGATCTCAGGTAAAATGATGACAAATTCTTCGCCGCCATAGCGGCAAACGATGTCGCTGCCGCGAAATTTTGACTTCAAAAGATTGCTCCATTCTCGCAGCACCGCATCGCCGGCGGAATGACCAAAGCGGTCGTTGAGATTTTTGAAATGGTCAAGATCCAACATCGCCACTACCAGGGGTTTGCCCGAGCGTTCGGCCCGATTCAATTCACGATCGAGCGAATCTTCCATGTAACGCCGGTTAAACAAGCCGGTCTGCGGGTCGCGGATGCTTTGATTTCTGAGAGTTTCTCTTAAGCGCAAATTGGCCAGAATCAAAGATAGTTGTTCCGTCACCGCCTTCGCTGAGCTGGCAATAATATTCCTGACGCCTTCGTTCTCATTGTCGTGACGGACGTGGAGTAAAGCCATGATTTCGCCATGAGCGACCATCGGCAAGCACAAACAAGCTTTCATCGGACCTGTGCTTTCCTCGACATGTTTGCAAATTAACCCACCCGCGTCCGATTCCATGCCGTGCGGCTTATTGCGGCGCAAGGCCCAGCAGTCTTCCAGATCGACGGTCTTTTCGAAATCGTAAATCGGGTCGCCCCAGCGTCCGACGGACTCAAGAAAATTGCGCGACGCGGTCATCATATAAAGAGTCCCGCTGGTGTTTTGCAAAAGCAGCGGAAGGCGTCGACTGATAATTTCGTAGGCCTCTTCCAAACTGCGGCACGACTCCAGCAGCTCGACCATTTCGCTGACCAGTCTCATCTCTTGATTGCGCCGTTCCAACTCGAGCACCGAACGCTGCAGTTCGTCGTGGGCGTTTTGCAATTCGCTCTCGACCAACCGGCGATGGGAGTTTTCCGTCTGGAGCTCTTTGGTTCGTTCGGCGACGCGCTGCTCCAAAGTGGCGTTCAACGCCTGGATTTGCTCGGTGCGCTGCTTCACGCGGCGTTCGAGCGTAACGTTGAGCGCGCGGATTTCTTCTTCGACCAATTTGCGCTCGGTGATATCCACAACCGAAGCCAACACCTGAATGCCGTCCGATGAACCGATCGGATTCAAGCCGATTTCAACTGGAAATTCGCTGCCGTCCTGCTTCAACGCGAATAGGTCCTGGCCGCGGCCCACGGTGCACGCCTTGGGATTTTTGAAAAACTCGGCGCGAAACTGCTGTTGGGAACCGCGAAACCGGTGTGGGAGCAACATTTCAACGGAGCGGCCAAGCACATCCTCGCGACGATAACCGAAGAGTTGCTCGATCTGAGTGTTGACGAGGGTGATCACGCCCTCTGGATCGACCATCAGCATGCCGTTTGGCGCCGACTCGACGACCAAACGCATTTGCTCCTCGGCCGCCTTCTGTTCGCTGATATCGACATACATTGCCCGGGTGCCGATCACCTTGCCTTCGTCGTTCGTGATTGGATAACCTCGCACCAAGGCTGGGATGAAACGTCCATCCTGGGTAACCAGTTCTCGTCCACCCGAAATGATTTTTCCAGCCATCACGTCGCGGTACCCGTTGGCGCCCAACAAGCGTAGTCGCGACTCGGGAGAGTGAAACTCGGCAAGCGAATGACCGATGACGTTTTTGCGCTCAAACTTGAGCGTGACCAGGAACAACTCGTTACAGTCGGTGATTATCGGCGTGCCTTTTTCATCGCGGGTGGTAACATACATCGCGGGCGCGGAATCAAAAAGCTCCCGATAATGTCTTTCGGCATTTTGCATGAGCGCCAAGGCGCGATCGCGCATTCTCAAATAAACGATTAGCGCGGCCGTGATCAAGCCACCGATCAACATGATCCCGACGACGTTCCACAGGCTCTCCGTAGAGGAAACCGCGGAACTGGGCCGCACGACAAACAGCAATTGGCGCCCGCCGAGCTCGGTTTGCGACGCTTGATTGGAGGACGTTTGCAACTGCGCGAGTTTGTCGGCGCTTACCGCCGGTAAAGATTCGTTCGCCGGGACCGGCCAAGCCACCGAAGACGCCAGGAACAACGGCTCATCTTCATCCGTCACATCAAAGAGATAGACTTCTCGTTGTCCCTGCGAGCCACCGTCTACAGAGCTTGCGAGAAAAGCAGCGAGCGGAATTTCGCTACGAATATACCCGAGGAGATGCTCGCGGCGCGCTGCCAAAGAGCTGCTCTCCATCTGATTTTGATAGACCGGGTTGTAAAGAAAAAGTTGCGGCGCCTGATTTTTTTTGGGCGGCCATGGGCCGGAGAGCGTGGCGGTGAGGCGACCGCTGTCGCGGATGGAATTCAGCACCGCCAAAACGTCCGGAATCGAACCGAGATCGAATCCCGAATCACCTTCGGCTTCGCCCCGAGGCTCGGTGTAGAGAATAGGATAATACTCCGGCCGCTTTTCCGCCGTGAGCCGCTGGCCGAGCGCGGTCCGCTCAAAAATCGCAAATTCCGGCATGCCATCGCGCCGCGCCACCTCTTCGAAGGACTTGCGCTCGTCGAGTTTGATTCGCGGTATCCATTGAAACGCCAGGCGCAACTTATCGTCCTCACCGATACGCAGAACAAATTTGCGAAAATCGTTATGGCGGACATTTTCCGCGGCGACTAAAAGTCCTTCGACCGCCTGCATTTGCATGGCTGCCCGCTCGATGCTGCGCTCGAATTGACGCGCTACCTGTTGTGTGTCCTGGCGCAACCGTTCCGCCGTCGCGAGAGTTTTGTTTTGCCAGACGATATAAGAAACGACCAGCGACAGACCCAGCCAAACAGTGGTCAACGGAAAAACAATCGGCTCGAAGACGTTGCGCTGACGCCATGTCAAGATAATCACCATCAGAAGCGGCGTGAGCGTCAGGATGCCGGCGTAGTCGCTCACCCACCATATCGCCCAAATCGGCAGCGAGTCTTTCCAGCTGATAAAGCCGCCATACTTGAGGCTCAGCACGGCAACCGACGGCGAGAGAATAGAGGCGAGCGCCGTGAGCGCGATGAAAAAAATAATATCACGACCCGTGCTCGGGGCTCGGCGCCCACCATCGGCTTGATGGTGAACGGAAAGATACGGCACGTATTTCCGAATCAGCAGCGTCGCCGCTAACATCTCCAGAGTACAACCGCTCGCCAGCGCCGCCGCCGTAAGCGGCGCAGCCGGACCGAACAATAGAGTATAATTGACGATCAACGAGCCCAGCCACACACCCACGCCGGCGCGGTAGCCAATGACTAAACCGGCTGCAAGAGCGATCGCCGCAGGCGACCATAATGGCGTACCGCCGCCCTCGGGAAGCGAGATATGCGGCGTAATCTGGCCGCTAAGAGCGTAGAGGCCGGCGATTACGAACGCCTCCGCGATGACTCTTAAGGGCAGTCTATTAAAAAAGTTTTTCATTCCGTTCAAAAATTGGCGAACTTGTCCTATCTTTTACCCGAAGCGTCCACAGATACAGGTTTTTGTCGAGATCGAAAATTGGCAGCGACAATTGAAAATGTGGAGAAAGATATTGAGCGCGCTTACAACCATATCTTAGCGCCCTTTGGGGGTTGGTGTACTCAGAAAAATCTTAGCGCCACGCGAGAATTATGATCAATTATCTGCTCAATTTGAAACTTGTCAACGGAGACGGAAAGTTCTCAGTTAATCTACAGGTCGCTGGGCGCCCAATAACGGAGAAAAGTGTGTCAATACGTCAACAATTCGCAAATTCGGTGCACAAAATTTTCGTCTTCGCGAGCGCAGCCAAAGCAGCGTCACATTGTCGGGTGGGAGCGCCAGCAAAAAGCCGATTTTCACCGTGATGCAGTAAAGTCAGGCAACTTGTAGCCGTCGTGAGGACCGGGCGAGTGATGACATCGAAGTCTTTATCATGGCGCGTTAAGCGCACTGTTGTGGGATTTCATTTGGGAGCTGGGATGACTCTTGATGTCTCTTTGGAATAGTCTGTCCAAACT
>Ga0157378_10001669_pt1 | contig 20038 bp, 20 predicted proteins | sample M65metaG_FD_115309 | JGI IMG/M metagenome (GOLD analysis project Ga0157378, IMG submission 115309) | Miscanthus rhizosphere microbial communities from Kellogg Biological Station, Michigan, USA - M6-5 metaG | ecosystem: Host-associated > Plants > Roots > Rhizosphere > Soil | place: USA: Michigan...
CGCCCGCCTCACCAATCAGCGCGTAAGCGGCGCCCCGAAACAAATCCGCGTCGGCGTTTGCGATGCCGGCCACTTCCCTGCCCGCCATCGGATGGCCGCCAAGAAACAGAGGCATGCCTTCCTTCCCAAACGCCTCGTTCGCCGCGCTGACGACCCGAACTTTCGTGCTGCAGGCATCCGTGATCAGCGCATTTCTCGAAGCCAGTTTCGCAATTTCCGGCAGCAGGTCGATCGTGACCCCAATTGGCAGGGCCATGAAAACGAGATCGGCGTCGCGAAGAGCTGTTGCAGCGGCGTCGCCGCTGAAGACCTCGTCGAATGCGCCATTGGCCTTCGTCGCATCCAGTACATCGGATCGATCCCAGCCCACGATATGCAGGTCCGTGGCGTACTTCCGCAGAGCCAGCGCAAACGATCCGCCGATCAATCCTGTGCCCAGAATCGCAACGCGGTTGATGAGATGAGAAGTCATGGGGAAGGAGGCTGGCTCAGGCGATCCGGCGCCCGATCGCCGGCGCGATGATCCGCAATTCCGTCATGAGCTGCGCGAACTGCTTAGGATCGAGCGACTGCGCTCCATCGGACAAGGCATGATCCGGATCGTTGTGCACTTCAATCAGCAGGCCATCCGTACCCGCCGCCACCGCCGCCCGCGCCATCGGCGGCACTTTGTCTCGCCGACCCGTACCATGCGACGGATCGCCGAACATCGGCAAATGCGACAATTTCTTGATCACTGGAATCGCCGCAATATCAAACGTGTTGCGCGTATACGTTTCGAACGTTCGAATCCCGCGCTCGCACAAAATCACATCGTAATTCCCGCCGCTCAAAATGTACTCGGCGCTCAACAGCAATTCCTCCATCGTCGCGGACATCCCGCGCTTCAGCAGCACCGGCTTGCGCACTTCGCCCAGCGCCCGCAGCAGATGATAGTTCTGCATGTTTCGCGCGCCGACCTGAAAAATATCCACGTACCCCAGCATCATCTGGATTTGCGATGGATCCATCACCTCGCTGACCGTGAACAGCTTGAATTTCTCCGCCGCTTCCTTCATCCACTCCAGGCCCTTTTCGCCCATGCCCTGGAAAGCGTACGGCGAGGTTCGCGGCTTGAATGCTCCCGCGCGCATGATTTTCGCCCCTGCGCTCGCGACACTTTCCCCCACCGAATGAATCTGCTCGCGCGATTCCACCGAACAGGGCCCGGCCGCCACAATCACTTCGTTCCCGCCGATTTTCACGCCCCGCCCTAAGTCAATCACCGTGCCTTCCGGCCGGAATTCGCGGCTCGCGAGCTTGAATGGCTGTGTGATGCGCATCACCTCGCGCACGCCGTCCAGCAACTCGAAATCGCGATGATCAAAATCGCGGTGCACGCCAACCGCGCCCAGCACGGTGTGCGATTCCCCGGTGGATCGATGCACATTGAATCCGCTCGCGATCAAGCGGTCGATCACCTGCTGAATCTGCGCGTCCGACGCGCCCTCCTGCATCACAATGACCATATCGCTCTACGTTCCCTTCCCCTCGACAAAACTCAATCTCAAATCGATACAAAATCTCCACCGGGTGCCGCACCCTTCCGCCTTCAGAAGGGTGCGGACTTTAAGCCCGCTCCAAGCAAGAACTGTCATCCCGACCGAAGCGACCCGGCTTTTTCTTGCACGTGGTGTCTGCGTGCCGGGTCGCGCAGTGGAGGGACCGTGGCTTGATTGCCGCATCAGCAGTATCTCCGAGACTACCCAGCTATCGATGCTTACTTCTTTCCTCCGCCCGCCCCATCCGAACCCATTGCTTCCCGCTCCGCCGACCTCGCCTCATCAATAATGCGTTCGAACAATCGCCGGATCGCCGCATCCGACAAAGGCCCCGGATTGGCCTTTTCCGCATTCTCCAGAACCTCGCGTTCCCGGTCCGGCTGGTATAGCGGCAAATGTTCCGCCTGTTTAATCCTTCCAATCTCCAGTGCGCACCGCGAACGCTCGTTCAGCAGCTCCACCAGCTTGCGGTCGATCTCGTCGATGCGGCGACGCCAATCACCCAGATTCATGTCGCGACCTCTCGACTTGCCGCCTCGCGACGCGATAGCCCCTGACTTCCCGCGCTCTTAAACAACCGAACGCGCTCTGCCAACGCAGTGGCAGCAGCATCAACGGACTTTGCCTGCTCGATTTCCGAAACCAGCGCCGACCCAACTACCGCCGCGTCCACCAATCCACCGAGCACCGAAACATGCCCCGGCAGCGAAATCCCGAATCCCACCGCGATCGGCAGCTTCGTGATCGCCCGCGCCCGTCGCACCAGCGCCGGCAATTCATCGGCCAGCGAATCCTTCGCACCAGTCACGCCGGTGCGCGAAATCAAATACAAGAAACCCGACGAAACCCCCGCGATTTTCTCCAACCGCTCGTCCGTCGAAGTCGGCGCGCCCAGAAATATCGTGTCCAGATGATGCGCGACCATGATCCGCCGGTATTCTTCCGACTCCTCCGGCGTCAGATCCGTTGTCAACACTCCATCCGCACCGGCGGCCGACGCCGCCGCAGCAAATTTCTCCAATCCCATTTGGAAAAACGGATTGTAGTAGCCGAAAAGAATCAGCGGCACCTGCGAAGACTCTCGAATACCCCGCACCAAATCCAAAACACCCGCCAACGTCGTGCCTGCTTTCAACGCTCGCTCCGACGCCCGCTGAATCGTTGGCCCGTCGGCCAGCGGATCGCTAAACGGCACGCCCAGCTCGATCACGTCTGCGCCGGCCTCCGCCAACGCCAAAACATAGCGAAGCGTCGCGTCCAGCGAAGGATCACCCGCCGTGATGTACGCGACGATGCCCAGCTCCCCGCGTTCGCGCAACTTCGCGAATCGCCGCGAAATACGACCGGGTTTGGAATTCGACGTAATCGTCATTCAAGTATTCATGCCCGAGCGGTATTCATCTCCGAGCGGCGTTTAATACCTGATCGGGAGGGCATGGCTTTAGCCGTGCCGACAGGCCCGTTCACTCGAGGGCTTTAGCCCCTGAGGTACTGTATCAATACTTGCGGAAACATTCAGAACCGCCGGCCAGCGTCTAAAGATTAGAGCAGGCGGGAGTAAGTGTCCATGTCCTTGTCCCCGCGGCCGGACAAATTGACGATCACGAGATCATCCTTAAACATTTTCGGGACGCGCTCGACCAATCCCGCAATAGCATGCGCCGATTCCAGCGCCGGGATAATCCCTTCCGTGCGCGCCAGCAATTTCGCCGCCGCCAGAGCCGCCTCATCCGAAACCGCGGCGTACTCCGCGCGCTTTTGATCCGCCAGCCAAGCGTGCTCCGGTCCGATCGCTGGATAGTCGAGCCCCGCAGAGATGGAATGCGTCGCCGCGATCTGCCCGTCACCGTCCTGCAGCACATACGTGTACGTGCCCTGCAATACGCCGGGCTTCGCGCCTGTAAATCCCTGCGCCGCCGCCAACCGTGCAGCGTGCTCGCCCAATTCGCAGCCGCGTCCCCCGGCCTCGATGCCCACCATCTTCACGCCGGAGTCGCGCAGAAACGCGTGGAAAAGACCAATCGCATTCGATCCCCCACCCACGCATGCATACAAATGCGTCGGCAAGCGCCGCGCCGCCGCCAGCACCTGTTCGCGCGCCTCGCGCCCGATCACCGACTGAAAATCGCGCACCATCGTCGGATACGGATGCGCACCCAGCACCGACCCCAGCAAATAGTGCGTCGTGCGCACGTTGGTGACCCAATCACGCATCGCCTCATTAATCGCGTCCTTCAGCGTGCGGCTTCCCGCATTCACGCCAACCACTTGCGCGCCCAGCATCTTCATCCGCGCCACGTTCAAGGCCTGTCGCGCCATGTCCTCGGTTCCCATGTACACGACGCATTCCAGCCCGAGGTGCGCCGCGATCGTAGCCGAAGCCACTCCGTGCTGCCCTGCGCCGGTTTCCGCCACGATGCGCGGCTTGCCCATCTTCAGCGCCAGCAAACCCTGCCCGATCGCGTTGTTGATCTTGTGCGCGCCGGTATGCAGCAGATCCTCGCGCTTCAGATAAATCCTCGGCCCGCCCAAGTGCGCGGTCAGTCGCGCAGCAAACTGCAGCGGAGTCGTGCGCCCCGCAAAATTCTTCAGCAGCCCCGCAAACTCCGCCTGAAACTTCGCATCCGACTGCGCCGACTCGTACGCGCGCTCCAACTCAAAAAGCGGCACCATCAGCGTTTCAGGCACATACCGCCCGCCATAAGGCCCAAACCGCCCAGGCACCGCCGCCGGATTCACAACCTGTGAGCTCATAATCCGTATCCTGAATTCGCCGCCGTATCTTCGCCGACCCTATCTTCCCTGCCTAACTCCACACAACTCCCGGCAACAACTATCAGCCGATCGTAAGGGTCATCCTGGGTGGCCCATCCTTTCGCGCCTTTCGTGAAAGGGTGGGTCCCTCCGCCATCACCAACTGCGGCAATGGTCACAAACCGATCACAATTCGATCGCGCAGCCGCAACACCGTTCAACACTCATTTCTTAGCGGCAGTCTGACTTATTTCTCGATTCGCCCTATCCACCTCGACAAAAAATTCCCTCATCTTCCCGTGATCTTTCTTTCCCGGCTTCGATTCCACCCCACTCGCCACGTCCACCGCATACGGCCGCACCGCCAGAATTGCTTCCGCCACGTTCTCCGGCTTCAATCCACCCGCCAGAATGATAAGCCGCCGCGCCCCCGCCTTCCGCGCCAGCGCCCAATCCGTCGTGTGCCCAGTCCCGCCATATTGGCCCGGACGCGCCGCATCCAGCAAAAACTGCGACACACTGCGAAACTTCCCCAGCTCCGCCAGCGAAAAATTCTCACCCACGCGAAACGCCCGGATCACCGGCAAGCTCCGCGCGCAAAACGCCGCGTGCCGCGGGCACTCGTGGCCATGCAACTGCACAGCCGACAACTGCAACGCCTTCGCCAGCGCAACAACCACCGTCGGCTTCCAATCTACAAACACGCCGACTGCCTGGACATCCTTCGGCAAGCTTCGCCGGATTTCCCAAGCATCCGCAGGAGTCGTCACCCGCGGACTGTTCTCATAAAAATTGAATCCCAGCGCTGCCGCGCCCAACTCCACCGCCGCCCGCGCGTCCCGCCCCTCGGTAATCCCGCAAATCTTCACCCGCACCATGCCGGCCTACGACCCTGCCGCTTGATCGTCGCCAGAACAATCAGCATTCGCGCTCGCACCCAGCAACTCCGCCAGCGCCGCGCCCGGATCAGCCGCCTGCATCAACTGCTCGCCAATCAAAAACGCATCAAATCCAACTTCCTGCAAACGCAACAGATCGTCGTGCGTTCTCAGCCCCGACTCGCTCACCGCGATGCACTCTTCCGGAATCCGCTCGATCAACGCAAACGAAGTCTTCACATCCACGCTCAATGTCTTCAGATCGCGATTATTCACGCCCACAATCCGTGCGCCAGTCTTCAGCGCCCGGTCGAGCTCCGTCTGTGTGTGCACCTCGACCAGCGGCTCCATCTTCAATTCCCTCCCCAGCGCGATCAATTCCTCAAGCCGCGCATCACTAAGAGCCGCCACGATCAAGAGGAAACTATCCGCATCGTTCGCGCGAGACTCCCACACCTGCCACGAATCGAAAATAAAATCCTTACGCAGAACCGGCAGTGGAATCTGCCCGCGCGCATCCCGCAGATTCTTCAGCGAACCGTTGAAAAATTCCGGCTCGGTCAGCACCGACAACGCCGCCGCACCCGCCACGCTCAGCTCCCGGCCCAATGCGATAGCATCAAACGGATCGCGCAATACGCCGCGAGAGGGCGACGCCGGCTTCAGTTCCGCCAAAATATTCAATCGGCCCGTTCGTGAAAGCGCTCCGGCAAAATCACGCAGCGGCGATGCCGCTGCGACGCCATACTTGAGCGCCGTCTCCGGCAGCACGCGCTTGCGATGATCCACCGCCGCGCGGCGCGCTTCCAGAATGCGGTCGAGCACCGTGCCCGTATTCGCTTCAGCAGACATGTTCGTATCTTTGTATGCTAGAGGGCTGCGCAAGAGCGTGTCAAATACACCCGTCGGCCCGAGTGCCGGCCAACTCAAGGAGACTCATGGGTTTCGCCCAACAGTTCGGCGCGTTGCTCACCGCCATCGCTGACGAAGCCGACGCCATGTCCATGCGCGCCTTCCGCGCCGACGACCTTCACGTCGAGCGCAAACGTGACGGAACCGCGCTCACCCAGGCCGACGGCGCCATCGAAGCCATGGCCCGCGCCAAAGTCGCTGCCAGCGGCATCGCCCTCGACGTCCTTGGTGAAGAAATGGGCACCAGCTCGCCGAAGTCCGCGGCAAAAGCCGCGAACTCCGAGAACGAATCCGCTGCGGAAACCGCCATATCTTTAGCCGGCTCGAGTGCACGCGCCCGCCTGATCATCGATCCCATCGACGGCACCGAGGAATTCTCCCGCGGCATTCCCACCTTCGGCACATTGCTCGGTATCGAGCTTAACGGCGAAATCGTCGCGGGCGTCGCCAGCGCACCCGCACTCGGCACGCGCTGGTGGGCCTATCGCGACGAAGGCGCGTTCCGCAACGGCCAGCGCATCCACGTCTCCGACACGACGCAGCTCAGCGAGGCCATGGTCTTCACTACTGGCACCGGCCCCAGCAAGAACGCAGACGATCGCGCGCGCATCCGCCGCCTTTCCGACGCCTCTCGCAATTCCCGCGCGCTCGGCGGTTTCTGGCAGCACATGCTGGTCGCCGAAGGCGCCATCGACGCTGCCCTCGACTGGACCTCCAAGCCTTGGGACCTCGCCCCCCTCGGCATCATCGTAGAAGAAGCCGGCGGCCGCTCCACCAACTTGGCCGGCGAGCGCACCATTTACACCGGCGATTACCTCAGCACCAACGGCAAACTCCATGATGAAGTGCTGAAGCTGCTACGCTAAGTCGCCTTTCGAGTCGCCGCGGACGCGACACGGCCTTCAAGCGACGGCGAAAGAGGCTCAAGCGGATTCCAGGCGATGTCTATAAACAAGACAAAACCAACCACATACAGACTCGGCCGGCATGCGTGTAAAGATAAACCATTTATTTTCATACTCTTGCGCCGATGCGAACCCTAAGCCCCTCGCTTGCCACACATACACAAAACAGGGGAGGGCGGTCCCCAAATGGAAATAATCGTCCAACCAAATTGGATGTTCTCCCAAAACGCATTCCCCCTTACCCTCGCATTTTCGCGATTCTTTCGCCCCGAGAGCATTCCATGCCACTTTCCGCGCAAGCCCAAATAGCTGAGACGCTCCGCAAACTCCATCACGGCCCGCGCATCCTGATTCTCGCCAACGCTTGGGATGTGGCCTCCGCCCGCATCGTCGAGGACCTCGGCGCGACCGCCATCGCCACCACCAGCGCGGGCATCGCCGCTTCACTCGGCTATCCCGATGGCGAGCAAATCTCCCGCGACGCCATGCTTGAAGTCGTCGCCCGTATCGCCGCCGCGGTTCGCGTCCCGGTAACCGCCGATTTCGAGGCCGGCTACGCCGATACGCTCGATGGCCTCGCCGAATCCATCAAAGCCCTGGTCTCCTCTGGAGCCGTCGGCCTCAACTTCGAGGACGTCATCGGCAAAAGCCAATCCGGCCACGTCGATCTCGCCACGCAAGTCCGGAAAATCCAAACCATCCGCGACATCTCCAAAGCCGCGCTCGGTGTCCCGCTGGTTCTCAACGCTCGCACCGATATCTATCTCGTCCCCATCGGTCCCGAAGCCACGCGCTTCGACCGCACCGTCGAGCGCCTTCGCGCCTATCGGCAGGCTGGCGCCGATTGCGTGTTCGCACCCGCCGTCAAGGATTCCGCGACCATCGCTCATCTCGTCAAAGCCGTCGACGCGCCACTCAACATTCTCCTCGTGCCCGGCTGTCCATCCATTAACGAGCTCGAAAAACTCGGCGTAGCACGCGTCAGCGCGGGCTCAGGCGTAATGCGCAGCGCGTTGGGCCATGCGCGTCGCGTCGCGCAGCAATTGTTGCAAGGCGACTCCCACGCTGCCATGCTCGAAGGCGCCGTCTCCTTCGCCGAAGTAATGCAACTGGTCTCGCGTAAGGCCTAGCGCGGTGGCAGTTGTAGCAGCGGCCTTCCGAAGCGGGCGCATTTTACGGAGCGTGTAAGATCCCTCATCGCCAGCGAGAGCGCCCAGCGCACAAATGCCTGACAACGCCAAGCTGCTGCACATCCTCAGCGAAGAAGTCATCGCTTGCCGCCGCTGCCCGCGCCTGGTTACTTATCGCGAGCAGGTCTCGCGCGAGAAGCGCCGCGCCTACCGCGACTGGACTTACTGGGGCAAACCAGTCCCCGGCTTCGGCGACCCGAAGGCGCAACTCGTGCTCGTAGGCCTGGCTCCCGGCGCGCACGGCTCGAATCGCACCGGCCGCCCGTTCACCGGCGACAAGTCCGGCGAATTTCTTTACAAAGCGCTGTATGAGGCGGGCTTCGCCAACCAGCCGGTCGCCCTGCGCCGCGACGACGGCCTTAAGCTCATCAACGCCTACATTACCGCGGCGGCGCGTTGCGCCCCACCCGACAACAAGCCGCTCCCGTCCGAGCTTCTCAACTGCCGCGAATACCTGGAGCACGAGCTGGGGATCCTGAAGCCCCGCGCGATCCTTGCTCTGGGCAAGATCGGCTGGGACGTTTACCTCGGCATCCTGAAACACGAAGGCACAGTCGTGTCTCGCGCCGCCTACCCATTTGCCCATGGTGCCGAGGTGGACATCCCCGGCTCAAACAGGCGCCTGTTCGGCGTCTATCATCCCAGTCAGCAAAACACGTCGACCGGCGTGGTAACGCCCGCGATGTACGCGAAAGTTCTGGCGCGCATCCGCCGCTTCCTGGCTAAGCCGGCCAGCATGAAGTAGCAAGCACTCGCCGATTCGGCACACCGTCCCAGCGACGGCGCCGGCGAGGATGCTGCCGATTCCGTCGGACCGGGAATCACGCGAACAGGCGGCATTCCGGGGTGGCGGATCGCGGGATTCAGGTGGGTGAGGTGACCCGCGCAAACCTGTCGCCTCTGGCCGACTGTTATCCGTCGGCTTCCGACACCTGCAAAGCACGGGTCTCAACCGAGCGCTCCCAACTGTCATAAATTCAGGCGATTACGCATGTCGTCAGAACATGACGGTGGCTTCACAAATGCACCTCGCGCCTGCGACACAAAGGAGCCTCCATGACCCGCAACGCCATCTCTGCTGCCGTACTGGCCTTGGCTCTTACCGCAGCGATCGCCGCCGCTTCGCAGCAAGACCCTCAGCAGGAGCAAGCTCCGCCGGTGATTTCTCGGGATCGCCCGGCGTATACGGCCAAACCGGCCGATGGGCGCCGAGCCTCCGACCTGCCGATCGAGACCTACGCGGTCACTCCCGGCACGAAATTCCTGGTGCGGCTCGAAGATGAACTCGGCACCAAGGGCACGCGGGAGAACAGCCGGTTTCGCGTGCGTACCCTTGAGCCGCTGGAGGCCGGCGCGGGCATCTACCTGCCGCCGGGCGCGGAAATTCGGGGTCACGTCAGCCGCGTCGAGTCCGCCGGCGTCGCGGGTCGCGCGCGCATCTGGCTCACCTTCGACGAAATCCGTACGCGCTTTGGCATCTTGCCGATCGTCGCCGAAGTCGCCAGCGTTCCCGGCGACCATAGCGTCCGTGTGGGAGGGCCCAAGCGTGAAGGAGCGATCGAGGGCCGCACTACCACGCAACAAAGCGCCGCCGAAGCCGCAGCAGCAGGCGCTGCGATTGGTGCCGTCAAAGGCGTGAAAGATCGCGACAAACGCGAAGTCGCAGAAGGAGCGGCCGCAGGTGCCATCGCCGCTTACCTGATGGAATCGGGCCGCGGCCACGAACTCGACCTGCCAAAAGGCGCCAAACTCGAACTAGAACTCGAGCGCGCCCTCTACCTCCTCAAGGAGTAGGCAGCGTTTTGACGTTCGTTTGCAGCCACGATCGGAACTGCGCCCCTTATCTCGAAACTAGACTTTGACGAAAAGGAACCGCACGAGCGCCATGCCGAACGCGAAGGCGAATCCATGGCCAGATTTCGATCTGCATCGCGATCTTGTTGCGACGACGCAAGGCGGAACCCATGAGGGACATCGCCAAGCCCGTCAGGACCGAGCTCACAATCACACTGATGCCTGAAACCGGGACGGATGAATCAGTGGATAAGGAAAGACCAACAGACTGATGCCACCGGCAATTCCACCTAGACACAGATAACCAAACCCCGCTAGCCAGGGACTCTCAGGCTCGCAGGTACCGAGCGCCGTCCCAATTACGCGCAGAATCAGGCCGACAAGATATTCGACCGCGACTTGGACAGCGACCTCCACCGCAATGTCCAAGACGACTTCTAAAACACCCATCAGAAATTCAAGCATCGTCTATATCTATATCCGCGCCCTGTCCCCTTTGCCTGGAAATGTCCCCTCAATGTCTCATGAACCGGCGCCGCGCTTGGCAAGCTTGCACGCTCTTGTTACCCTCATCTATTCCAGCCCCGCGCAAAGAGCAGCCGGTGTGACACGCCCGACTGCAGGAGAGGCCGAGCTGCATGCCCGACGAGACAAAATCCGCTGTCCGCGCCGTGGAAACCGGCGAGCGCAAGGACCGCATCCTGATCGTTGAGGATGAAGACAACGCGCGCAAAGGCTACGAGCAGCTGCTGCAAAAGTGGGGCTACGAAGTCCTGGGCGTGGGTACCGCGGAAGACGCCCTCGCGAGATTCGGGAATTTTCAACCGGATTCACTAATCGCCGACGTCGAACTCCCCGGCATGAACGGGCTGGATCTGCTCAAGCAGCTCGGTTCCGAGCTACAGAACGTTCCCAGCATCATCATTACCGGCAAAGGCAGCGATGAGCGCGCCGTTGCGGCCATCGAATCGGGCGCCTTCTGGTACATCGAAAAGCCCATGAAGGCTCCTGTGCTGCGCGCGCTGCTGGACCGCTGCCTGGAAAAGGCGCGAGACACGCGGCAGCTCGCGGTTTTGCAGCGGCAGCTCCGCGAAACCGGGCGCCTGGGCGATCTGGTCGGCGGCTCCAAGCCCATGCAGGAGGTCATGCGCATCGTGGAGATGGCCGCGCCGAGCTCGGCCTCCGTGCTGATCACCGGAGAAACCGGCGCCGGAAAAGAAATCGTGGCGCGCAGCATTCACAAGCTTTCGCCGCGAGCCTCTGGGCCGTTTGTGGCGATCAACTGCTCGGCAATTCCCGAAAGCCTGATGGAGAGCGAAATTTTTGGCCACGAGCGCGGGGCATTTACGGGCGCCGCCGAACGCCGCATCGGATGCTTTGAGCTGGCCGACGGAGGCACGCTGTTGCTCGACGAAATCGGCGAAATGCCTGCGCCCACGCAAGCCAAGCTCCTGCGCGTGCTGGAAGACCGCAAAGTGCGGCGCCTGGGCAGCAAAACCGAAACACCGGTGGATGTCCGCGTTCTAGCCGCGACCAACAAAGATCCGGAGCAAGCTGTAGGCAGCGGACAGATGCGGCAGGATCTTTTCTTTCGCTTGAACGTGTTCCACATTCATTTGCCGCCGCTGCGCGATCACAAGGAAGACATTCAGCTGCTGGTCGATCACATTCTGCGCGACGTCAATGCCAAGCACGGCAAGCACGTTCGCGGGGTGGGCGCCGAAGTGATGGACATTTTCATGAGCCACACGTGGCCTGGGAACATTCGCGAGCTGCGCAACGTGCTGGAGCGCTCCACGATCATGTGCGAAAAGGATCTGATCACCCGCGCTTGCCTGCCCGACGAATTCGGCAAGACGCAAGCCAAGGGCCCCAGCGATTTGTCGGGGATCAAGTTCCCCGTCGGAACCACCGTGGATGCCATGGAACGCGAGCTCATCCTGCAAACCCTGAACGCCACTGGCAACAACAAGACACGCGCCGCGGACTTGCTGGGAATCAGCCTGAAAACGCTGCACAATAAGCTGAAGGAATACGGCGGAGCGAACGCCGACGCGGAGTAGACACGCACAATGCAGCTGCGGCTGCGCACCAAACTAACCCTGGTGATGACGGGTCTCGTTCTGCTCGTCGTCGTGGTGTTGTCAGGCGTGTTCGTGGCGCAACTTCTCGAGCAGGTCCTGCAGCAAATCGACAAGCGGGCGACGGAAATCGCGCACCAGGTTTTCGACCAGGCTTCGCGCGCAATGGCGGATGCGGCGCGCGAAGGACTGCGCCCCTCGTCCAATGATCCGGAAGACCTGCACGACTACGTGCGCCACGCGTTCGAGATTGACGAGGGCTTGCGCGCACAGTTGAAAGCCGCGAAAGATTCGTCGTCGATCTACGAAGTGTCCATTACCGACACCGACGGGCTGGTCCTGGTTTCGACCGACGAATTCCTTCCCGGCAAGATTCTGGCGCGCCGCCTGCCGCTGTCGCAGCTCACGCAGCGCAGCACCCTTCATCAGGTAAGGATTCTTGCGGGAACTCCGAAGTTTTACGAATACGACTTTCCGTTCAACATCAATCGCCAGCCGTTCGGCGAAGTCCGGGTAACCTTTTCTTCCGGGCTGCTCCTGAACGACATCCTGCCCAGCGTCCGGAAATTTGAAACCATCGTGCTGCTGGCGCTGATCATCTCCGCGGTGCTCGCCGCGGTGGTCAGCGGCGCAACGCTGGCGCCACTGCGCCACATCTCCGCGCAACTGGACCGAATCTCGGCAGGCCAGTTCGACGCTCCGTCGCCGGAGGTTAAGGGATTCGCAGGCCCCGACGAACTAGGGCTGGTCAGCCGCAAAATCACGCAGGTCGGGCAGCAACTGCGCGGCGTTCACGAAATCTTCAGCACCATGCGCGAGAACATGAACTCAGTGATGGCCGGGATGGAGGATGGCCTGATCCTGTTTACACGCGAGGCCCGCGCGGTTATGGTTAGCCCTTCCGCCGAGAAGTTCCTCGGCGCGCCCGCCGGACATTTTCTCGGCCGACGCGTGAACGAAATCTTTCCCACGGGGCATCCATTGCAGCAGGTCTTGCAGATTGAAGGCGACGAACTGAGCGAAATCGCCGCGGAAACCGATCTGCAAACCATCGAGGGACCAAAACGCGTGAGCATCAGCGTGCAATCCATCCAGGAAGATGGCGAGCGCATGGGCGCGCTGATCACCTTGCGCGACCTGGACTCCATTGAAAGCATCAACACGCAATTGCAGGTCAGCGAGCGGCTTGCCGCTCTGGGCCGCATCACCGCAGGCGTGGCACATGAGGTGAAGAATCCGCTCAACTCCATGCGCTTGTGGCTGGAAAATCTGAAGGAATCTTTGCCCGACGAAACCGACAACAACGCCAGGCAGGCCGTGCAGGTGCTCGACAAGGAAATCGATCGCCTGGATGCCGTGGTGAAGCGCTTCCTGGATTTCACGCGGCCCATGGAAGTACGGCTGGAGGCCACGCAGCTTGCGGACATCTTGCGCGACGTCGTGGAAGTGGCCGCGCCGCAGCTACGCAAAGCAAAAGTGGAAGTCGCGCAACTTCTGCCCATCGATGTGCCGGAAGTCTACGTCGATCGCGCTTTGCTCAAGCAGGCATTGCTGAACCTAGTGCTCAACGCCGTGGAGGCCATGCCCAACGGCGGAAAGCTCCACGTGGTGCTGAGCCGCCGCGGTGAAATGGCGGAGATCAGCGTGGGCGACACGGGGAAAGGCATTCCGCTGGAGAACCGGCAAAAAATCTTCCAGCTTTTTTTCACCACGAGGCCGGGGGGCAGCGGTATCGGACTTGCCAGCACGTTCCGAATTGTACAGCTTCATAACGGTTCGATAGACTTTACGTCGGAGGTCGGCCGGGGCACGACATTCCGGATCGAATTGCCGCTCGCAGCGTGATGAAACTCCCAGTATCCATGTACGCCCGGCCAAGGTCGGGCCATGCTCCTGCGCGAGCCTGGCTGGCAGCTCTTTGCGTCTGGGTGGTCGTGGCCGGAGGCTGCGCCGGGCGTGGCGTCAAGGCGAAGGTAAAATCGTATCCCTGGAGCGCGAACGCCAAAGCCCGTCCGATCGTGCCGCACGTGGTGAACGCCTCGTACGAACAGGCGGGTGGCAGCGGTCCGGCAATGGATTTGGAGGTTGCGCCGCCGCCGTCACCGTTGGTGGCGGCGAATGCGGCCCCGGCGCGACCGCGCGTTCCGGTGGTTCCTGCCGGCGGAAGCGCGGCGGCAAAATTCGAGCCGCCCACCATCGTTCCCCAACTGACCACGCAGGAAGCGGAGGCCGCGGAGCAGCAAACCAACGCAAGCCTCAGCATCGCCGAACGCAACGTCGGCGCGACGCGGGGACGTACGCTGAATCCGCAGCAATCGGATCTGGTTTCGAAAGTGCGCAGCTTTGTCTCTGAGGCTCGCGAAGCGGCTCACAACGGCGACTGGATGCGTGCCAGCAACGCCGCAAAAAAGGCCCAGGTCCTCTCTGAGGAATTGGCTCGCTCGCTGTAACCGATGCAGATTCGCTTTGTCCGTGTCGACCTCGGTTTCTCAGCTTCAACTCGATTATTTCTCTCGTCCCGGGCTTCGCAGCCCGGAAAACGTGCTCGCCACACCGGATGCGATAAGATTGATCCATGAAGTCATTTGACGTGGCAATCGCCGGAGGCGGATTGATCGGCGGCGCGATAGCGCTGGAGCTCGCGCAGACCGGTCTGCGCGTGGGCTTGTTCGATCGCGCGGAGCCTGGGCGCGAAGCTTCGTGGGCGAGCGCGGGAATATTGTCACCGGCTCCGGAAAATCCCGGCGCGATTCCGATGGTGCCGCTGGGCAAGGCAAGCCTGTCGTTATATCCCGAGTTCGTGGCGAGCGTAGAGGAAATTTCCGGGCAACGGGTTGGCTTTCGACCGAAGGGCACCATCGGGGCGCTGTTTTCCGCCGATGCGGTGCGCGATCTGAGCACCGTGATCGCCCTGCATCATGGCCTGGGATTGAAGGCGGAGCCGTTGCGGCCCGAGGACGCTCGCGAGCTGGAGCCGGCGCTGAGTCCGGAAGTGGAAGCCGCGGCGCTGCGGCCGGATGAGGCCTCGGTGGACAACCGGCTACTGACGCAGGGGGTTCTGGCGGCGGCGCAACGCAGCGGCGCGGAAATTTTCGCCGGGCAGGTGGTCGAGGGGATCTGGCGGGAGGGTGGGCGCTGCGCGGGATTGCGGCTGCGCGGCGAGAACGCGGCGGCGAAGTGGACGGTGGTCGCGGCGGGTGCGTTTTCATCGCAGATCGACGGCGCGCAGGCCTATGCGCCGGTGCGACCGGCGAAGGGACAGATTCTGGCGTTGCGCGTGGACGGATTGGAAATGGAGCGTGTGCTGTGGTCGGACAAGATTTATCTGGTGCCGCGCAATGACGGGCGGATTGTTGCTGGAGCTACTGTGGAGTATGTCGGATTCGAGAAGGGTGTCACCGCAGGCGGCGTCGAAACAATTCTGGCAGCGGCGATAGAGTTGGCGCCAGGGTTGGCCGACGCGCGCATCGACGAAACCTGGAGCGGATTGCGGCCGGATTCTCCGGATCATCTGCCAATTTTGGGGCCGACTGACGTCGATGGGCTGCTCATGGCAACCGGGCATTTTCGCAGTGGGGTGCTGCTGACTCCGATTACGGCGCGGTTGATGCGGGAGTGGATCACGTTGCAGCGCGTCAGCCTGGATTGGGATCGCTTCAGTCCTCTGCGATTTGTGCAGGAGCGGCAGAGCAAGACGGCGTGAACCCGCTTTTCGGCCAAGGGAGGGGTACGACGCCGGCGGGCTTGCAGAGCCGCCACAATATTAGAAAGACGAGTAGAAAGACGGCTTCAACAAAAAACTCAACGGGGTGTGGAAGATGGGATTCATCGGAATGGTTCGATGGGGATTTATCACGTTGCTGTTGCCTGCGTTGATGACGCCGCTTGTGGTTTGGGGCCAGCAGAATACGACGCCGGCGGCGGGATCAAGTCCCACGACGGGTGCGGCCGCTTCCGCGAAGAGTGCGGCGCAGGCGGGAGGGAAAGCTTCGCAGAGCACGCCGGCTACGAAATCGCGAACCGGAGTGGCGGGCGCCAGGACTGCCACGCCTCTGGTGCTCAAGACCGACAAGGATAAAGAGAGTTACGCGCTGGGCATGAATGTCGGCAAGAGCTTGAAAAAAGATGGAGTGGAAGTCGATCCGAAGATCGTGGCGCGGGGGATTGCGGACGCTCTGGCGGGCGGGAAGACGTTGTTGAGCGACGAGGAGGCGCGTGCGGAGCTGGTAACGCTGCAAGGCGATGTGCGAAAGAGGCAAACCGCGGAGCTGGAGGTGCTGGGTCGCGCGAACAAGCAGGAAGGCGACGCGTTTCTGGCGGCGAACAAGGCGCAGCAAGGGGTGACCACAACGCCGGATGGGTTGCAGTACAAGGTCCTGAAGCAAGGCGATGGGCCGAAGCCGACCGCTGGCGATTCGGTGGTCTGCAATTACCGCGGCACGCTGCTGAACAACAAGGAGTTTGATAGTTCGTATAAGCGCGGGCAGGCTGCGACGTTTCCGGTCAGCGGCGTCATCAAGGGCTGGACCGAGGCGCTACAGCTGATGCCGGTGGGATCGAAGTGGCAGATCGTGGTGCCGCCGGAGTTGGGCTATGGGGCTCGGGGAGCCGGTGCCGATATTGGTCCCAACTCGACGCTGGTCTTCGAGATCGAACTGCTCTCCATTCATCCGAAGGACACGAAGTAGGCCTCGCGTAGCGCCTTGATGCGTCGGCGGAATCGAGCGCCGCTTGGGTACCATGCGGTCTTCGTTCGGTCCAGCCCGCGTGATCCCATTTCATTGTCGAAATCGGGCTCGGGTCGTCAGAAAAAAGACAGAGAAAAATCAGTCCAAAGAAAGGACCGCGGTCGTGTAGAGAGTTAATACTTCTGCGTCCGGGCCGCCTGTTCTGGTCGGATATGGCAGCCGCGGCGGCTCGAAGGAGAAGGAGTACACATGTTTAGCAGAATTGCAGCGTTTTTGTATGGAGTGGCGTGCTATGCGGTGTTTCTTGGCACGTTTTTGTATGCGATCGGATTTATCGGAAATTTCGGAGTGCCTAAAGCGATGGACTCGGGTCCACAGTCGGCCTTGCTGACAGCGGTGGCGATCAATGGTTTGCTGCTGACGGTATTCGCGCTGCAGCACAGCGTGATGGCGCGGCAGTGGTTCAAGAATGCGTGGACGCGAATCGTACCGGCGCCGGTGGAACGCAGCACGTACGTGCTGTTTTCATCGCTGGCACTGGTGCTGCTGTTCTGGAAATGGCAGCCGATGGGCGGTGTGATCTGGAGCGTGGATGGCGCGGGGCGCCTGGCGATTTACGGCCTGTATGCGCTGGGCTGGCTGACAGTGTTGGCCACCACGTTCCTGATCGACCATTTCGACCTGTTTGGCTTGCGGCAGGTGTGGTTCTATCTGCTGGGCCGTCCTTACGTAGCACTCGGGTTCCGTACACCGGGCCCGTACAAGATGGTGCGGCACCCGTTGTACGTCGGATGGCTGATGGTGTTCTGGGCCGCGCCGGTGATGACCGCAGCGCACTTGTTCTTCGCCCTGGCCACCACCGCGTACATCCTGGTCGCGATTCAGTTCGAGGAACATGATTTGGCGCGCATCCACGGAGAGTACGAGGAGTACCGGCGCAATGTACCGATGCTCTTGCCGATCGGCAGATCCAAGAGGGCGTTGCCGGCAAACGTGCGGACGACCGTGAAGCAGGTCAGCTAGCGATTAGATTCGCCTGGGAAGGCGAACGGCGTTGCACATCCGGTGCCCCGAACCGGCGCAACGCCGGTTTTGTTTTGTAGCGCAAAAGCCGCATCGTGGAAGATTAGCGGCCCTCGGAGAGCGGCTTGCCGATTTCCCAATGGTGGCCAAAGGGATCGAGGACGCGGCCGAGCCGCCAGCCGTAGTTCTCGGCGACTGGCACGATGATTTTTGCGCCCGCTGATACAGCACGATTGAAGGAGGAGTCCGGATCGGCGACGGTGAGAACCATGCGGGTGGTGCTGCCTTTGAGAGTCTCGGGGCTGAAGTTTTGATGCTCAGGCGACTCGTCGGCGACCCAGAACTCGGCCCCCTGCACCGATAGGCGAGCGACGACCGCGCCGTCGGGCGCGTCGATGCGGAAGGCTTCGGTGGCACCGAAGGCGGATTTGTAGAAGTCGATGGCCTTGGCGCCTTTGCGGACGGAAAGCATCGGGGAGATCGAAGTGCCGGGTTGCTTGGCGGCGGCGATTTTGGTCATGAGTTTTTCCTCGCGATCGGGAGTTGGTTTGACGATCAGCGTTTTTTCGCGGCCGCCTTGGCTTTGTTCTGGACGACGCGCATACGCACGATTTCCTGGATGAGCGGCACGGGCAGAGGCTTGTCGAGCGGGAAGCGGATGGTGCCCTTGGCGGTCTGGAAGCCCTTGAGCTCGTTTTTGAATCGTTCGATGGCGGCACTGCCCATGGGAAAGAGGCTGCAATGGTTGCGGAACGCGGCGTAGCAAACGAGGCCGCCGTAGTATTTGAAGGCGGGCATGCCGTAGCTGATGGTTTCGGTGGCTTCGGCAGGGGCAACTCCGCGGATGGCGGAGCGGAGTTTGACCAGCATGCGCAGGCCGGGCTCCGGGACCTTGTCGAAATACTCATCGACGGTGGCGGCGGAGATGATGGGAGATGAAGAGGATGAAGATTTTGGTTTCTTCATAGGCGCTTCGTGCCGGAAGCGTAGCACGCGAAAGCTTTCCGGTGAAGGGCAAGAAGAAAGCAGACGCCGGGTTTGAGCCGGCGTCTACATAAGTCTCGATGTGCAGCGATTGCTCCGCATAGAGGCGCTGCTGGTGATTACTTGAGCGAGGCCATGTCGATGACGAAGCGATACTTTACGTCGCTTTTGAGCAGGCGGTCGTAGGCTTCGTTGATTTGCTGGATTTTAATGAGCTCGATATCGGAGGTGATGCCCTTCTCGGCGCAGAAGTCCAGCATTTCCTGAGTTTCCTTGATGCCGCCGATGGCGGAGCCCGCCAGCGAGCGGCGTGGCATTAGTAGATTAAACGCCGCGAGCGGTGCGGGCTTCTCCGGAGCGCCTACCAGGCACATGGTGCCGTTCAGATTGAGCAACTGAAGGTAGGCGTTGAGATCGTGGTCGCCCGAGACGGTGTCGAGAATGAAGTTGAAGCTTTTGGCGTGCTTTTGCATTTCGTCGGCGTTTTTCGAGATGATAACTTCATCGACGCCGAGGCGCTTGGCATCCTGAGACTTGTTGGGTGAGGTGGTGAACAGCACCACGTGAGCGCCCAGCGCTTTCGCGAACTTGACGCCCATGTGACCCAGGCCGCCGAGTCCGACGACGCCGACCTTCTGGCCTTTGCCGACTTTCCAGTGATGCAGCGGCGAAAACGTGGTAATCCCCGCGCACAACAGCGGAGCCGCGCCCGCAAGGTTCAGCTTGTCGGAAATGCGGAGGACGAAATTTTCGTCCACGACAATGCTGTCCGAGTAGCCGCCATAAGTGACGCCGCCAAGCATTTTGTCCTCGGAGTTGTAGGTGAGAATCGGGAAGTTCTCACAGTATTGTTCTTCGCCAGCCAGGCAGTTCGCGCAGTGACGGCAGGAATTCACCATGCAGCCGACGCCAACGCTGTCTCCGGCCTTGAATTTCTTCACAGCGCTGCCGACTTTGGTGACGCGGCCGACGATCTCGTGTCCGGGAACGACCGGATAGACCGTGGGCATGACCTCTTTCCACTCATCGCGGGACTGGTGCAGGTCGGAATGACAAACGCCGCAGAACAGAATTTCGATCTGCAGATCTTGCGGGCCGGGCTGGCGGCGTTGAAAGGCGAACGGCGACAGCGGCGTGGTGGCGCCATGCGCGGCGAAGGCCTTGGCCGGGAAGGTCTGCGTTTTTTGGACAACGGCTTGAGCTGCTTCGGACATTTATTTCTCCTATTTGTCTTGTTGCGAGATTTGTCTGTTAGCCTCCATGCCTGCCGCTCGCGGCAAGCCATATC
>Ga0157378_10001670_pt1 | contig 20029 bp, 11 predicted proteins | sample M65metaG_FD_115309 | JGI IMG/M metagenome (GOLD analysis project Ga0157378, IMG submission 115309) | Miscanthus rhizosphere microbial communities from Kellogg Biological Station, Michigan, USA - M6-5 metaG | ecosystem: Host-associated > Plants > Roots > Rhizosphere > Soil | place: USA: Michigan...
ACAATGTTTCTAAAAAGTTGGTCAGCCAGTAACATTCGGGATCGGTATTTTCAATGGTCATCAACACGTTGCCAGTTGGTACGACAGTACCTTCGGCAACCGCTTTTATTTTTACAGGCAAATGGCCATTGTACTTATCCAGGATATATTGAAACTTTGATTTATCGAACACATCGTCACGCCCAAATACCTGTTGTAAAAAGCTATCTGCTTCATCCAGATCCTGCTGGGTAAATGCAGGCCCTTTCAAATATTCTTTCAGAAAGTATTGCAGACCAAAAAAGATAGTCTCATTAAACATACCTCCCCGGCTTTCCAGGTAGCTGTAGATCTGCGTAGTGCCGGGGTAATAGAATTTATGATGTGCATATTTATAAGCATCCGCTAAAAGGATCAAATTTTCGCGTTTCATGATATTAACGATTTAGGTATTTAGTGATGATAAAATTAAATAGTTGATGGTGCTCATCGCTGAGCAGATTGTCATTCATTAACTGTGGCAGGTCGGATAACTTGAACCAATCGAGATCAATAATGTCATCCTGCGCAGCAGGCGAGCCGCTGATATAATCGCAGCTGAATAAGAGGGTAATGATTTTATCAGCCTCGTTGCGATAACGCCAGTCATTTATCTTGCGCGATGTTTCGTAGGTCATTTCGCCTATTTCCATCTCGCCGCACTCTTCCATCAGCTCTCGTTTGGCGGCATCTTCATAACAGGCATCTTCCGGATCTGCAAAACCGCCTATAAAGCGCCATTCATTATTGGTGGCTTTTTTGCCCAACAGTATCTCGGTCTTGTTATTCCTAAAACAGGCAATGTCTACTGTGGGATAAACCTTGGTGTATTGGTTATAATAGGCGTACAGGATACCTGCGCGGAAATCGTTGGAATCAAAAACCTTATCGGCATATTGTTTGCGTAGCTCAGTAGCATTGTAATCGCCATGCTCAGGTAATTCAACTGTTTCAAATTTGCCTGAATAATAGGGGATAAAACTATCCCTGCTGCCATACAGGCAAAAGTGTTCGGCAGGGAAAACGCCTTTTAGTAAATGGTCAATATTATCAGACCAGGTTTTATCGCTCGGATGATCACTTACCGGCAATACGATCACATCAGGATAATCTTTTTTGATCATCTTCTCGCGTGTGTAATAATCATACGGATTTTTACGACTGCCCATGATCGGGCTTACACCTAATAATATAATCAGCTTAGCATGGTTTTCCGTTACCTGGTCGATTAATTGCTTATGCCCTTCGTGCAGGTAAGGTGTTTGGAAACGGGCGATAATAACTGCTGTTTTCATTGTTAATTTGCGTCAATTATACGCAAATATAAATATGCGTTTTAACTACACAAATTATTTTTTCGTTTTATTTTATTTTAATGATTTTTATATCTCGAAGTTGATGCCGTCTTTCTGTAATTGAAGGTACTTCGCTTCATTAAACCGAAATAAATTTCCCGGACGCCCTGCCCCCTCTAAAGCCTGTTTCACATTGGTTTCCTCTATAAACCCAAATTTTGCCATTTTCTTTTTAAAATTCCTTCGGTCGATGGGTCGGTCAAGCACTGCCATGTACAGTTTTTCCAACTCAGAGAAAGGGAACCTTTCTTCTAATAGCTCAAATCCTACTGGCTGATAAAGCATTTTGTTTTTTAAACGCTCATGGGCGACAGTCAAAATTTCTTCATGATCAAATGCCAGCTTTGGTATCTTTTTAATATTGAACCAGGCCACTTCACCAGCATCGGTATCAGCATACAATTCAAAGGCATCTGGCTTAACCAGGCCATAGTAAGTGATGGAAATTACTCTGTTTCGGGGATCGCGGGCGGGCTTACCAAAACTATAAAGTTGCTCCAGGTAGTTAATATTAACTCCTGTCTCCTCTTTTAGTTCTCGCTGAACCGCTTGTTCCAAAGATTCCATATCGCCGACAAGGCCACCGGGTAGCGCCCAGCTATTTTTAAAAGGCTCAATAGCACGTTTGATTAGCAGTACTGATAACCCTTCCTTAGAAGTATAACCGAATACTACTGCATCCACTGCTACCTTAATATTTTGTCTGCTTGGCATATCGCAAAGTTATCAATCGATATAGGGTTCACAAGAATTGATATTTGGATGATTTAAGAATTTATTCTTAAGAGACACTACTGCCTTTCCAAACACTTTATGACATTACACGCAATATTCCATTTTCATCGCTTAGGCACCAAAAGCGAAAGGCGGGTGAAATGGGAAGAATGAATTATTAAAGCGAAAGCAGGTGTGTTAAGAGCTTAAAATGGTATTGATAACCAGCTGGTTACTACCAAAATTGGTTTCCCCTAAGGGCTACTTCGAAGACGCAAACACCTCCCAAATTTAGGGAGGCGGTTTTGCTAAATTCCATTTTAAATTAAAATAGGAGTATTTCTTGAAATAAAATCACTACCTGGATCGAATCAGCGCAATTAGTTTATTAAAGATCTCGGTATTGCTATAAACTCCCCTGAAATCGGCGGAATGCGGGCCGTACGCAAAAACGGGAACCGGGGTGCCTGTATGGTCGTGGGTACTGAAGTCGCCATAAACATATCCGTTTGTTATACTGCCATCAAGCAGGGTTAAGCCACCGGTTTCATGGTCGGCAGTTACGATAACCAAAGTTTCGCCATCCTGGTCGGCAAAGCGCAGGGCATTCCCAACTACTTTATCAAAGTCACTATTTTCTGTGATGACCTGTTTCAGCATATTGCTGTGCCCGCCATGATCAATTTGCGATCCTTCAATCATCATAAAAAAGCCCTGCGGGTTACTTTTAAAAGCGCTGGTCACTTTGTTAAAAGCAAGGGGCAGATAATTGCCCCTGCCCTGCATTTTGGGCCGGGTTACGCTGTCGTCCATCAGCGCCAGTATTTTTGGGGCAGCCGAATTCAAAAAATCATCAAAATTACGGATAATGGCATACCCCCTGTTTTTCATTTCATCGATTGGCGTATGCCCGTTAACCGGCTGCGTAAAATCCTTATAGCCGGAGCCTAAAAAAATATCAACGGGTGATGAGATGATATCATTGGCAATTGACGTGGCATCGCTTCGCTCGGATTGATGGGCGTAAAAGGTGGCAGGTGTTGCGTCTGTCAATTCGCACACTACAATATCGGCCGTTTTCTTCCCGACCCCGGCGCTGTAAACCGCTAAGGACTGCAGGGGCTTCCCGGCTGCATCCACGCCAATTGCGCGGTCGTTAGTTTTTTGCCCGGAGGCGAAAGCTGTCGCCCCGGCAGCTGAATCGGTAATATAAGCATCCGCAGAATTGGTGATAGAAAAGCCGATATTCCTGATTTGGAATATGTTCAGCTGGCCTTTATTAGCGGTATAGGCAGCATATATCTGCGGCAGGCCCATGCCATCACCAATACATAGAATAATGTTCTTTACCTTTTTTACAGCGCCATCCGTTTTATAGGTGGGGTGATAGATCTGATAAGTCTGGGGGGCCATGTATTCATTCGCCGGTTTTTCGTTCAGAAAATCGCCAAGGTCTTCTATTCTGTCAGTGCCTATTATATCAACCCCTAACCGCATCAGGGCAAGCCAGCTGCTTTTGGTATCAGGAGTTTCCCAGAAACGGACCATTTTGCCTGCACGATGAACGCCGTCGATTCCCCCCTTTATCCTTTTGATCTCATCAGCATTTAATACGCCTTTGCCATTCCACTGGATGTATTTACTTAAAGGAAAGCTTACCAATGCCACCTTTTGCCATTGATTTGGTGTAAAGCCGTTTAAATGATCAACATCAAACGATATCCAATCGGGATAATTTGTCATTTCATCTGCCGGAGGTACGGCGCCGGTCATCACAATTGAAAGCCTGCCGGCGTGTCCCTGGTATGAAAAATATTGTTCCAGTGGCTTAAGTTCTGAAATGACCAGCGGCAATACTGCTTTATAATCTTCCTTTATCTCGATGAGCAACCTCAACCGGCGCAGCTTATCATGTTCAAACTTTTCAAGCAACGGATCGGTATATAGTTTTTTTAACGACCTTTCGACCGCGATGTCCTTTTTGTCATGTGCTACCACTAGTTGGCCGTTAAAGGCATATACGTCCGCCTCTATCGACCCGAAACCTTTCTCGTAAGCACGGTAAAAAGGGATATTATTTTTATAATCATTATGAGAATGTGCATCGGCCACCGTATACTTCCGGGTCTGCGCATTTGCAGCCAGTACGGGTAACAGCACAAAGAAGGATATAATTGCCTTAATATAGTTTTTCATATCTATTAAAAGCCCATAACAGTGACTTGCACTGTTATGGGCATCTGTTTAATGTTAGGGAATATTACCAGCCGGCATTTTGTTTTAATTGCCCCTGGCTTATCTGGATATCTTTTGGCGGAATTGGCCAAACGTTATCCCTGGCGGGATCAAAAGTACGGGCCTTCCATACTACCGAGCCATCGGCGCCATGTAATGGCTGGGCGTAGATAGCCTGTGCGTCGCCCCACCGAACCAGGTCAAAGTTACGATCGCTCCACTCGCCGGCAAGCTCGCAACGGCGTTCGTGCTTCAGGTTTGTCATTGTAGCACCACTAACAGGCGCTAAACCAGCGCGCACACGGATCAAATTGATCTCGGCATCCGCATTTTTTCCCTGCATCAATTCAGCCTCTGCTTTAATTAATATGATCTCAGCATACCGCAACAAAGGGACATTTAGGTCGGTCGACGGCTCATCCCCGTTGGGGCTTACATGTATGCCCCCGGCGTAGCTAAAAGGCTCCATATATTTATTGAATTGATAACCGGTCCGGCTATTGCTTTTACCACCGATGGGGTAAGTATAAGTTTGGCCAAAATACTGGAAGCTATCGCCTTTTTGAAGAATAGTTGCAGGCAATCTTTTATCGCCGGCTTCAAATTCATCAACCAGCTCCTTAGTGGGCTGAAAGTAGCCAAATCCATTGTACAATCCCCATCCTTTATTTTCCAGCATAGCACCGGGCAAAATACTTTGACCATTTAAATTGCTGGCAACCGACCATATATATTCGGAACTGTAATTATTGGCAATTTTAAATACGTCGGCATAATTTGACAGCAATGCATGTTTGCCACTCAGGATCACTGAATCAGCATATTTTTCGGCATTTGCGTAGTCTTTTGCGTGCAGGTATGTTTTGGCAAGATAGGCCCAAGCAGCCGTTTTATGTGCCCGCCCATAGTCGGCCGGAGCAAGCTGATCAAAGTATGGTAAAAGTGAGGCTGCTTTTTTCAGATCGGCTTCGATATAAGCATAGTTATCTTTTACAGATGTTAACTGTACCGGAAAAGCCAGTGGATTAGCCCGGTTCAACAATGGGGCACCCTGTTTGTCGCTTCCGTAAAGGTCAGCTATTTCGAGGTGCATGACAGCATGAACCAGGTAGGCCTGCCCCAATATGAAGTTTTTTGTTTGCTGATCCATATTAATTGCAGGTACGTTTGCAATAACATCGTTGGCCCTTTTCATTACCACAAAATGCCGTTGCCATGGTGCATAGATGCTGTTTTCATTACCCGTGCAAATAAAGTTTTTGATGTTTTCTCTGTCTGCCGAAGTACGACCGACTACCATATCATCGCTTGCATCAATAAACCAGAAGAACCCCCGGCCATACATATCCTCACTATTGCTTTGTATCTCATAAAGGCCGTTGGCAGCCTGCCGGGCATCATCAGCTGTTTTCCAAAAATTTTTACTGGTTGGTGAGCCGGTTGGTTTAATATTATCTAAAGTGTCCTTTTTACAACTTTGTGCAAGTGCAATTATCACTACACTTAATAATGCTTTTATGTATATATCCTTGATTTTCATCTTATCACTTTTTAAATTTCAACTATGTGTTATTTATAACCCTACATTGATGCCTACCAAAACAATTCTTGATTGCGGGTAAAGACCTAAATCCACTCCGTTTTGATTGATACCTACTTCCGGATCAAGACCTGAATATTTGGTAAAGGTGACCAGGTTTTGTGCATCAGCATATATCCTCACATTCCTGACTCCTATTTTGTTAACTATTGCCTTAGGAACAGTATAACCAAGGGTTACATTTTTGATACGCAGGTACGAACCATTTTCCACATAAAAATCTGATACGTTGCCGAAATTGCCGTTAGCATCACTTGCGGATAGCCTTGGGATACTCGTATTGGTGTGAGTTGGTGTCCATGCGTTTTTGGCATCGGCTAACAGGTTGTAATTTTGTATGGAGGCGTTTAACCCGGTATATTTAACCGCGTTAAATATTTTGTTGCCTGCAACTCCCTGTAAAAGGATACTCAGGTCAAATGAAGCATAATTAAAATTGGCAGTATAACCATATTCGAATTTTGGAAAAGGTGTTCCCAGGTAGGTTTTATCAGAATTATTAAGTACCCCATCGCCGTTAATATCCACAAACTTAATATCGCCCGGTTTGGCATTTGGCTGAATCATCGTCCCGCCCGGCCCTTTGTAATTATTGATATCCTGCTGGCTCTGGAACAAACCTGCTGTACGGTATCCATAGAAAGAATATAAAGAATACCCCTGTACCAGTTCAACCGGAACAAGACTGGCTCTTACAGTAGGATTTGCTAAAATGGTTTCCTGTCCGGGTAATATATCAACTATCTTGTTTTTAATATATGAACCATTAAAAGCAAAATTGTAATGAAGTTTGCCTGCATTTCCATCGTATTTAATTGATAGCTCAATGCCTTTGTTTTTGATTTCGCCGCCATTGATAATCGGTGGATTGGAAACTCCAAATACGGCCGCTACAGGGGGCGCAAACAGGAACAGTGTGTTCTTCTTTTCAAATACATCGGCCGTAACGTTTAATTTTCCATTGAGAAATCCTAAATCGACCCCGATGTTGGATTGCGTTGCTTTTTCCCATTTTATATTTTCATTTCCCAAACCATCAATCGCATATCCTGTTACGACAGCCGCCGGGTTACCCAAATAGGCCGAAGTTTTAGTTAACGAAACTGCCGTAGGGAAGTAAGGCATGCCTGCAAGGTTACCCGATTGTCCATAGCTTACCCTCAGCTTGGCAAATGACACCAGTGCGTCCGCCGGGAAAAAAGGTTCTTTGCTTATTAACCATCCGGCTGATACACCCGGGTAGGTTTGTGAACGATATTTGCTGCTTACCTGCGAGGTAGCATCACGCCTGATAATACTATTAATAAAGTACTTTCCTTTATAATCATAACCCACCCTGCCTAAATAGGAAATAAGCGCGAGTTCATTTTTTACTCCCTGCAGTGGTGTCCCGGTAGGGTAAAGACTTCCGTTAATAATGTAGCGGTAAGCCGGGTCTTCATTCAGATAGTTATCTGTATTAACACTGAAATATTCATCAATATCGTCCTGGTAGGTGTAACCGGCCAGGGCTGTTATATGATGATCGCTTCGGAATGTTTTATCATAGGTAAGCGTCTGCTCGGCAAGTAGTGTGCTTGAATTATTTTGTTCCTGGAAAAGCGAATTATCAAAAAACTTTTTCCCGGGCTCCAGTATCCTGGTGCCAAAGTCTTTTATGGTTTCCAAATTTTTAGTTATCCCAAGGTTTGATCTGAATTTAAGGTCCTTAGAAAACTTAATTTCGACATAAGGATTGATCGTATAACTGGTGACAGCGTCGCTGTTATCCAAACGTTTCAAATAGGCAACCGGGTTAATTACGTCGCCATAAGAGCCCGCATATTGAGCCGGAACACCACCGAAGCTTCCGTCAGCATTGTAAATTGAGGCGTTTGGCGGATAGAATATAGCTGTCAGTATAGCGCCGGTATAGGCGCTTGTAGTGTTTGCGCCCTGACCGTTATTGAAAGAGTAGGACATACTTTCTCCAATTTTCAGCCAATCTTTGATCTGGTGATCTGAATTGAACCTGAAATTGTAGCGTACTGAATTGGTATTTAACAAAATAGCATCATTTTTACGATAGCCTCCTGATGCATAAAATGTCGACTTATCATTTCCCCCATTAATATTCAGGTCATAATCCTGTATATGGCCGGTACGAAAAAGAGCATTGGGCCAGTTGGTCCTTGTAATGCGCGAATCAGGGTTGACCTGGGCATTGAATGCATCCAGCCTGGGTAAGCCCGCATTATCATAAGCCTGGTTAATTGCATCGGCATATTGCGCTGCGTTTAGTGCCTGCAATATTTTTATAGCATTCTGAAAGCCGCCTTTAGCTGAAACATTGAGATTGGTAACTCCCTTTTTCCCGCGCTTTGTTGTAATCAGGATAACGCCGCCTGCTGCTTTTGCACCGTAAATTGCGGCATAGGAGTCCTTCAAAACATCAATTGATTCAATATCTCCCGGATCTATCGGGCCGCCTGTGTAAACAGTTCCATCCACTACGTACAAAGGGCCCTCACTATTAAAAGAGCTTTGACCACGTAAGCGAATGCTGGGTAATGAGGTTGGATCACCCCCTTCGTTTAAAACGGTAACTCCGGGTATCTGACCCTGCAGCATTTCTGTAACCGAGCCAACAGAGCGATCCTTAACATCGGCTATTTTTAGCGAACCGACAGCACCGGTAATGTCCGTCTTTTTCTGTGTTCCGTAACCAACAACTACTACGGCCGACAGGCCTGTAACATCAGTGGTAAGGGTGACATTCAACGGGGTATGATCAGCAACCACCTCCTGGCTTTTATAACCCACGAAGGAAAAAACCAGGATATCACCCTGCTCAACAGTTAATTTATAATTACCGTTCATATCAGTAGAAGTTGCAGCCTGTGAGTTTTTGCTGCGCACACTAACACCAGCCAATGGGCCGTCTTTATCTGAAACGGTCCCTGTTACAGTAGTCTTCTCTAGTTGAACCACGATCTTTTTGTGCGAGATTACTATCGTATTGTATTTCTCTTCATACTCCAGCGGTGAATGATCCATCAATGCGTCAAGCACTGCTTTTAAGGGCTGGTTCACAAATGCAGCGGCTTTGACTCTTACCGGGGAGACGTCGTTCAATTTGTAGTTGAAGGCGACGTTGCTGGCCGCCTTTTTTAATTTTTCAAGAGACCGGTCCAGGGTTTCATTTGCAAATTTCACTGTGACGGGCTGATTAATCAAATCTTCCTTTTGTTCTGCCCGGCCAGGATCGGGCCTGAAAATTGTTAAGATGGTTAGCAGCAATAAAATTGCCCTCGTTAACTTTCCAAAGAGTTGGGTTAATTGTTTTTCCATATATTTGTTCTTTGTTTTTTACCGTAACGGCCGGTTTGTTTTAGGTTTGGCTGTTACATTCATTTAGCCAATGCTTGTTCGAAGCAGGCATTGGTTTCCTTTACTTCATTTATTTAATTGTTACTACATTTTCTCTAAGCCTGTATTTTCTGCCGTCTATTAACTGGAGTATATTGATGACCTGGTTTATTGATAATTTATTGGAGAGCCGCACAGAATAACGCTGACCCGGTTTTTTATGAGCGTATTCGAATTTTACACTATACCTGTTTTGAATATAAACCACCAGTTCTTCAAAAGACACATTATCCAGTATAAGTTCGTCGTGCATCCAGCTCAGCATATAATCGCCCGGTATGGTGCGTTTTACAAAGCTTTCATTTTGTTTATTATAGGTTAATTGTTGGCCGGGGGTATACATACCAAGCGTGTGCGCCTGGTTATGTACTTCAACCTTTCCGCTGTTGACAAATACTTGTAAATAGGATAATTCTTTATAGAATTTTATGTTGAAGGAAGTGCCCAGTACCTGGGTTGTAACCTTCCCGGCATGGACTAAAAATGGCCTGGAAGCATCATGCTTTACATCAAAAAAAGCTTCCCCGCCTATTAAAAAGATATCGCGTCTTTTTGAACTGAACTCGACAGGTATCTTTAAAGTACTGGCGGCATTTAAATAGACAACAGAGCTGTCGGGCAAAACCACCTGCTTCATCTGACCCTTTGAAGCGGTAATTATTTGGTAAACGATAGACTTATTTTGCTCGCGATTGGTATAAACACCATGAAAGAAAATACTTGCAAACAGCATGATCAGCAACACAGCAGCAACTTGCAGCCACCGTGTATTGATACGTTTTATTTTCCCTTTCTCCCTGGTTTGATTTTCGATCTTGTCCCATATCGCTTGCTTTAAATTACCGGATACAGGTTCGGCTATCTCATCGGTATCCAATTCCTGCATCAATGCCCGCAGCAATTCCAGTTCTTCTGCCGAACATTTACCTGCACTAAATTTTTCGAGTAATTTTTTTATTGCCTTTTCTTCCACTTATGTGTCCTTATACCTGTTAAGTGCAGGCTGGAAGGAAAATGTACTAGAGGAAAATAAAATAAATATTAACGGTCGTTAATACTATAAGAAGGATCATGTTATTATATTTTTTGATCGCCCTTTTAATACGGCTCAATGCGCTGCTTATTTGATTACGAACAGTTTGGTGAGAGATACCTAATTCCGCAGCTATTTGCTGACCATTCATGTCCATTTCCCTGCTGCACAAATAAATCTGCCGCATTTTTTCGGGCATGTTATTTATTTCGGCATTAACCAGCAGATTCAGTTCTGAAAAGATCAGCTTTGGCGTGATGCTGTCTTCGCAATGCTCCTGTTCTTCCGAAACATTATCCAGGGGTACCGGCTGGGATCTTTGTTTTTTGTACCACTTAAATACCATATAATTTATAGAAACTATAAGGTAAGCCTCCAGCGAACCGTTTAACTGGATCGTACTCCTGTTTTTCCAGACCGACAGGAATAGCTCCTGGACCATATCCATGGCATCCTCCTCGCTGCCTGTTTTTTTTAGGGCAGTGGCTATTAACTTATCAGCATACCGGTCATATATTTCCTTAAATGCCTGATCATTATCATTTTTTAATTCATGAATAAGCTGATTATCAGAATAATATTTCACCGCTGGTTTTTAATTGGGGCAAATAAACACCTATGATGTTAAAGTAAATTTAAGTACATGTTAAAGATATAGATAAAATATAATTTACAAAATCAGCGGCCATACCCCCAAAAGTCAAATTTAGTTGCAAGACTATAACTATTTTAACTAATGCAATAGGAATCAATGGACCAGGGCCATTTGTCTATTGCGCAGGATTCTGCCTGTGGGCCATGTTTTCGCCTGGCGAAAACGGGGCTTGTCGGGACACCCGAACCCGCAATACTTCACTTTATTCAGCATACATGAACATCTTCCTTGGATTTATCACGAACAATCCGTATCTTGAAGTAAGTCATTAGGAATCAAACTGTTGCAAGTTATTTGTGGAAAATTCGGAAATTGACACATTTGCAAACTTGTAAGATATTGAAAATAATTACATTAGTGGAATAGGTTCGAGTCCCGTCCATTCCGCTAAAAATTGATTAAAACCCTGTAAGCAATTGCTTACAGGGTTTTTTTATCCACAGTGCCCGAACCTTTGTATGCAAATCCATCGCTGGAATGCAAAAAAACCGTGCTGTTAGTTGTTTTGACATGATTTATATTTCAAAATATCGCTCACACCGGTTAAATTGTAATCTGACAGCGGCAAGAAATTGGATTGCTTCGACAGTATTCGAAGCTTTCTTTAATTTTTTTGGTTGCCCTGTTAATGATTCAACGGTAGGTTCGCCGGCATGATCTATATCATTTCAGAATATGACAGAAGTCATTCCCGGCCCTCAAATTGCCATGTATGTTTGTATAAGCTGATAGACGGAATTTATTCCGGTCTCAGTTAAAAGAGGCAGAATGACCCTGAAAAAGGATGAACCTGCACAAACGGGAGCGGTAAGCCGACTCCCGTTATTTATACAGAAAATATCATGTCGAAGATCATTACCATAACATTTAACCCGGCTCTGGATAAAAGCATCACGGCGCAGGAGCTGATCCCGGAAAGAAAGTTAAAATGTTCTTCGCCGGTGTACGAACCTGGCGGGGGTGGCATCAATGTATCAAGGGCCATAAAAAAACTTGGCGGCGAATCAGTTGCGGCTTATTTAGCGGGCGGCTTTGCAGGCCAGGAAATCACGAGGCTCCTAACTGAAGAGCGCATAAAAACAATTGTAACAGGCATACATAATCCAACCCGCGAAAATCTGGTGGTTACTGATCTGGAGAATCATAAACAGTACCTGTTTGACCTGCCCGGACCAAAAGTAGAGGAACACGAATGGAAAGCTCTTTTACAAGCTATTGAATTTGCGGCCCCTGCCGATTTTATAGTTGTTAGCGGAAGTTTCCCGCCGGGGGTATCCCTGGATGTATTCGGAGATCTGGCGCTGATGGCTGAACAGAAAAATGCCAGGCTGATAGTTGACACGTCAGGCGATGCTTTAATGGCAGCGCTGAAAGCCGGGGTTTATTTAATAAAACCGAACCTGAGAGAAATTGGCCTATTAGCCGGAAAAAAGGAGATCGATACAACTTCAGCTATCGATTTTGCAAAGGAATTAATTAAGAGTGGAAAATGTGAAGTCATAGTCCTGTCAATGGGCGGGTTAGGAGCTGTACTGATCAATTCGGAAATGACGCTTCATATTCAACCGCCTGATGTCGAAATCAAAAGCACGGTAGGAGCCGGTGACAGCCTGCTGGCAGGCATAGTCCTGAGTCTTGGAAATAAGAAAAGCCTCAAAGAAGCGGTTAAATACGGCGTTGCCTGCGGAACCGCAGCCACAATGAATTCCGGAACAGAACTGTGCACCCGTGAACAAGCTGATCATTTATACCATATAATAGACAATATAGCCGCTGTTCATCAAGATTAATACCCAATTATTTAAAGCGCGCTGTTTCCCGATACCTGTTTAAATCATCTTATTCGCATGCCCATTGCGGCGGCGGCTCTTCATTTGACAGAGTTAATAAAAAATAGCCTGCCATAGCAAAAGCTAAACAAGCATTGAAAAATCAGTTGTTTTTTTATCTCTTCGAAATTATTCATGTACATTTATTAGCTGGGTGACAATTGCAATCACAGCCCGAATTATCTTGATTCATCTGCCTGGATAATGGTCCTTACTATGAAAAAAAGTTATACCCTGTTATTGAGTTTGTTATTCGTTTTTACAATAAGCCGCGCACAGGTAAGCAGCGACAGCATCAGGGTTGCGATTGAACCTGAGTATAATCATGTAAGCGGGGCACATCGCTTTTGGTTTGGGAAAAACTATCGCGCTTTGTGGGCGGCGCCTGTGAAAATGCATGTTTTCAGGCTGGGGGATGAAAAAGGGGGGCTGAAAATACTTCAAAAAGGAGGAGGCCTGCAAACCATGTCGTTAAGGTTACGGGACAGCTCCGGGCAGCAATGGGTATTGCGTACCATCCAAAAATATCCTGAGCGGGGTTTGCCACCCAAACTGCGCCCAACGGTTGCCAAAGATATTTTGCAGGACCAGGTATCAGCCGCTCATCCCTTTGCCGCGCTTGCCGTGCCGCCACTGGCCGAAGCTTTGGGTATACCGCATTCGCATCCGCAAATAGTTTATGTCCCTGATGACCCTGCACTTGGCCCGTATCGGAAAGACTTTGCAAATAAGGTTTTTTTGTTTGAAGAGCGCGAGCCTCTTGACGCTGACAAAACCGATAACACAGAAAAGGTTCAGCGCAGGCTAAGAGAGGATAATGATAACCGCGTTGATGAAAAGACGGTGCTGAGAGCGCGGCTGCTGGATATGATACTGGGCGACTGGGACCGTCATGAAGATCAATGGCGATGGGAAAGGAAGGACGAAGGTAAAGGAAATGTTTATGAACCTGTACCCCGCGACCGCGACCAGGTGTTTTATAAAACATCGGGCGTATTCCCCTGGGTGGTATCACACCAATGGCTTAAATCAAAATTCCAGGGATACAGCGATGAGATAAGGGATATTGACGGCTGGAATTTTAACGCCCGGTATTTTGACCGCTATTTTTTAAATCAGCTGAGCGAGGATGACTGGCGCGAACAAATAACTTATGTTCAAAAAAAGCTGACAGACAGCCTGATTACTGCCGCGGTTAAATTAATGCCAGATACTATTTTTAAACTCTCGGGCAGGGAAATCATTGCTAAAATGAAGGCGCGCCGTGATAACCTGGTGCGCCAGGGGCTGGAATATTACCGCTTTATATCCATCTATGTGGAAGTACCGGCCAGCGATAAACGCGAAAAATTCAGCATTAACGAGGAAAACGGCGGCGACCTGGAATTAACCGTGAATAAAATAAAAAAAGACGGGAGCCTGGATAAAACAACTTATCACCGGGTGTTCAACCCGAATGTTACCAAAGAAGTAAGGTTGTATGGCTTTGATGGCGACGACATATTTTCCGTAACCGGGGATGGCCCATCGCCAATTAAAGTACGAATGATAGGTGGCGCCGGCGTTGATAGCTTTTATGCAGACAAAAAATTAAATAACCGGGGTAAACTATACGTTTATGACCGGTCTGATTCAACTAACATTCTTCCTTCATCATCGGATGCGAAATTGCTTACAAGCACGGATACAGGGGTAAACAAATACAACAAAACCAGCTTTAAATACGACAGGTTTGAACCCATTATACTGGCAAATTATAATACCGATATAGGTATATTGCTGATAGGTGGATTTTCATACGAAAAGCATGGTTTTCGTGGCGAGCCCTACTCTTTCAGGCAGGAGTTTCTGACCAATTATTCGCTTGCCCGTAAATCATTCCTGTTTACGTATACTGCGGATATTAAGAACGCTATTGGTAATAACGACATCCGCATTAATGCGCTGTCGAGGGGGCCAAATAATGTGAGCAATTTTTTTGGCATCGGAAACGGGACGCCGTTTGTTAACCAGGGTGACCAGAAAATAGGCTATTACCGCAACAAGTATAACCTGGTGAACGCCGATGTTTCCCTGTATCATACCTACGGTAACTGGCAGGTACACGCCGGGCTTGGCGGTCAATACTATACCAGCAGTGCGGGCGATAATACATCCAGGTTCCTGAACGCATACGATGCTGCGCATCCCAATGAAAATGTTTTTTCGACCAAATTTTATGCGGCAGTAGTGGGTGGTGTTTCCTTCGATACACGCAACAAAGGCTATTTAACCACCAGCGGTGTTTACTGGAACACCACCGTTACCGGGATGAAAGGCTTAAACGCATCACACAATGGCTACACGCAAATACTGTCAGAATTTAGCTTTTTTCTTAACCCCGACAGAGATTCGGTGCTAATTATAGCTAACCGCACCGGAGCGGGCACCTATTTTGGTAATGCTGATTATTTTCAGCAGCTTAAGCTGGGCGGCCCGCAAACTCTGCGTGGCTTTCATACCTGGCGGTTTACCGGCAGAAGCATGGTTTACAATAATCTTGAGCTAAGGTTTAAAGTATTTGATTTTACCTCGTACCTGTTGCCTGGAAGTATTGGTTTAATCGGGTTTAATGATATTGGCCGGGTATGGTCTGCCAATGATACATCCAATGCCTGGCATGATGGTTATGGTGGCGGCATCTATGTTGTTCCGGCCGAGCTGGTGCTTATCCAGGCTGCCGTAGGTTTTTCAAAAGAAGGATCGCTACCTTATATATCTGTTGGGTTCAGATTTTAATGGCTGAAGTCCACCGGCAATCAATTCGGTAATTATCATTTAAGTCTAATGCTGACAGTAACCCAAATTGTTTTTTAGTTTTACCTGCAATGAAGAACTTTCTGAAAATTGTAAGCATTGACGAATATTCAATTACCCCTAAATACGCGCAGGTTGTTAATTCAATACTAAACGGGATCGAATCGGCCAAAATTGAAAAGGGTGATATATTGCCGTCTATCAACGATTTCAGTACCGGTTTAGAAGCTTCACGAAATACCATAGAAAGAGCTTATAAAGAGTTAAAGAAGCTCGGCGTTATCGAATCTGTTGCGGGTAAAGGATATTTTATCACGAATACCGGGTTTAAAAAGCCACTGCGCATCATGCTGCTTTTTAATAAGCTGAGCAGCCATAAAAAGATCATATACGATTCATTTGCCACTACCCTGGGTAGCAACGCGGCTATTGATTTCTACATCTATAATAACGATTTCAATTATTTCAAAAAGCTGATACAGGACAAGATCGATAACTATTCCAAGTTTGTGATCATTCCTCATTTCATCGAAAATACTGGTCGGGCGTATGAGGTGATCAACGATATCCCGAAAGATAAACTGATACTGATGGACAAGCTGGAATCAGGTGTGACAGGCCGTTTCGGTGCTGTTTATGAGGATTTTGAAAAGGATATTTATTACGCGCTTGAAAAGCTGCTCGAAAAATTGAGTAAATACCACACCCTGAAAATCATTTTTCCGGAGCATTCTTATTATTCAAAAGATATACTGACCGGGTTTTTAAATTTTTGCCGGCAATATGCATTTGAGTACGAAGTGATCCATTCATTAAAAAGCGAGAAGATCAATAAAGGGACTGTCTATATCAATTTAATGGAGGACGACCTGGTTGAACTGATCGAGAAAATAATCTCGCTTAACCTAAAAGTGGGTAAGGACATCGGTGTTATTTCGTACAACGAGACGCCTATCAAAAAAATAATCCTGGATGGTATCACCACTATTTCAACCGACTTTAAACTGATGGGTGAAAAGGCCGCTGAACTTGTGTCCAATAACTCTGCCGAACATATCGCCATCCCCTTCCTGGTTACCGAACGTAATTCCCTTTAATTGCACGTCAATATATTCTTGCCGGGTAGTGACAGTTAATGATGCATGGGGATAGTTGAGGACAGTTGAATGTTTTCTTACCTTTATCATTGTCCTATTATTATAAACCGATTTATTTCTTAAACCATGCAGGTCATTTTTGGTGTCATCTTCCATTTTATTGGTGGTTTTGCCTCCGGCAGCTTTTATATACCTTATAAAAAAGTAAGGGGCTGGGCATGGGAAAGCTTCTGGATCGTAGGCGGGCTGTTCTCCTGGCTCATCGTTCCGCCATTGGCCGCGTGGCTCACTATCCCACATTTTACTGAGATCATCAAAGCCACCAACGGCAACATCCTCTGGCTTACTTATATGTTTGGGCTGTTATGGGGTATCGGCGGGCTGACCTATGGGCTGGGCGTACGGTATTTGGGGGTATCGCTTGGCAGCACCATTATTTTAGGCTTGTGCGCGGTATTTGGGTCAATTATTCCTTCGGTCTATTATAATTTTTTCCCAAAAGCGGGCAAAGACACTTTCAGCACGCTGCTACACAGCCATTGGGGGCAAATGGTACTGCTGGGTATCGCCATTTGCGTGGCCGGGATCATCATCTGTGGCAAAGCCGGCATGATGAAAGAACGGGAATTGGTTGCCGGGAAGGCCGATGTGGCCGACAATAAAGATTACCGTTTTGGCCTGGGGATCTTTGTGGCCATCGTTTCCGGCGTGTTGAGCGCCTGCTTTAATTTTGGTATAGAAGCCGGTAAATCAATGGCTGATACGGCGAATGAACTTTGGAAAGCTGCTCACCCGGGACAGGGTAACTTCCTTTTTCAAAACAATGTTACTTATGTCATCATCTTATGGGGCGGGTTATCCACTAACTTTACCTGGTGCATGATCCTGAATGCCCGCAACAAAACATTTGGTGATTATACCAATGGCAGTAAACCGCTGCTGAGAAATTACCTGTTCTGCGCGCTGGCGGGTACTACCTGGTTTTTGCAGTTCTTTTTTTATGGCATGGGCGAAAGCAGGCTGGGCAACGGCGCCAGTTCGTGGATACTGCACATGGCATTTATTATATTGATAGCCAATACCTGGGGTCTGTTGCTAAAAGAATGGAAAGGCGTAAGCCGGAAGGCGATTGGTACGGTTGTCGCAGGGATTTTAACCATCATCATATCTGTTTTAGTTGTTGGATATGGTAATAAAGTAAAGCCGAAAGCTCAAAGCGAAAACCCGAAAGTAAACAATACAACAATAAAACAATCAGTAATTCAATAAATCAATAATTATGACATTTAAACATGTCCGTTACTTATGGGACGATGCTAAAGCCGCAGGGCTGGCCGGTGATGAGGTCGCTCTTTTGATATACCGCTCCAATTTACTTGGGGCCGATCTGCGCCTGACCAATTATGGCGGCGGTAATACCTCCTGCAAGGTGATTGATAAAGACCCCTTAACAGGAAAAGAGGTTGAAGTGATGTGGATCAAAGGTTCGGGCGGTGATATCGGCACATTGACAAAAAGCGGGTTAGCAGCTTTGTATGTCGACCGCTTACGCAGCCTGAAAAATGTTTACCGGGGTATACAGTTTGAGGATGAGATGGTGGAGCTTTTCAACCACAGTATCTTCGACCTGAATTCAAAGGCGCCGTCGATCGATACGCCTTTGCACGGCTTTTTGCCTTTTAAACATATCGACCACCTGCATCCTGATGCGGCTATTGCCATTGCGGCAGCAAAAGATGGTAAAAAGATCACTGAAGAACTTTTTGAGGGATCGATTGGCTGGGTGGGCTGGCAGCGGCCGGGTTTTGATTTAGGTTTGCAGCTGAAAGCCTGCCTGGATGCTAATCCGGGGATCCGCGGCATCATGCTGGGTTCGCATGGCCTGTTCACCTGGGGCGATACCGCTTATGAAAGCTATGTCAATACCCTGGAGGTCGTTGAGAAATGTGCGGAATACCTGGAACAGAATTATGGTAAAAAAGGCCCGGTTTTCGGCGGGCAGAAAATAGAAAGTTTATCCCCCGGTGACCGTCAAAAGCAGGCGGTTGCTTTGGCCCCGGTATTGCGGGGTTTCTGTTCATCCCATACCCGGATGATCGGCCATTTTACCGATGATGCCCGGGTTTTGGAATACATCAATTCCAATGACCTGGAACGCCTGGCCCCAATGGGCACCAGTTGCCCCGACCATTTTCTGAGGACGAAGATCAGTCCCCTTGTATTGGAATTGGCTGCCGATGCTGACATGGGTGACGCTGCTGCAATTAAAGAAAGACTTGCCCCTGCATTTGAGGGTTACCGCAAAATGTACGGGGATTATTATAACACCTGTAAGCACCCGAATAGTCCTGCTATACGGGATGCTAACCCGGTTGTAATACTTTATCCTGGTGTGGGTATGTTCACTTTTGCCAAAGACAAGCAGACCGCGCGTGTAGCGGCCGAGTTTTATATCAATGCCATTAACGTAATGAAGGGCGCCGAAGCGATTTCGGAGTATACTTCTTTACCGCGCCAGGAAGCATTTGATATCGAATACTGGTTGCTGGAAGAAGCCAAGCTGCAGCGCATGCCGAAGCCAAAGGCTTTGTCGGGCCGTATCGCTTTGATCACCGGCAGCGCCGGCGGGATTGGCAAAGCCATCGCCAAAAAGTTTGTGCAGGAAGGCGCGGTAGTTGTTTTGAATGATATGAATGCGGAACGCCTTTCCGGAGCCGGTGAAGAATTTAAAAAGCAATTCGGTAAGGACAGTTATGCTACCGCCATGCTGGACGTTACCAAAGCGGAGCAGATTGACCATGCGATTGCCGAAACTATCCTTGCTTTCGGTGGTGTCGATTTGGTGGTAAACAATGCGGGCTTATCTATCTCCAAAACCATCGGCGACCATACCGAAAAGGATTGGGACCTGCTGTATGACGTTTTGGTAAAAGGGCAGTTCCTGGTTACACAAGCTACGGTAGCTGTAATGAAAAAACAGGATATTGGTGGTGACATCATCAACATCGTAAGCAAAAATGCACTGGTGAGCGGACCGAATAATGCGGGCTATGGCAGCGCCAAAGCGGCACAGCTTCATTTAAGCCGTTTGAATGCGGCTGAACTGGGTGCAGATAAAATACGCGTGAATGTGGTGAACCCGGATGCGGTGATCAGCGACAGCAATATCTGGGCAGGGGGCTGGGCTGAAGGGCGCGCCAAAGCTTATGGTATTACCGTGGAAGAATTACCGGCTTATTACGCCAAAAGGACCTTATTGAATGAAACGATATTACCGGAAGATATTGCC
>Ga0157378_10001671_pt1 | contig 20025 bp, 9 predicted proteins | sample M65metaG_FD_115309 | JGI IMG/M metagenome (GOLD analysis project Ga0157378, IMG submission 115309) | Miscanthus rhizosphere microbial communities from Kellogg Biological Station, Michigan, USA - M6-5 metaG | ecosystem: Host-associated > Plants > Roots > Rhizosphere > Soil | place: USA: Michigan...
CTTCGCGGTACCAGGGATGTTGAACGCAGCCCAGTGCAGAGTGTCCGTGGGGCCCTTAGCCGTCGCGTTTTCGATGTCGTGGAAGATCACGACGTAGGTTTGCAGTGTTGCGGGCGCGGCGACGGGGTTACCGGCTTGCACCCAGCTGAAGTCGAACTGCGGCAGCTTGTTGTCACCGTCGAAGGAGTGTGTGCGGGGAACTTCGCCGCCGTCCGGAAAGGATGGCGAGGTTACGGTGAAGACGGGGCCGGCAGGTCCTTTACCTTTGCCGCCACCCGGAGCACCGCCAGGACCTTTGCCTTGCGGCGGCTGGGCCACAAGCAAGAAACAGGATACAAGGGCAAGAGCCGCTGGAAGCGCGAACTTGCTGATTGATGTTATTCGCATGGATTGATTTTAGTCCATACGCTCCAAGTCTGCCTGGTCTCAACGCTCTGCCGACTTCGGAACAAACCGAATCGAACCTCGAGGTTGGCACAATGTTAAGTTGAGTCGACAATAGGGATAACGACCATCGCGGCGACCTTGGGTGTTTTTGACATGGCCCACACCCCGAAGCTCCGAAGCTCACCGGCGTGGAGCAGATGGGTCCAGATGGTGGCAGATGGTGGTTTGGGACAGTTTTCGGGGTGACATAGTCGTAGTCCTAAAGACCCGCCAAATCCGACAAACACCCTGCAGAATCATTCGATTGACTGGGAATCCAGCTCACCACGTCACGCGCTCTGAGGTGTAAGAGGATTCTAGCGTGCGATGCGCCTACACCATGTCCCAGTACTAACAAGAAATCCCCTTTCTGATGGCCTATAGGGTCCATCTGCTTGGCCCTCTCTCGTTCACTTGCGATGGGTTACCTGCGACGTGAAGTCGAAGGCAATCCGGTGTTTCCCGACGCCTAAACTCTGGGGAGAGCTCGCTAGGCTTTCCATCCCCGAGAATCTGAAGGGAATAACGTGCATTGCCAGCATTCCCGTTCCGAAATCGCTATTACCGAAGGAATCGGTCGGAGCGCACGATTCTGCTTTTTGCCCACCAAAAATAGAGCAGGATTTTGCATATCCGATCGCCCAAGACTTTGCGGCGTTACTTCCGTCCGGATTAATAAAAGGGCGCATGGCCGGGCGAGCCAGCATTTTTGCCGCTTAATACAAAATGGGGGGTTCAGGCAAGCATCCTTATGCCACCATCTCATTCCTAAGGAAAACGCCTCTTGGCATGAAGGCATGGAGGTCGATCGGTTTGTCGGTAGCGGCATTTAGCGAGAAATATACATTGCCGAGCTTCACGATCTTCGAACCCGTAGGCCACCCGATCGAGACTTGCTCGGCCTCAATCAACCTACCGAGGTGTTTCACGACCCTTGGGGCGGAGCGGCGGATCCAGACGAAGGCGAATCCTGACTCTGATTCCAGAGTGAGACCGAACGGCCTGCAGCCGCTTCATCCATGGGGCCTCGCTCTCAAGATATACTCTCTATTGCATTTGGTACATCAGTCAGGTCGTATGCCAAGCTGCGGAGCTGGGAGGCCCCTGAAGAGCGGGGGTCACACGGCCAGTTGGGAAGACAACACTGTAATTCCGGTTTAGCTTCCGTGGGCCCCGTCGCCGGCGACGCTGTAAAGAACGCGAATTACCATCATGAAAGACATTTGGATAGGCAGGCTCGCCTCCGTTCTCATCCTAATCTTTGCGTTCCAGGTGTACTGTGAAAGTAGGATCAAGAGTCCGAGTTCCGACGAACCTCCCCACATCGCCTCAGGGCTTTCTTACGTGGAAAAGGGCAACTTCAATCCAAATCCGCAGCACCCACCTCTTCTGAAGGAGCTCGCGGGCCTTTCTTTGATACTGGGCGGAATCCACTGGCCCCACACTCCGGCTGCGGACAAACTATTGAGCGGCGATTATCTCAAGCGGTCCCAACCAGAATGGGACATTGGCAACCAGTTGATCAGCGACACCGGCCCCGACCGGGTTCTATTTTGGGCAAGACTTCCCTTTCTCCCGGTGGCGTGTGCGCTCATGGTCACAGTCTATCTCTGGGGCAAGCAATTGTTCGGTAGATTGGCGGCATTGGGAGCGCTAATGCTCTGCTCGCTCGATCCCAACATTCTGGGACATTCGGTTTTCGTCACCATGGACGTCGGCCTGGCAGCGGCCGGTGTCGCTTTTTTTTGTGCGATTTGGAATTACATTCGCAACCCTACCTTGACGCGATTGTTCCTTTGTGGCGCTGCATTAGCTGGTGTTTTAGGGGCTAAGTTTTCCGGAATCTTCTTCGTTCCGGTAGCGGGAGCGCTTCTCCTTGCCGCCGTGATTAGGCCGCCCAAGCCTGAACCCGGCCGAACGCGGACCCAGCTGGATCCCTACTTCGCGGAGACCCCGGACTCCGCTGCTTTCAGGGTTCCCGCTACGAAGATCGCTGCCAGGATCGCCCCCCGTGGTGCGCGGCGAAATGACAACTGCCCTTGCGGCAGCGGGAACAGGTACAAGGCGTGCCATGGACGTGCCGGGCTCATCGTCAACCCGCACACTTCTCATCCTAGAGTGCGAGCATTCGTCTCGTGTTCGACAGCGCTCGTGGCCATGTGTCTGGTGGCATTCCTTTTCATTCAAGCGCTTTATTTCTTTCCGTCCGATCCGCTGATTTATTACCACGGAATCAAGACTGTGAACGCCGACCATGACCCTAATTATCAAATGTATTTTGCGGGCCGGCTCCAAAGGACCTTTTGGTATTACTTCGGAGCAGCTTATCTTCTAAAAGAACCCATCGCGGGAATAGCGTTCGCCGCCATCGGTCTCGTTGTTCTAATCCGAAGCCGCTCCATCACGCGTTTCCAGAAAGCCTTTGTGGTTTTACCGCCCGCCGCGATATTTGCGGCGCATACCGCTCTTGCCGACAACATTGGAATACGCTACATTCTCCCCTCTCTGCCGTTTCTTCATCTGATCGGTGGTGTCGGGTTCGCCGCCTTATTACAAAAGCCCAAGTGGGGGCGGTACACAGCCCTCACGCTGTGTGCCTGGCTGATAATCGGCGCGGCGGGCATCTATCCCGATCATGCGTCCTATTTCAATGAAGCTGCATGTCTGCTCCGCGCCCCGGGCCGCATTGGCTTGGACGGTGGCTCAAAGTGCGGAACATTTTGGATGGACGACAGCAACGTCGACTGGGGACAGGGTTTGAAGCAGCTGAAGATCTGGCTGGATCGCAATGCGCCGAGCACAGCCGTCCGTTACGTGGATGTCTACCGTCTTCCCCCGCAACGCTACTTGCCTTCCGCTGAACTAGCTGATCTCCGGGAGATCGATGATGCCCCGCTGCCGCGACTTTATGCGATAAGCGGACACTTGGTCGCCCGCTTTCCGGCCGATCCGGAGGCGCGTACATCCTGGCTGGGGACCAAGCCGCCCATCGCAGTCGTAGGCCACGAGCTGTATCTCTACGACTTCAGACCCCCAGGTGCGAAATGATTCGATTGAAAAGGGCGATTGTGCAAAAGTGGCTCGCAGGGTCTCCGACGGCGGTCGTCTGGGCCACACTGCCGATGCCCTCGATATGGGTGGGCCTCGCAGTCTTTAAGGGCCTTTTGCTCTTGCGCAGGATGGGACTAGTGGGGCAGCTGATTCATCGCCCGAAGGCCTTGCCGCGACGGCAAGTGGTCGGGGTTGATGGCCAGCGCACGTTCAAAATTTAGCCGTGCCGCCGCGGCATTGCCCTTGCGAAGATACATATTTGCCAGATTGTAGTACACGTCTGCGTCCGGCAGCAGGTTCAGCGATTTCTGGAACTCGTCGATTGCCTGATCCGTCTCGCCTTTGTCCGCGAACAACGCACCGAGGTTGTTGTGCAGCTCAGGCACTTCCGGATTGATGTGAAGTGCCTCGACGTATTGAGCGGCTGCTTCATCGGGCTTCCCTGCTTGCGCCAACAAAATACCAAGTTGATTGTAGGCCTGCCATGACTGCGGGTCGAGCTTGAGCGCCTCGCGATATTGAGAGGTGGCCTCCTCCCGATTGCCCAATTCCAAAAGCGCGGCCCCCAAGCCGACATGGGCTTCGGCAACGTTGGGGTTAATGCGAATCGCCTCCCGATACTGCGCTGCCGCTTCACCTGATTTGCCTTGTTCCCATAAGAGATCAGCCAGGTGCTTGCGTGCCAGGTAGTTGTTTCCAGTGGTATTTATCGTATGAGTCCAGAGCGCCGTGCTCGTCTTCCAATATTGGACCTGCTGATGCGCCGCCCACCCGCAGCCCACCAATACGAGCCCAATGGCGATCCCCACAGCCGTTCTCCCGGCCCTCGTCGACGCGAGGGAGTCTGGCAGTGCCCACGCGATGATCACGAAGATGCCGATCAGAGGAATGTATACGAAACGGTCAGCCATAGCCTGATTGCCGACTTGAACAACACCGATCACGGGCACCAGAGTCACAAGGTACCAAAGCCATCCAAACAAAATATAGGGCCGCCTTTCTGCCGCTCGGATCCCACCCCATGAGACCAAGACAAGAAACAGAATGCTCCCTGCTATCGAAAGCAGCGGGATGGAGTTTGGCAGAGGATACAGGGCTGAAAGATTTGCTGGCCACGCCGTCTTGATGAGATAGGTGCTATAGGAAACAAATGCATTCTCGATCCGAAGCCCGATGGGAAGCGCCTGGACAGACGCCATGGCGTATTGCTGAAGCATAACAGTGATTACGCTGCAAACCGCGGCCAGTGCCCCAAAGGGAACTTTTTCGCGAAGCAAGGCAACGGCCATCTTTCTTTCTCCCAGACGTGACCACGGAATCCGTTGCAACGGCCAGAAATCCGCCAGCAAGAGAACCACAGGCAAAGTGACCGCCATCGGTTTGGCCATCAGGGCGCATGCATACAGGGCAAGAGACCCCAGATACTTTGATCGCTGTCCAGTTCTTGCATAAGCAATGTAAAACCACAGACTTAACAGCCAGAACAGCCCACTGAGAACGTCTTTTCGCTCGGCCACCCAGGCCACCGATTCCACTCGCAGAGGATGAAGCGAGAACAAACTCGCCGCAAGCGCGCTGCGCCAGAATGCTCCTGTCGCGTAGCGGAGCAGCCAGAACAAAAGCACGGAGTTGACGATGTGGATGCTCAGGCTGCTGAGGTGGTGTCCGGCAGGATTTAAGCCAAAAAGAGACACGTCCGCCATGTGCGACAGCCACGTCAATGGGTGCCAGTACGGTGCGTGTCCTGTGGTGAACGCCCAAATGATGTTTTGCCAGGAAAGGCCGGCGCGTACCCAACGGTTTTGGGTGATGTAATTCGGGTCGTCCCAGGTTACGAACTGGCACTGCCAAACCGCCGCATAAACCAGTGCCGTGGCCGCAGCCAAAGTGAACGAGACCAACGTTCCGTTTTTGTCGAAGAAGATGCTTCGGGCATGTTTTGCTCCAAGGGGAAGAGCACCAGCGTGTGCGGAAGCAGATCGCCGTTCAACCACCGGAGCTCGGGGACGTTGCTTGGTCCGCTCCTTCATAAGAAACGACGTTTCACTCAGTTCATACTATTGTTTCAAACTTTATGGGATCGCATGCGCATTGGCAGCCCGCAGAAGGGCCAACAACTGGAAACCGAGACTGAGATGTGATCACAGCCGCTACGGTCAGGACCACCGGACTTTATCGCGGAAGCCGGCAGAATAGGAGCGTTACTCGCAGCCGGGTAGACGGCGTGCCGGTTTAGCCTTGCGCGAGCCCGCTGGAAAGCACGCCGAGTGGCTTCGGCACGATTAACGGCCTCGTCGAAGTCTTTTCCTGGCACCTTGAACCGCGGGGGCGTCGAGAGCGACGACCGCGTCCCTATACACCTTGAGTTTGATCCGCATTCGTTCTTACATCATCTCGAGGGTTCTACACGATGCAACCTTCGCAGTTTGCCCCGAATTGCGTAAGCCAGGTCCCACGCTTTAAAAGATCGAGCTCCTCCGGACGGTCGTTACGTGATTAAGCCTAGTTGAGCCGGTCTTCCTTAATGTAACGATCTCCAGAATGTGGTCTATTGACGCATGCTAGAGTTAAGTCGAAAAGCGATGAGATCTGTGTCTAGATTGCCTTGTGTCGTTGTAGCTCTGACCGTTCTTGCCCAAACTGGGTTCGGGACCATCATCATCGCGGTCGGCACCAAGGATGGCCTATTGGTCTGCGAGGACCGGCGCTTGACGACAAGATCCAGTAATGGCCAGGTATCTTCCTCGGACGCCGACAAGGCGCAGCAGTTAGGTAAGTTCGGTTTCTTCGCCGTCGCTGGCGATGTGTCCGCCAGGTTGACGAACTTTTGGGGCCAATCCATCACCACCTTTGACATACTGTCGGAGATTCCCTCCTTTTTCAAAAGCCACGACATCCAGCGATTTAACGAGCAAACTGCGTTGGAATTCGAGGCTCACTTGCGAGACCAGTTGAACAAAAAACCGGTCAATCCCGGCCAACGATCGCGGGGGCCGCGGGCTCAGACTGAGGTACTGCTCTACTGGATGGATCAGATGGGGCAGACGCACCTTTACGTTGTAGATATGGCGTCCACGCTCGATTCGAACGGCTCAGCTACATCTACTTCGTCCCCGCCTGCCATGGTGGGACGCTTCGTTCCTCTGGAAGCGTTCAGCACATCCAAGCCGCGTGTTACCGGGCGAGGGCTACTGGGCTACAACGCTATCGTGTCCGGCGCAAATCCCAACCTGAATGATTTGCGTCAGGACGAAGAACTGAAGCCCTTCCTCCGCGACTTTGTGGATGCTTCCTCAGTTGATTCCATCGCCGCGGCACGAGCGCTCAAGAAGCTCATCAAGGGGATCAGCGACCGGCAGAACTCGATCAGCGCTGACGGGTTGGACGTAGGCCCGGTTTCCGACTGCTTCCTGAGCACGGCGGACGGGATCAAGAACATCAATCAATAAGCCTGTTCGGGCGCTATCGGGGCACACGAACGAACTCATAACGGTCCAGGGACGCCACGAAATCCTGGTCTTCGTCTGCGCGCAGGACAATACCTGCGCAGCGGAGTTGTACGTCCCGGCGCGACCGCCGGAACCGGGGAAACATGATCAGATAGTCGATCGCATCTCCGACGGCCACGCGTTCTTCACAGGTGAACAGAACTCCGGAAGCGCTGACGTTCTTGGTCCAGCCCCTGATCCTCAAGCCGGAAGCCGCGTGAACGATTTCGCAACCCAGACGTAGTTCGAAGCGCTGTTTCTTCCTTCGTTCGATCATTCCCGAGTTCTAAATCTAGGGGTGAAATGGCGCGTGGTCAATACAATTTGGAACGACGGCACAAACTTTATTCTTCTGGCATTTCGTTTTTGTGGGTGATGAAACCCTTCAAATAACCCGTTCCGGCGCTTCGCAGTACGGGCAAAACATAGTACTCGGTTCTTGATCTTATCGATACCTTACGCCCTTCGGCATATCGAAAGATAGGCTTGAAACAAGCGCAAAAAGAGTAAAAATGGTGGCCTACCTCTTCCGTGCAGGAGAGGTAGTGCCCGTAGGACCTTAGGAGGGAAAGCTGTGTCTACTCGGTTGAATTCTGTCAAATGGATCTCTGTCGCGCTGGTTATAGCCGCGCTTGGATATGTAGCCTCGTCGACTCATGCCGCCACTCAGACGGCGACAATCACCACCAATAAGCCGCATTATGCGGTAGGCGAGACCATGATTGTATCTGGGACAGGGTTTGCACCCAGTAACGTGATCGCCTTGTCGGTGCAGACACCAGACCATCTCACGGAAAACGTGCCAGGTGTGACCAGCGATAGCGCGGGAGCTTTCGTCGCCTCCTACACACCTTCAAATCCGCAGCCGGGCCGCTATAAGTTTACAGCCTCAGATGGCGCGACCACAGCAAATACCGCGACAACCCAGGCGGACGCGATCGCCTACAACAAGGGGGTCTACAACAAGGGCACGACTGCGCCGAACGACGCAACCGGCACATGGACGACGGGCAACGCCGGCAGTAACTATCTGGAAAACCAGTGGGCATATTATCAGTACCAAATTGCTGGCATTGCGACTGGCGCTACCCCCCCGAGCCTCGACGTGGTTTTCAACCACTGGCAACAGAACTCGAACGCAGTCTTCATCGACGCGTTCGCCAATTTTAGAGTTTGTCTGGACTGCGACCTAACCGATCCGACACACACGGATAGCAGCGGTCCCGGTCAGGCCCTACTGTCAAACGGCAACCCTTATCCCGTCGACGCGACCACCGCGTGGAAGCTCGCGACGGTCGGCGTCAACCTCGATAATTCCAAAGTCATCTCGGCAGTCAACCAGCCTTCTGCGAACAACACCGCTTGCCCGGTTTCATCCGCTGATCCAACCAACACGCCTTCTGCCGATCATTGTTTCCATGTAAGCGGCAGCGCTCTAGCCAGCGTATTCTCAGCAGGGCTCGCTGCGGACAGGCCTGACGGCAAGGATCACCGCATCACGATCTTCTACGCAGCGCACCTGGCGGCGACCTTCGTCTGGATCCCCGGAAACGAAGCTCTTCTGGGTTGCACTACCAGCATCAATTACGTCCATCCCTATCCTCCAACGATGCCTGACCCGACCGCCTGGGGAACGACCGCCTATGGCACGGGCGATCCCTGCTCCAAGGCGGACGCCGGCGATTGGACAGCATCTATTCAAGGCGTGGGTGCAGCGACAGGATCATCCAGACACTTCGAGATCGATAATCAGACTGACGGGTCAAGCGGCGGTATCACCCTCCCGATTCCAACCGTTCCGGCACCCGCCAATCACATCATCATCACCAAGGTGACGAATCCGGCCAACAGCGGGACCTCTACGTTCGGCTACACCGGCAGTCTCGGCAGCTTCACGCTGGACACCAATTCCGGCGACGCAACCAACCCGAACACCATAACTTTTGACAACATCGCAACTGGAGTACCGTATACGATTACTGAGGGCTCGACGACAGGCTGGTCCTTGACCAATCTCTCCTGTTCGGTTACCGGCGGTACGGACACAGGCGGCACGATTACGCCCGCGTCCCCGGGCTCTGCAACAGCGACAGCGTCCATCACCCTAGGCGCCTTAGATAGTGGAGTAACGGTCACTTGCGTCTATACCAACATTAAGAACGCTACGATCACGTTGGTGAAAAACTACACGCCGACGACAGATTCGGGTACGAACTTCAGCATCGCGGCAACACAGCCCGGTTCTAACATCACCTCTCCGGTGGTGCTGACGACCGACGGGACGGGTACGAAATCGTCGGGAGCATTAACAATCACGGCATTTGGCAACTACAGCTTCCTGGAGACGGTTGCGTCCGGCTGGACGGGAACGGGCACAGCCAATTGCGCTCTGACAGGCGGCGGGACGACGAATGGGAGTAGTGCGACGCAAACGGCGACGATCAACGTGACGGCAGGTCAGAATTGGACCTGCACGTTCACCAACGCCAAGAATGCCTCGATCACACTGGTGAAGAACTACACACCAACGACAGATTCGGGCACGACATTTGCGGTAACGCCGACCCAGCCGGCAGGCGGGCCGGTGACGAACCCAACGAATCTGGTGACCAATGCGACGGGAACTCGGTCGTCGGGAGCGATTTCGGTTCTGCCAGCGGCGTTCGGCAGCTACAGCTTCGCGGAAGGCGCGGTGACGGGCTGGACGGGTACCGGGACGGCCGACTGCGTGCTAACGGGCGGCGCGACATCGGCGGGGAGCAGTGCAACGCAGACCGCGACAATCACGGTGGCGGCGGGCCAGAGTTGGACCTGCACGTTCACCAACGCCAAGAATGCCTCAATCACGCTGGTGAAGAACTACACACCAACGACAGATTCGGGCACGACATTTGCGATAACGCCGACCCAGCCGGCAGGCGGGCCGGTGACGAGCCCAACGAATCTGGTGACCAATGCGACGGGAACTCGGTCGTCGGGAGCGATTACGGTTCTGCCATCGAAGTTCGGCAACTACAGCTTCGCGGAAGGCGCGGTGACCGGCTGGAGCGGGACCGGCACGGCCAATTGCGTGCTGACGGGCGGGGCGACGTCGACGGGGAGCAGTGCGACGCAAACTGCGACAATCGCCGTGGCGGCAGGTCAGAGTTGGACCTGCACGTTCACCAACATCAAGCTGGCAACCGTTCGGTTGCTCAAGACGCAGAGCGGTGGCGTATTGACGGGTGCAGCCTCGTTCACCTTCGAGATCCGCACCGGCGCTTCGGCTGCCGCTGATGGGGCGCTGGTCGCCGGCGGTAGTGGTACAGCGAACGCAGCCAATTCGGGGGCGGTTACGTTTGCCGCTCTGCTCAATCCATCTGGTACGTACCAGTTCTGCGAAACCAATCTCCCAGTAGCTTGGAATACTACTATTTCCACGCTGACTGGTGCGTTCCAGACACCGACGGGCGCCGTTTGCGTGCCGTTCGGTGTAGGGACGGCGTTCCTCCTCACTCCAGGTGGACAGCTGGTCTTCACCATCGACAATACGCCACCTCCGGGTGGCGGAACACGAACCATCGGCTACTGGAAGAACTGGTCCTCCTGTGACGGGCATGGCAATCAGGCCCACTCTCTGGATCAGAACCTTCCGCAGACCATCGGCGATCTCACTCTGGCCGGCGGCGATCCTTCACCGGACTGCCTGAAGGCCATTGCCATCTTGGATAAGTCCGACTACAAGAGTGGCAAGAAGATGGCCAGCGATCCTGCCTACAACATGGCGGCCCAGCTGCTTGGCGCCATGCTGAACGTGACGGCTGGAGCGGGAACTTGCGCCAATTCAACCTTGGCGATCGCATCTGGCCAGGCACTTCTGGACCAGATCGGCTTTGACGGTACCGGCACCTATGCGAACAAGATGAGCGCCACGCAAATCACGGTGGCCAATACACTGGCAGGGATTCTGGATGCTTATAACCAGGACAACTCTGTCTGCTCAAGTCTGCCTGTACCACCGTCGATTGTATTCACCAGCGCCAATAACGTGTCGAAGAGCGCTGCCACCAACTTGCCAGCATTCACCGCAACCGCAACGGCGAATCCAGGACCGGCTCCAACGTTCAGTCTTGTAGCTCCTCCTGCTGGCGTTTCAATCACGTCTGCGGGAGTCTTGAACGTGACGCCGGCCACAGCACCCGGCATATACACCCTCAAGATCGCAGCGACTTCCTGGGGTGTGGTGTACCAAACCTTCACCCTAACGGTGACACTCTGATCTAAACGTAAGATGCCCGGTCGGGGATCACCCGGCCGGGCATTTTCTTTTGCGATCTCAGCGTGAGGACGTCAAATTGACTATGCTTGACGACCCGACCTGACCCGCGGTGTCATAAACCTGTGCCTGGATCTGATAGTTCTTCCCAGGTGCCGCAGGCATCTTCCAGGAACAGGTGTATGGCGCACCGGTATCCGAGCACTTTACGCTGCCATTGATCAGAATATCAACGCGCGCGATCGGATTTGAGCCCTGCGTGACCGCCGCCTGAATCGTGATGGTGCTTACTTGCAGCGTACCGGCAACAGGGCTCGTAATCGAGACGCTGGGCGGAGTCGAGCCGGCCGGCGGAGGCGGTGGCGTCGATGCGGGATTGATGGTGAAGGTTCCGCTGGTCGAGCCCTGGTAGTTCGGGTTACTCACTGTCGCGGTGACAGCATAGCTGCCGGTCTTAGTTTGCGGGGCATTGGTCCAGGAGATGCCCAAGCCCGGGGGATTGGTCGTCGCCGTTGGCGTGAGGGGGCTGCCCGTATACGTCTGGGTGAGGCTGCTCAGCACCACCGAAGCCGCCGCCTTGTTGATGGTGAAGGTCCCACTAGCCGAGCCTTGGTAATCCGGGTCATTCACAGTCGCGGTCACTGTATAACTGCCGGCATCGTTCTGCGGTGCATTGGTCCAGGTGATTCCCAGTCCAGGCGGGTTTGTTGTCGCGGTCGGTTTCAACGTGCTGCCTGTATAGGTCTGGGTCAGGTTACCGAGCACCACCGAAGCCGCCATCTTGTTAATCGTAAACGTCCCGCTAGCTGAACCGGCGTAGTTCGGGTCACTCACCGTAGCCGTCACGGCGTAGCTCCCTGGCTGGCTTTGGGGCGCATTGGTCCAGGTGATGGGGAGTCCGGGCGGATTGGTGATCGCTGAAGGAATAAGAGTACCCCCCGTATAGTTCATGGTCATGCTTGTCAGCGTTACCGAAGCTGGCGTCTTGGACGGGATCGAGGACGACGGGGGGGTCACTACCGCGTAGGCGGATAGGACATCCACCAGGTTGTCATTATCCACGACCTCGAGCCAAATCCAATAGGTTCCGGGGGTGTCGTATACACAGCTGCTTATCTTGCCTACTTGAAAAGCGCTACTCGTCCCGTTCTGGCAGAGAATGATGTACTGCTTGATCGTTCCGTCCGGATCAATGCTGCCGCTCATATCGATGTTGACGGTCAAAGGAGCCGGTCCAGTCAATTTATCGAATACGGCATCGGCGATAGGAGGCGTCCCCGTCGCCCCCCCGATACGCACGACCGCACTTTGGCGGTTCGAGAAGTTGAGTTCTTTGTCTATCGCCTGCGTGGTAATTCTAAACGCCCCTGCAGCGTTGAAAGGGAGGCTATAAGAAGCCCCTGTCTGGCAGCAAATCCCGGAAGCAAAGCCTTGACCTGTCTGCCAGATGTCCCAGGCAACTGGATCACCGCCGGGATTGCCAGCCGGGAAGTTGATTGAGACTGCCGTCCCCACCGGTCCGCTGGTAGGTGAAAGGGTCAGATTGCCCGACGGCGGTTGCCCCGGATTCGCGCTGGGAAGGACCGTCGCATAAGCCATGGCCGTAGCGCCTCCGCCTCGGCCGTCGGCCACGGATATAGCGTAAGGCGCAATCGCCGTACGAGCCAGGGCCGGGGCTTGAAAAGAGACGGAATTGCCGGTGGGATTCGGGAAGATCGAGCTGAGCATCCAACCGAGTAGCCAAAGTGATCCCGTGCTTGGTGCTGACTTCGACCAAATCATGCGCAGTGGATCGCCATCCGGATCGGAGGCAGTCGCGGTCAAGTTAACCGTGTCCCCGGCGTTGGCAAAGACGTTCGGGATGTTGGTTATTGTGGGAAAATTGTTGGGCTTGGGTGTCGACACGATGGGATTCGTAATTGCCTTCAGCAGATTGAGCCGTCCGCCGGTCGAAGTCATGCCACCGAGTTGGTCGGTCAAGGGATCATAGCTTGCCGGATCCAGGATCGCGTCTCGGGCTTCGTATGCGGAAAGCCTCGAGTTCACGTGAAACATAGCAACCAGAACACCCGCGACGTGGGGAGTAGCCATGGAGGTACCTGAGAGGGGTCTATATCCGCTGGGATCGCAAAGGGGACAAGTTCCAGTCGGTACCGTCGACATCGTGCTCACACCCGGGGCCGCGATGTCCACGTTGGCCACTCCGTAATTAGTGAAGTACGCCCCCAGATCGCTCGAATCGGAAGCTAGAACCGAGACGATTCCGCGGTTGTCATAGGCACCCGGATACATCGGCGCGAGGTCGGCGTTTTGGCCGCTATTGCCAGCCGCACAGACGTTCACGACGCCTGCTGATTCCACGGCCGCCATGGCATCCTTGAGCGCCTGGCTGAAGCCTGCGCCTCCCCAGGAATTGTTGGTAACGCGGATATTGAAACCCTGTTGTTTTAGAGCGAGAATCCGGTTGAAACACAAGATCGCGTCCGAGACGTTGCCGCCTCCGTCGGCACCAAGGAACTTGCAGGACAGAATTTGAGTGCGCCAGTTGATGCCGGCGATCCCAGCGCCGTTGTTGGCAACCGCGCCAATGGTTCCCGCCACGTGCGTGCCATGTCCGTAGTCATCCTGCCCGCCCGCGACGCACGTCCCGTTCATGCAGGTAAACCCGTGAGATCCATCGGATGGATTAGCCCAAAGATTGGCCTGCAAGTCCGGATGAGTGAGATCCACGCCTGTATCGATGACTGCCACGATAACGTCGGTGGCGTCTGTTTGTGAATTCCAGGCCCCAGGAGCAGCGATCTTTACCATATCCCACTGCTTAGTCCAGAGTGGATCCGTCGGATCGGCTGTTGTACTCACCTCATAATCCGGCTCAACGTACCGAACGTTCGGAGCCTCCCGATAATGACGTACGGCCTCGGCCACGGAAAGTCCCGGAGGATTCTCTACCACGTATGTGCTGCCGTCTCCCAAATCGTGGTTGCCTTTCGAGTCGGGGAGGAAGGAGGCCCCATTCTGAAACCGCACGATGACCCGCGACGGATGTTGCCTAGGGCCTTTCGCTGTGTCAGCTGAAAACGTGATTACTTCGGTCGGTTGAGCGTCAGTCGATTGAGCTAACAACGCGGTGCTAACAGCGGAGGTGACCAGGAGAAATTGGAGTACGCTACTGAGGCGGTTTAAGCCCGACTTTGTCCTAAGCATTATACGGATTCCTTCGTTGATTTGATGAAGCTCACAAGTATTTCTTCGTCCGGTTTGGGAATGGGACCACGAGCCAAGAGGTACTATTCACACTTATGACCGGAGAAAATCGCCTTACTACCCACTCGGTACGGGCACCGGCCTGGGCAGTCAATCTGGCCGTATCACTCAAGAATGGACAGACCTCAAGGTGCCAATAGCCCTCGCCGTGAGAACGGCCCTGAATGGTCGCAGGCCGCGGGGGAAATCCTCTCATAATGGTTGTATCGACACCCGCGATCGGTTAATCGAGATGGGTGGTTAGCGCAAGAAGGCTGGACACGGAAGTGTGCCGGCCGTGCGGGGCTTAGTTTGCGCGATCTCGGTCTGTTCTATCGGTCAGAAGGCGCAGAGACTGACCTTGAGTGCCGTAACGCGACCTTCCGCCTCAGGACAGGATTAGCTGCGGCGGTCTTGTGTAAAGCTCGCTACATTGACCGGGTCGCACAAAGTCGTCCCCGCCCCTGCAATACATGGCAGGCTGAGCTGGCGTGGGGGACTCGCAACGGCAAATCTAATCTGACCGGGCCAACGTTACACCGCGTGTCGGATTCACACTTAGAACTGAAATCTTCCGACGATGGTTCCAGCGCGGGACGGCGAGGCAACACTGGATGGATTGATCCAGCCAAATCCGGCCGTGATCTTGCTTGTCGGATCGCTCGCGACCTGCCGGGTCTGGGTTGCCTGGGCGTTAGCGGACGTCGGATTCGCCATTTCGGCCCGATTCAGCACATTCGTAAATTCGGCGCGAACATTGAACGTCATCCCCTCGCGGATCCGGAAAGTTCGTCCGAAGTTGAAGTTCTCCACCGGCCTGCGCTGCTGGCGGTAGTCGTCGTAGTAGGCGGCTGAAGTGCCGAACTGGCCCGCGGGCGCATCGCTCCACGCGAGAGGATTCAAAACGAAGTCCTTGTTGGGGTCGATACAGTGACAATTTAGATCCTTCGTGAATAGAGGCACGCCCGCTACACGGTTTTGGAAGGTGCCGCGGAAGAGGCTGGTCGCCAGCTGGTTGTTGGATGTCGGCGAGAGTATCGGCATACCGCTCGAATAGGCCAGAAAAACACCCACGGTCCAGTCGCGGGCGGCCCATGACAGAATCTTGTTCCCACCCAGTTTGGGAACCGTATAAGCAGCGGAGACGTTGAACATGAGAGGCTGATCGTACTGGCTCAGATACTTGTTCTGGGAACGGTTGAAGACGTCATTCACAGAGCCGCTGGTGGTGCCCACGTTCGGAACGTTGGGCGAACCCATGGCGAGCTGCTTCTGCCAGGTGAATATGCCAGTGACCGTCAGTCCATGTGAAAATCGCTGCGTGGCTTTGGCCTGCAAGGAGTCATACCAGGTCTTGCCCAGCGGCGACCACCAGGTAGTGAGGTTGCCGAACTGCGGATAGGGCCGCAACGATTGCGCCACCGACGAACCAGTGGGGAATCCTGCATAGGGGACTTTGTTCTGGAAACGGCCGGCGGCTGCGCTGTTCAGCGTGGCATTCAGGATGTCCCGATCCGCTTTGACGTTCACATCGAGGTTGTAGCTGGCCAGGATCTGCTGCGTCAACGCATTGATATTAAGGAGACCCGGCGAATTCCACCAGACTCCGCGATTTGCGACATACGACGCTTCCACCACCAGATTCCTGAAGATTTCGCGCTGCAGTCCTACGCTCCACTGGTACTGACGTGCGGGCCGTCCGGCATTCTGATCGTAGAAAACGTTGGGCGAAGTGAGGGAGGCCCCTTTCGGGAACTGACCGGGATCGAAGTTCGGCCACTGATACTGAGAAGCCGGCACAGTGACGCCATTCTGCAATTGCATGAACGGCTGGCCAAACGTGGCGTTGCTGAACGCATTGCTGACCGAAAACGCTCCCGTGGCTCCGCTGACGTCGCCGGTTCCGGTGTACACGATACCAAATCCGGCGCGCAGTACCGTCTTCGCATCGATCTGATAAGCTGCGCCCAGGCGTGGCCCTAGCGCCAGCGGATAGTTTTTCGCGTAGTTGCAGCCGCAACGATCCGGTCCGTCTCCTTCGAAGATCACCGCCCCCAGTCGCCCGCCGGCGGAGGGGTTGGGCACGCCAGCCGAGAAATTCAAAAGGCGTCCGTACTGTTCTTTGAAGTAGGTCGAATAGTCATACCGCAGACCGTAATCGAGCGTCAGCCTGCGCGTGACCTTCCAAGTGTCCTGGAGGAAGAACCCCCACTGCTGTTTCGCCAAGCGGAAATTCGGTGGCTGGGTGATGTTCAGGGAGGCGACGCTGCCGAGCAGAAAACTGGCATACGGCGCTCCAACCGTGCCTCCCGCAAGATTCTGACCGTTGGTCGCGAGACCCGTCTGATCGCCGCTGAAGCTGAACAGCCCAGTAGTGTTGGTGTAGATCTGGCCGATGAATCCTTCCAGGCGCATCTCTGCTCCGGCCTTGTAGGTGTGATTGTTCTTGACCCAGGTTAGGCTGCTGTTTGAGGTGGGAAGAACTCCGCGCCCGATCGCGCTATCGTTATTTCCCATATTCTTCATACCGCCGCGCGCGTTGGACAAACCCTGGAACTTGGGGAAGGTTCTCTTGATCGGGATGCCCTTCAACCCCAATTCTTTTTCGGCGTCGTAGTCGTTGAGCTCCGATACTGTATCCGAGCGGTGATCCAGGAAGCCGGCGCCGAGGTGCATCAGCAAGGTGGGCGACAGGGTGTAATCGAAATTCACACGCTCCGTTTGCGACCTGATGAAAAACCCCTTCACTTCGGTGATGGGAAACGGCAATCCGTCGCCCTGATTTCCGCCGGTGGCACGCGCCCGGTCACTCTTGGTGGTGGACCAATACACAGAGAACTTGGCCTTGGCGCTCAGCGAATGATCGACTTTGATGGCTGGGATCGTTGTAATCGAATCTCCCGAGAACGGAAACAGCGCATTGTTTGTGAGTAGTCCACCCGGCTGATTCGGCTGGGGAATCAGCGCCTGAACCCTTAGCGCCACCGAATCCATGTCAGCCCTAGGCAGAATGTTGCCCACATATGGATCACGAATCGTCTGACCGGTCGAAGTGGTCTTCTGGGTCTTCGGATCGTAGATCGTGCCTTCGCGAATCTGGCGGCCCAGCGCATCGAGCGCCAGGTTGGTCTTGGCGGTCCAGTTCTGCGTGAAATCGCCGTCGCGATACGCCTGTATCGGAACCGTGATGAATACGTTGTTATAGCTCTGGCTTTCGCGGAACTGTTCCCAGTTCGTGAAGAAGAAGGTCTTGTTGCGCCCATCATACAACTTGGGAAGCCAAACTGGACCTCCCAGAGTGGCGCCGTAGTCGTTCCTCCGTTGGACTCCGCGAATCAGGCCACCCTTCCCGTTGTCGGTGTAAGGCTGGCCCGCATTCAGCGCGTCGTTAACGAAGTAATCGTACATGCTTCCGTGCAACTGATTGCTTCCCGACTTCATCGTGAAGTTAAAGAACCCGCCGCCCACTTGGCCGAACTCCGCTGAGAAATTACTAGTTTGAATGGAAATTTCCTGGATGGCATCGACGCTCGGCTGGGTGTGCTGGCTGAAGCCGTTCAGGTATCCGTTGGTGGCATCCTGACCTTCGATGCGGATGGCGTCGGTGTTTCCCTGTGCGCCGTTTACTCGAACCAGGTTTCCGCTGCCGGAGAAGGTTGTCCCAGGAATAAGCTGGCTGGCGGCCAGTGGGTTGCGAATGCCGGAACTACTGGCCTGCGCCGAGCCGATGCCCAAAATCGGCAGTTGGTCCATGCTCTGCGACGTGACGTTATGGCTCAGCTCGCCGCTTTCGGTCTTAAGGAGCGGTGCCGCTTCGCTGACGGTAATCGACTCCGCATTTGAGCCGACCTCCAGGCTGACGTCGATGCGAAGCGTCTGCGCCACCGGGAGGAAGAGATTCTGGCGGACGTACTTCTTGAACCCGGCGACGGTCACGGACAGTTCGTAGTTGCCGGTGGGCAGCTGCGCCAGCGTGTAATTTCCGGTGGCTGTGCTGGCCGCCTCATAGACGGCGCCGGTTTCTACGTTGCGAGCCTGCACCGGAGCGGCTGGAACCACCGAGCCGGCTGAATCGGCAATAGTGCCTGTGATGGTTCCGCGGTCGCTTTGTGCTAGCGCAGTAAGTGTGAGCAGGAGTGTGAAGATCAGTGGGCGAGCGAAGCGCATTTACCTACCCCTTAGAAAGAATCTGAAACAACGGTGGTGCGGAAAGTTTACACCCCCTATGCTCACGGGGTCAAGGCGCGTCGCGTGGCTTGAAGCCATCCCGGTTCCCCAAGATCCAAGCGCTGATAATAACCGGCATCAACGCCCATGATTGGAAGGGTGTGACGAAGGTGATGCGGCAGGCACTCTAGGACATCGGCAAGTTCGATGTCCAGAGTGGAAGCGGGTCCGGAAACCCAGGCCGTTCCGTCCGAGTTAGCCAAGTAATCTTACTTGTTGTCCGGTAGGGCGAATACGTACAACGTATGCCCGCTGTTCGGATAATGAATTTCAGGAGCCAGGATCTCAGGGACCTGACGCGGGCTTCCGCCGCCAAGGCCGGTGGTCACGGCGATGTACTGCTTCCCACCTGCGCTGAAGGAAACCGGGAAGCCCTGGACCGAGGTCGCGAGGCGCGTTTGCCAGAGCACTTTACCAGTGTCCACATCCACAGCCTTAAAGACACGATCGAGGTCGCCTACAAACGCGACGCCGCCGGCTGTGGACAGCACCGAGGTCAATAACGGCGCCCGCTGCTCCAGCTTCCAGACCTCCTGCATCGTCCGCACGTCGTATGCGGCCAGTTTTCCGATATTTCCGTTGACTCCCGGCATCTCAAAGAAACGCCGTCCCGCACCCCCTCCGCCACCGCCCGCCACCGGATCGATTTTCTGAGGTTGATATTCCATGCAGCTCTGGCTGAGCGGAAGGATCAGTCGATTGGTCGGTTGGTGATAGCTCATGGCTTGCCAGTTCTTGCCGCCTTCCGTCGACGGACAACCGGGCAGCCACTGGCCCACTAGCTGCTCAACGATGTCGTTGCGATAATGTGGCTCCCCTGTGGCCGGATCGAAGGAATCGAAGTAGTTCTGAAAAACCGTTTCCTTGTGACCCAGATATTTTCCGGTTTTCCGATCGAGCTTCCACAGGATCCCGTGCTTCCCTACGGAAAACACCAGGTTCTGGCCGTTGTCGTCTACAAGGACGCGCTCGAAGGTCTCGTCCATGTCGAAGGATTCTCCGGGAACGTGCGCGTAGTACCAAGCCAGTTTTCCGTTGTCGGGATTTAGGGCGAGTGTCGAGTTGGCATAGAGGTTCGCGCCATTGCCGGATCCGCGGCTGGCACGCATCCATGGCTTGGCTTGAGATACTCCCCAGTACGTCAGATTAAGATCCGGGTCGTAGCTGCCCGTGATCCAGGCTTCGCCTCCCGCGCGGAAAAGATCCGGCAGGTTACCCCAGGTGTCCCCGCCCGGTTCTCCCTGGCGAGCGATTGTGTAGAACTTCCACAGTAGTTTGCCATCGGAGGTGTCGTAGGCGCTGATGAAGCACTTCTCCTCGGTGTAGCGCATA
>Ga0157378_10001677_pt1 | contig 19963 bp, 15 predicted proteins | sample M65metaG_FD_115309 | JGI IMG/M metagenome (GOLD analysis project Ga0157378, IMG submission 115309) | Miscanthus rhizosphere microbial communities from Kellogg Biological Station, Michigan, USA - M6-5 metaG | ecosystem: Host-associated > Plants > Roots > Rhizosphere > Soil | place: USA: Michigan...
AGGCGTGCACCACACCTCGGCCGATCAGGCTGCTGGGGACCTCGAGGACGATGGCGGTGACATTCTTGCCGCCGAAGAAGTTCTGGCGATTCTGGAACGCCTCGGGGCAAACCGGTTTTCGGACCACAGAGCTTTTCTGAAGGCGCCAAAACCGGCGCCATCGGAGGCGAACAGATCGGGCGCGAGGCCTGCGTATGCCAGGCAGCCTTGATCCGCTTTCACCACGCGTCCCGTATTCCCGGAAATGATGAGTTCGCCCGCGGCGCCTTTCAGCGCGTCCGCTCCGGTGGCGCGCCGGACCTCGAAGGTCTGAACGTGCCGGTGCTCGCCGCCATCGGCGTGGGTGGGCGCGCCGAACTGGACCTTGAAGGCGACGTCTTCGCGAAGATCGCGATTCGTGTCGAAACGAAAGGCGTAGAGACCTTCGTCGCGGAAGGTGTCGGGCGCGCCGACGCCGGCGTTCGGATTCACGGTCAAAGCCATCACCGTTGTGCCCGGGCGGCCGCGAAACAAGTAGAAGTCGCAGACGTTGATGCGGGGGTCTTCTTTTGCGGTAGGCGTATCGAAATGATGCGACATGGCGAATCTTCTCCTAAAGGGTTAGACGCGAGGCGTTCAGAAATCCAAGGCGACGATCAGTCGGGCTGCTTGTCCGTGTCATCGTCGTCCGCCCGCCCGAACGCAGGGAGGTACCGGCCGAAGTTCAATTCGAAGTCGCTCCGAACGCCGTAACCGATATTACGGACCTTGGTACGGCGCGCCTGCGCACTGGGCCGGGCCAGGAGGGGGAAGAACATGTCGTTGCTCGACTGAAGCTCGGAGGATGTCGGCGTCCCAAACCGATTGATCTGGGCCTTTGCCGCGGCTAGCGTTTCACGGTCGAACGAGGCCAGACGCCGGACGAGCGCATCAACAAACGAGTCGAGGTTGGCATCGTCCAGCGTGCGGTTCACCCAGCCATAGCGCTCGGCGATATCGGCATCGAAATCGTCGCCGCTGAGGACGATCTCAAGTGTGCGCGAGCGGCCGACCAAGCGCGGGAGCCATTCCAGCGCTCCGCCGCCCGGCACCAGTCCGACGCCGATCTCGGGGTTGCCGAACAGGGCGCTTTGCCGGCTGGCGAAGCGCATGTCGCAGGCCAGCACGAACTCGTTACCGATGCCGCGCGTGCGGCCGCGAATCTTGGCGATGCTCACGACTGGCGTGGACGAGAGGCGCAGCACAAACTCGCGCCAAAGGCCCAGCGCCTCTGGCCGTTCTGCTGCCTTGGCTACGTCGAGATGGGCGATGAAAAAATCGGGATTCGCCGACTGGAACACGACGACCTTCACGGACGGGTCCGCCTCGTCGAGGTCGGTCATTAGCGCTCCCAATTCGACGATCGTGGAGGGAACAAACATGTTGATCGGCGGGTTACTGAAGGTAATCGTCCACCGGCCAGGATGGGTGCGGTCGGTGTTGAACTGCGCATTTGCCTGCTGGCTGCCTCGCTGTGTAGCGCTGGATTGGGTCATGGTGTCCCCCTTTTCGAGTAGTTTTGGATTTCTTTGTCGTGCATGTCCGATCGGAATCGGATGCGACGAGCGACCACTCTAGCGACCACCCTAGAAGGGCAGTCCTTCCACTGCTGACCTGGTGGTGATTGATTTCATCCCGCTCGAAAAGCGGGCTCCGTCGAAGTGGCAAAAAGACTAGCACAAACTGACCGACCGGTGGATTAACTCCAAGTCGGCTTTCGAGAAGCGTATCCATTACTCCCGAGTAATGGGCTTACCGGAAGTTATCCCAGGCCGGAAGTCCGGATCTGTGAAGTAAGGGCGACCGGCGGCACTCCCGGCTCGGTTCCGGTCGGACTACCGGAGTACTCGTTAATCGCGGTGTCCGAAAATCACCATGTATTTCGAGCTCTGAAAAGCGTTCGGTTTCGACCCGAATTATCAATCACTTCCAAGCCGCCCCGCTTTAGGGTTTTCCGAACGTCTCACGTCATGCCGCAAGGTAGCGCTTTTAACTGCGATTTTCGCTTTCCTCTGATTTTCCTAAGCCCTGCAAAATCAATAGACTGCCAACGAAAAAGGATTCAATTCCCATAGCCGTTAGACCGGCTCCAGCCATTAGCCCGCATCCACCGCAACCGCCAGCGGCCACCTTCAAACGGCTCTATCGAACGCGCGCCGAGCACCTCGCCCGACTTCGCGCTTTCGTGAAAACGCGCCTCCGATAGAGCACTAACGTCATACGCCCGGAGCTTTCGGCAGCGGTTCTTGCTGATTCGCCGCACGCTTACTGGAGGAGTAAAAGCCCCGGGCTGCCAACGCAGGCAGGCTTGTGTCTGGATTGTATTCGCGCTGCTTAACGGTATTTTGACCTGCCTCGGCCGGCGTTAGAGAAATAATTTTGGGCTTGACAGGCAATAGAGTACGTGCGTACTCTTAGGGCATGCGATATTCGCTAGAACACAAAGCGCGGAACCGCGAGAAGATTCTTGCCATGGCTGCCCGCTCGATCCGGGAACACGGCGGGGACACGAGTGGCATCGGTACGGTGATGAAGAAGGTAGGCCTGACAAAAGGGGGCTTCTACCGGCATTTTGCAAGCAAGGATGATCTTTTCGTTGAAGCGGTAGCGCGAGCGTTCGATGAGATGGGAACGGGCATGCTGGAGGCTGCAAAGTCAGCACCCGAAGGTCAGGCTCTGCGGGCGATCATCGAACGTTATATGAGCACCGGCCACGCGAATTCGCCGGGAATGGGTTGTGTGCTGGCCGCCCTCGGGCCCGAACTCGCACGAAAGCCGTTGTCCGTGCGAAAACGGATCGAGGCAGTGCGGGAAGCGTATCGTGAGCGTCTACTGCCGTTTGTGCCCGGCCGGACGCGAGAAGAAAAGCTGACGAAGTTTCAATTGTTATTCCCCTGCATGGCCGGTGTGTTGACGAGTGTCCGCATGACTTTGTCGCCTGAAAAGCGCAACCAAATGTTGATGGAGGCGAGGAGTTTTTTCATAAAGCTTTTCGTTGAAGATTAAATTTTTTTTGCCCGTAAAGAGTACGACAGTACTCTTTGTGGATGAATAGGCCAAATAGACAGACTGACTGAATCGAAAGGATAAGGAGATGAAATTCATGATCCCGTTTCTTATGGTAGCAGTGCTTCCCGCGGCGGGTCTCGCGCAATCCCAGTCCGGGGGCGGCTCAGGCGTGCCCAGCATCGCTATACCGAAAACTACAGAAGTCATCGTCATCGAGACTCCCCGGCAGGGCGTAACCCCCCAACAAGTCATGGCGGTTATACCGGAAGAGATTAAGGCGACGGTAAAGCTTTACCTCGACGGGAAAATCCGCCAGTGGTATTCGCGCGGCGATGGCAAAGGCGTTGTTTTCGTGATCGATGCTAAGACCGAGGACGAGGCGCGCGCGATTGTGGAAACACTGCCGCTCGCAAAGGAACATTTGATGGATCACCAATACATTCCGGTCGGACCGTTGATGCCGCTGAGGGCACTGAACCCAGGGGCGTTTCAGTGAGTCACGTCTCGACAGCGGTGCTGTACGAAGTGAGCGCTTAGAAGGAGATGAACATGATCAAGCCAAGAATTATCGTGACCGGTGCGACCGGAAAGACGGGGAGCGTCGTTGTTACGGAGCTGCTGAAGGCGGGCTATCCCGTTCGCGCTCTCGTGCACCGAGAAGATGGCTGCAGCGCGCGACTGCAGGCGCAGGGGGCCGAGATCGCGGTCGCCGACATGAGCGATGTTGAACGCGTGGCCAACGCGCTAAAGGATGTTCAGCGCGCCTATTATTGTCCGCATATCGATCCATACATGATTCAGGGCGCGGCCGCGTTCGCAGTCGCCGCCAAGGAAGCCCGGCTCGAGCACATTGTCGGCATGACGCAATGGCTGGCGAGCCCTTCGCATCCCTCGCTCATGACCCGTCAGCACTGGCTCGTCGATCGGCTGTTTTCGGCGATTCCCGGAGTCGCGCATACGATCATCAAACCAGGCTTCTTCGCTGACGACTACCTGGTGACGATTGGGGCGTCCGCGCAGCTCGGCATCTTTCCCTGGATGTTCGGCAATAGCCGCAACGCGCCACCTTCCAACGAAGATATCGCGCGAGTTGCCGTCGCGGCGCTGATGGATCCTGCGGGGCACGCAGGAAAAAGCTACCGCCCCACCGGACCGGAGCTTCTCGGCGCGGAGGACATGGCCAAGGCCATCGGCCGAGCCGTCGGACGATCAGTTAAGGTCGTGCCAACCCCTGCCTGGCTGTTCATGAAAGCCGCACGGATGAGCGGCTACCCGATCGATGTGTTCAGTGGCATTCGCTACTACATCGAAGATCACAAGCGCGGCGCGTTCGAGGTCGGGGCGCCAACGACGGACGTCTTCGATGTGACTGGCCGCCCCGCTGAAGACTTCGAGACGATCGCGCGTCGTTATACGGCGCAGCCCCGGAACCAGCGGACCTTCGGCAATTGGCTTCGCGAGTTTGTGCAGTTCATGCTCGCCCCACTCGGGCCTGGGTTCGATCTGGACCGCTATGACCGCGAACTGCGGCGTCCGTTCCCGTCGGTGCCTCAGTTCGCGACCGACTCAAAGGTGTGGCGGCGCGAGCATGCCATCGCCGACAACTTTAGTCCCGCGGCCCTCGGCCACGGGGAGGCCCCCGTCGCAGCCACCAGCCGCGGTTAATCGCTGGAATTCTAAAAGGAGAGATTAATCATGCCACAACAAATGATCTGGTTTTTCGTGAGTATCGCATTCAGCTTCATCGCGTGGGGGATCGTTACCGCTCGATATATCTGGCCGGAACTCCGTCTCCGGTCACGGGTCGAAGCGTTGCGCCTCCTGCTCGTCCTGCATAGCTTCCGCTTCATCGGGTTGGCAGTGCTGATTCCGGGCGTCGTGTCACCCGATCTGCCGCCTACTTTCGCGCATTTCGTGGCCTATGGGGACATCATTGCGGCGATACTTGCGTTGTTTTCGCTGCTATTACTGCCCAGCGTGGCCGGCGTTGCCACCGCATGGATTTTCAACCTCTGGGGTGCAGCCGAACTCCTAAACGTTTTCTACCAGGGCAATCAGTCCGGACTTTTGGCCGGGCAGTTGGGAGCCACATTCTTTCTTCCAACTCTGATCGTGCCGCTGCTCCTAATTACGCACGGACTCGGTTTCCGGATTCTTCTGCAACATCAGCCAGCACCCGCAATGCAAGAAAGCCGGCACCCGGCATAATCGGCCAAACGCTAAGGTCGCGTCTGCTAGGCACCCGAGCCCGACCCCCTGACAAGAAAGACGGCGCGTTTCGGCGCTTATTTTCCGATCTAGGGGCCGGGCTTTTTCGTGAAGCCTCGACGGACGACTAGACATTCAGGGTTCTGTTTATAGTCGGGCACTCGATTTGGTCTCCACCCGCGTGCGACCCTCCGTTTGGATGGATTCTGAGCCGATTGTCGACCAGCCTTCCATAACCGGATTAGGGAAGGGTTGCTCGTGACTCGGACCCTATTCGCAGGGAGCCCGGCGAGCGTACAATCAACGGTCTGAACGCAATCGTGAAAAGGACTGAACGTGAGGCAGCGGGGTGACCGACTCAGTTTTCCTGGTTGCTGACAACGACGCGGACGACCTCGCGACATTTGCCGGCGCGTTGACCTCTCGTTACGCAAGCGAATACGAGATACGCACGGCCGCTACTGCGCGTGAGGCCCACGCGACCCTCGCGGCACTCTCCGTCGCAGGCATCACCGTCGCCCTGCTCATCGTCTCGCGGGACCTGGGGGACTCAGACCTCCTCTTGCTACTGCAGCGTGCTCGGGAGCTCTTTCCCAGCGTTCGGAGGGTTCTGAGCGCGCGATACCTTGACCCTTCGGCATTCGACTTTATTACTGGAGCGATGCGGACCGGACGGATCGAATACTTCCTCTACAAGCCCTGCGAACCTGTGGTCACACGGCTCTACCCGGTTGTCGACGATCTTCTCGGAGGCTTGCGCCGGACCAGCCAGGAGCGTGGCTTCGAGGCGATTCGGATTATCGGCGAGCAGTGGAATCCGCGCTCCCACCAACTGCGCGACCTCCTGGAGCGTACCACGGTCCCCTTTGGGTTTTACGATAGCGAGTCGGAAGCAGGTAGGCGGATACTTGCCCAGGTTGGCGTCGACGGATCACGTTTACCTGTGCTTTGCATTCACTCCGGCGCCGTGCTCGTCGACCCAACCAACGAGCAGGTAGCGGTGGCGTTAGGCGCCAGGACCACGCCGGAACCTGGGCTCTACGATGTGGCCATCGTGGGAGCCGGCCCAGCTGGACTCGCGGCCTCGGTCTACGCCGCGTCCGAAGGTCTGCGCACAGTCCTATTCGACCCAGAGACCATCGGTGGCCAGGCTGGAACGAGTTCCCGCATTGAGAATTACCTCGGCTTTCCGCGGGGTATAAGCGGAGGGGAGCTTGCGCATAGAGCTTTTGAGCAGGCACAGCGGTTCGGTGTTTCCGTCGTCTTCAGCAAGGCGGCCACCAGACTGCGCGCAGACGGGATGCGGCTCATCGCGACCCTTTCGGACGGTGCGGAGATAGAAAGCCGGACAGTTGTCATCGCAACTGGTGTGGCCTACCGCCGCTTGGACGTAGCTAGCCTCGAGCGTTTCGCGGGAGTTGGTGTTTTCTACGGCGCCGCCATGAGCGAGGCGCCACCTTGCACAGGCGAAGAGGTCCTTATCGTGGGCGCTGGCAACTCGGCGGGACAGGCGGCTATACATCTGGCGCGGTTCGCTTCGCGTGTCACGATGGTCGTTCGCAGCCAGTCTCTTGCCGCAAGCATGTCCGACTACCTCATTCGCCAGATCGGCGCGCATTCCAACATCGACGTGCGACTCGGAACTTGGGTGGTGGAGGGCCATGGTGACAAACGCCTCGAGGCGGTCACTGTGGAACGCGTCGACGGTAAGCGCGAGAAATTGTGCGCCGCCGGTCTGTTCGTTCTCGTCGGGGGCACGCCCCATACTCAGTGGCTCGCGGGCACCGTCGAGATGGATGCCAAGGGATACATCCTGACCGGCCGCGATTTGCTCCGCTCGGGCCGTCCGCCCAGCGGGTGGAGGCTCGAGCGCGAGCCTTTTTTCTTGGAGACGAGCATGCCGGGAGTGTTCGCTGTCGGCGACGCGCGCTGCCGCTCCGTCAAGCGCGTCGCATCTGCAGTGGGAGAGGGCGCCACTGCGATCCAGCTCGTCCACGAGTACTTGCGCGCAGCATGATCGCCGCAAAGTACAGACTCTTCAGCGCCGAACCGAAAGCTAGTAGGTTCCCAAGACACGCGCACACCGAGGAAGTGGCGTGCTCGGCATTTCGATTTGGGCCGCCACTCGATAAGTCCCGGATGGTCGGCAACTCGGAATCCATCGGGAAACGGGGTTCTGAAATAGCCTCTCCTACATTGACGTTCAAGAATCCCCATAATCTACGCCCTTCTAACCCATTGAAATCAGAGGAGAGAGCCGTTTGAACATCGTTGTTCAATATTCACCTGATTTTTGAACAGAGGAGCGATGCTTTCGACGGTGTAGGTCTCAGGCTGGAGTTCAATCAGAGCGGAGTATCCATGCGCCTCATCGAGCGGATGCACGTCTACGCGCTGGACGTTTTCAATGACCTGTAGCTCCAACGCTCGCCAAATACGTACTGGCCGAGCCGGCAGAAATTAAAAAGACTTCAACCGCCCCCTTCGAAATCTATGGACATCGTGCACTTCGTGAAGTTGAGCGACGTCGATCCGATTTACTTTGAAACGGCGTATTTCTCAGTGCCGGAGGAAGCCGGGCGCCGTACCTATGCATTATTGCTGCATTCAACGGTGGAACTCGAGCGATCACGACTCTAACTGTGGTGACCCTGGCGAGCCAACCACGGGCTGAGAGCGGAGCAGAGCTGCGAGCTGCCCACGGATGATGGGCTTGAACTCCTCGCACATCTGCCAGATGCTCAGGTCGAACGAACGGCTTAACTGTGGCGAACCGTAGTAATTTAGGCGGTCGTGCTGATCTCCAAACCAGTACCCAGGCGCTTCGACACGCAAGGTGTATCGTATCCAACTGCCCATTTCCTTGCGTCCGATGGGTTCCATTACACGCGCCAAAATGTGCAGGTCATGCAGCATGAGGTTGGCATCCTGACGTGCCACAGTTGACTCAAACAGTATCCGTAACGCCCACAAGTAGTTATCTTCGCCGATGAACTCGTGAGAATTGAGCGTCCTCCAGATCACCTCCCGTGCCGCAGACTGCACGGGCGCTGGCATTTGGTCGTAGAGGGAATGTATACAGCGAAGTGAGATGCTTCCCATATTCGCGAGCATGAATGCGGCAGCTAGCTAGGAGTCTCCACGTACTGGGAAGGGTCACGTCGCCGTAACCGACGGTGGCATAACTGCTCGAGGAGAAGTAAAAAGCGAGTTCCCATGAAGGAAAGCATTGCAACCGGTAGAAACTCGCCCACAGAAGGATCACGAGCCCATGGAGAATAATGATGGCGATCGTGGATTTCACCACCAGGATAGCCGAGCGAACCGGACCAAATCCCTGGGCGCTCTTAGCTGTAACGCCCCGTAGCCACTCAACGAGAGCAGCAACCCCAGCACACTGCAAACAGAGTGTGAGGACTAACAGAAGAGCGGCGGCAGAGGCTTGAGGTATGAGTGTCATTTTCATTGCTTTCAGGTTGTTTGCGGAAGGGCTTTAGCCGCTTCAGGCAGTTCGCCATGCATGGTGGACTCATTTGGCTTCCCAGCGAATGATCTTCAGGTCGAGCACAAAGATGCTGTAAAGGACCGGCACCAAGAGCAGAGTGATAAAGGTAGCGACGCCAAGTCCACCGATCTGCGCGTAACAAAGAGGCTGCCACAGGGGACCGCCTTCGAGAGCAAGCGGGAAAAGAGCCAGGATCGTTGCTCCCACTGTGATCATTACAGGGCGAATTCGCTGGATGCCCGCATCGGCCAGCGCTTGGACCAGTGGCTCGCCCTTTGCGTGCATTTCCTCGATAAAGTCGAACAGCACGATGACGTGGCTGACAATCACGCCGATCAGGCTTGCGATGCCGAGAAAAGCCATGAACCCGAACGGCGTATGCGTAATCGCGAGGGCGATCAGAGAGCCGATCACACCGTACGGAGCAGCAGCGAATACCAAAAGAGGTTTGACGGCGTTATTGAATTGAACCAGCAAGGCCAAGTAAATCCCAATCAAAGAAATTATTAGAACGATTTTGAGATTTGCGAAGCCGTCTAATTGCTTGGCCCTTTCGCCCCCAATTCGCAGCTGATACCCGGGCGGAAGATTTTTCTGGAATTCCTGCAATTTCGGAATAATCGGATCGATTACTTCCGATGCGAGAACTCCAGGCTGCGGATAACACAAGATGGAGATGGTGCGAAAGTGCTCTCGCCGCGCGACGCGACCCGTTTGCAGGAGGTGCTCCAAATTTGCGACCGACCGCAGCGGCACGCGGTTGTTTGCCTGTGAGCTGTACACATAAAGGTTCTTGATGTCGGCAAGCTGAGCGCGTTCCTGCATGCGAAGGCGGGCCATAACAGGAATGTTCTTGTTCCCCTCCTTGAACACGCCTACTTGGGTCCCACTGATTGCTGCGGCTGACGCGCTTGCGACATCGGCATTGGTGATGCCCACGACGTTCGCGCGGTCAGGGTCGATTTGAACCTGTAGCTGAAGATTGTCCGGAAACCAGTCATCCCGGAGGACGGAAATACCCGGGGCCTGGGCAACGATGTCCTCGGCCTGGCGAGCGATCGTCCGCAACGTGCGGATATCGTTAGTTTCGTTTTTCGCGTCCACGTCCGCCTGGCCGGAAATCATCAGCTCTACGGGATTCTCGACCGGGTTTGTTTGTAGCTGGCGCACAGTGATCCATGCGCCTGGGATCTGCTTTGCAAGGGCGTCCTGTATCGGGCGTTTCAGCTTCGGAGTGGCTTCCTTGTCCGTTACTTCAACAATGATTTGCGCGTAGTTCGTCTGCGGCATTTCCGGTGAGACGGAAAACCAGAAACGCGGTCCGCCGCCGCCCGCAAAGGTTGTCAGCGATCTGAGAAGATGGCCACGCTCGTCCTTCGATCCAAGCTCTGGTGAAGTTTCGATCACTTTTCGAACCACTTCTTCAGCCTGGACTGCAGCATCGCTGGTTGCACTCAAAGGCGCGTCATTTGGCAGCCAAACGTCCAGATAAAACCAATACTGAACATCCTCAGGGAAGAATTGAGTCTTCAAACGAGAACCGAAGAGTCCTCCACCGATGAGAAAAACAAGAGATCCGGCAAGAACAGCCCAACGATGTTTTATGGCTCTTTGGACAAGCCGATTGTAGAAACCGTAGAAGCCTCGTTCGCGTCTTTCCTCGATGGTAGGTTCTGGCTTTGCCGGGGCGCGTTGAATGTAATAGCCCAAGAATGGGACGAACGTCATTGCAACGAAAAGCGCGGACAGTAGCGAGGCCGTCATCACGATCGGCAGACTCTTCAAGAACTCACCGGTATTCCCGGTCAGCATCAAGAACGGCAGGTACGCAATGATGTTCGTAATCGTCGCGTAGAAAATCGCAGTCGCAAGCTTGGTTGGACCGAGCCAGGAAGCAATCTTGCGGGGCGAACCTTCGGCCAACTCGCGCTTGATGCCGTCTCCCGCAACGACCGGCACGTCCACGAGAAGCCCCAAAGCGATGATGAGTGTTGCAATCGAAACCTGCTGAAGATCAATTCCCAGCACATAAACGATTCCGAATGTCATCGCCAGCGTAATGGGTATCGCTAGTGCCATGATCAGCGCGAGGCGCCATTCCCAGAAGCCGAGCAGCGCAATAATCACAACGAGGACTATGGCTTCCAGGAGTGCCCGGATAAAAAGATGGATGTTCTCCTTAACCTGAAGGGGTTGATCCGACGTGTGCGCCAAAATGAGGTCTGCCGGAAGAATATGATGAAGCTGCGATAGCTTTTCGTTTACCGACTCTCCGAAACGCGCGATTTGCTTTTTGTCGCGCATGTAGACTGCCAACGTAACGGCGCGGCTGCGCTGCCAATGTCCACTCTTGTCCTGCCAGGTGTAATAATTCAAATACTGCGCAGGGGCTTGATACCCGCTGCTAATCCGGACGAGATCTCGCAGATACACCGGTGTGCCTTCTGACGTCGTCGATACCGCGAGATCACCGATGCTCTTCGCCGTATCGAATTTTCCCGAAGGGATAAGCGCGACTTTGCGGTCGGCCGTTTCCATATTTCCACCAGGCGCAATAATGTTCCGGGCGGATAGGACTTTGGATAGATCGGCGGGGCGCAATCCATAGGCTGCAAGCCGATCCTGCGAATAGTCTAGATAGACGGCTTGCGGCAAAACACCCCGCGTCTCGACTTTCGAGACCTCGGTAGCGCCCTGAAGCGTGCGGCCGATCAAGTCGGAAAAGTTATCGAGGTCCGCGTAACTGTATTTGTCGCCGGCAACACTGGCCAGTTTCCCTCTTGTTTCGCTGGGGTCGCGGACGATCGCCAGTTCCCATGCATCCGGATGCAGCTCGGATCGTTTCAGTCGGTCTGACAAAAAACGTTGGATGAAGGCACAAATCGCACTGTCATCGGCTTCGGAAATTCCATCTAAACCGATGAAACCACTACCTTGAATGACTTCCGAATCTCGAATGATTCCGGAATTCTGTGCCTCCTCTTGAAATAAATATCCTGCGTCCAGAACTTCCCGCGGCGAAATGGATTGTGGAAAGGAATCCACGATCGTGACGTGCTGGCCTACCCGGTTTTGCTGTTTTGAGTCGCGGGCTTTGCGAATCGCCGTTTCAACGGAATTGGCGCGGGCTGCGATTTCAATGTCGTCCGCTTTCGGGCTCGCAACCGTTAGCATCAACGCGGCGGTGTCTCCGAAATCACTTTGGAAAACGATGGGGCCCGCGCCTTCCGGTAATTGAGCATTAAGCGCATTCAGCTTGAGATTGATGTCGCTGAATTGGCGCTTCGTGTCCTTCACACTCTCATCCAGCTGTAGGTACACAAACGAATAGCCGGGGAGAGAGATGGACTTGACGCCATAGTCTGCGTCCGTTCCGGGATGAATCGTTTTGTTCTCCGCGGCAACGTCTTCGATGCGCCGGGTAACGAACTGCTCGACCTGCTCCGCTGTGGCTCCGGGCCAAGGACAAGCCGCCACGGCGACGCGCACGGGGATTTCCGGGTCTTTTCGCTGCGGCATGGATGTGTAACCGAACCAGCCCCAAACGAGCACCCCAACGAGCATCATCCAGGAAATGTGTGGATGCTCAACAAAGAACCGAGTGATACTGCGACGATTGCTGATATCTTGATTTTGTTCGTGTGCCATTTTTCTATGCCTTTATCGGAGAAGTTGAACTAGATCGCCATCCTTCAAATCGGCGACTCCAACTACGACGATCTTTTCCCCTGGTTTCACGCCTTCCACCGCTACGCCACTCTTGTGGGTCTCACCCAACGTCACCGCTCGCAAATGTGCGGCCCATTTGCCGTTCACTTCGCTGGCGACGAAAACGCCATAGCGTCCAGATGCGGAAGGGTCAGCGACAACAGCTGCCAAAGGCACGGAAGGTGCCGGAGCCTTTTCCACGGCGGAGAGAGTGAGCGAAGCGATCATTCCCGGCTTCAGATAACTCTTGGGATTAGGCACGGTCACTTCGACTGCGAAAACACGATTTTTTTCGTCAGCGCCCGCGGCAATACTTGTCACCTTGCCCTGGTACTGTTTCGGGTCGTCTTGCAAGTGAATGTTGAATTCCTGGCCCAGGCGGAGTTGCTTAACGGCGTACTCGGGAACACCGAAACTCACTTTCACCGCGCTGGTGTCAGCGATCGTGAACGCGACGGTTCCGGGCGACGCCAGATTTCCGAGTTCGATATTGCGAGCCAGGATGAAGCCGGAAAAGGGCGCGCTCAAATCCGCGTCGGCCAAAGTCAATTGCGACTGGCGCAAGCTGGCCCTCGCCTGATCCACAGCACCTCGGCTTGAATCGAATCGCGCTTGAGTTTGGTCATACTCTGGCTTCGTCAGACTCTGCGTCGAGTAAAGCGCCTTAGCGCGTTCGTAATCCTGAGAAGCTTGAAGATGTTGCGCCTCGGCCTGCGTGACTGCGGCTGCGGCCTGGTCAAGCTGGTTTTTTAAGTCCTGATGGCGAATCTGTGCCAGCAAGGCGCCGCGAGCAACATAATCGCCGGATCCAATTTCACGGCGTCTTCCATCTGCGCCCATGACCTGTTTGATCTCGGTGACGTATCCCGAGGACTTGAAGGACAACGCCGCCTGCGCCAGCGGCAACACCGAAGCCGAGTAGCGTAGGCTTTCTGAAGAAGAGTTGAGCGCAACATCCACTACGCGGACAGGCGTTGGAGATTTCGCCGCTACCTGCGTCGGTTGCTGGCATCCGCTTGCCCCTGCGATTAGCACCAATAGTGCAGCCGCTGCTTTCTGTAGCCCCATGCTTGATTTGTTTTTCATGCGTTTACTCCATTCCTAGCGCTTTTTCAAAGTCGGCCCGTGCCGTCCAAAATCCCGCAAGTGCTTGCTGGTACTGCGCCTCTGCCTGCGACACCGCGGCTTGTTGCTGTGACAAATCGGATAGAAGGGCTGCTTTTTGGTTGTAGCGGTTTGTCACTTCGCCGAGCTTCGTCTGTTCTGCCTCACGCTGATCCGTTAACGCGTCCAGCAGGATGCGTGCTTCCCCCAGCTTGCGAAACTTTTCTTCGACGTCCAGCAGAACGCGCTGTTCGAGGTCGCGTTCTGTCGTTGCCTTCTGCTCTGTCGTGGCCTTCAGTTCTGCGATCCGGTGCTTTTTGTATCCCCAATCGAACGGCTGCCATTGCAACTGGAATCCGACAGTGCCGGCGCTCTGCGGAAGGAAATTGACGTTTTGGAATCCGAGATAGCTGACCTGAAAACTCAGATCAGGAATGTATTTCGCATGCTCGCGACGCACATCCAGGTTGGCAATCTTGGTCTGTATCCGGGCGCCACGCAGTTCGGGCCGCTGCTCGAGTGCCTGCTTTCGAGCTGTATCCAGATCCCATTCAACAAGCTCGCCGAACGGGAGCATTTCCACTGAAAAGGGAGTGCGCAGCTCGCGCGCCAGAAGACGATTCAGGTTCTGCTTCTGCAGCTCAAAGGCGTCTTCCGAAGTGAGCAACTGGTAGCGTTGTTGTTTCAATTTTGCCCTTACTGTTAGTGATTCGGAGAGCAGCACGGTTTCCTGTGCGAGCCGCTGTTCCGTTAATGTGGACAGCTCGCTCAAAGCCCGGACAGCTGCCCTTGCACTTGCAACTTGCGCTTGCAGCTCCGCCACTTGGTAGTAGGCTTCCTTCACTTGTCGCACTGTGTCCTGACTTTGAGCACGCACTCCTTCCTTCGCGAGGTCGATTCCGAGTCGGGCCTGCTTGACAGCAAGATTTACTTTGAAAAGTTGTGTGAGCGGTTGTGCCGCGGAGGCATTCACGAACGCGCCGAACCGCACGGGTGAGTGAATGTTGGAATCGGTCCCTGGGATAGGACCAGTCGCTGAATAGGTGCCGAAACTGCCAGCGGGAACTCTAAAATTCAGCGGCTGCAGCGGCGCTCCTGCAAGAACGTTCGCATCCAGCTTCGGGAGGTAATTTGTCTTAATCTGCGCGACTGTCTCTTGCGCCTTGATGATTTCAATTTTGCTGATGTGGATCTCTCGGTTAGTGCCGCTTGCAATCCGGATCGCTTCGTCCAAGGTCAACAGCGGCGCGGTGGTGGTAGCGGGTTCCGGCGTCTGTGCCCAACCAACCGAAAGGAGGGTGAGCTGGAGGCACAGAATCAGAGCCACGCGGGATGAAGATATTTTTAGGGTCCGACGTTCTGTCGGGTCCTGTGTGTGTTTTTTGGTCAGTGGATTCATTTTGCGTTCCCGGCTGTGAGTAATGCAGCGACCATGCCAACCTGCACAGCTCGCAAGTTGTTGGATCCATTAGGGGTCGACGCATCCCAGCCAACCTCGGCGTGCCCGAATGCGGGCAATGCTGCCGCGTGACCGATGGTCGCGGGCACAATCGCGAGACCTCGTCCGATTCTGTTCAGAACCGGGACACAAAAGTCGCAAGGCTGATCTGCTGCGGAAGGTGGAAACGTTGACTGGCTAGATTGCCGCTGCCTGCCGCCTCGAAGAAATAGTTAGCTGCTTGGCCGTATCGCTTTTTGGAAAGGACATATGTGCCCACATCGGGGCTTCGCCCGCATGAGGGCAGGTTGCATCCGAACGCATTTCTCAATATCTATTGATTCGAATAACTTACCCGGGCCGCCCTCTGGCACGAGACCTGCTATTTCATTGGACGATAGTTCGTAGGGAGACGCCCGTTGAAACGGGCATGGCCGGTGATTTTTCCGGGTACTCACATATTAAGGAGGCGGGATGCTCCGCGTGGAAATATGCGATTCGGCTGAAACTTTAATCCTAAGGTTGGTAGGCCGATTCACCGGTGATGATGCTGAGCATACTCGCACGCTGGCAGCGCGCTTCGCCGCACGCGGAAAGTTTCTCGTCGACCTGACGGAGGTCGTATTCGTCGACGCGGAGGGGGAAGAAGTGCTGTCTTTCCTTGGCCGGTTGGGAGCCGAGTTCGTCGCCCCCAATTCTTACGTGCTCGATGTGTGCGAGCGCCTGAATTTGCGTGTGGCTCCAAATGGAAGCTCGCATCTGAGCGCGTCGCGGGATCCCCGCGCCAATGGCGATCAGTCTCGGTCTAATAGGGCCAAGCCGCGAAAGAGATAACCGGCCAGATCGGACCGACCGACGCAAACCCGAAATCCTTATGTGCTGGAATATTCAGCGCGACCAATGTTTAGCTTGCGCATCTTGTTTTGGAGCGTCGTACGTTTCAGTCCGAGGCGTTCTGACGCTCCACCTTTGCCCGATATCCTTCCGGACGCAGCCTTCAACGCGTCGACGATTACCTGCCGTTCCGCTTGCTCGAATGTCGATGGTGACGATGCTGATCCAGTGCCGCGGCTGGCCGTCCTCTTTAGCTGGTCGTGAGGAACCTTCAACTCCTCCCCTTGTGTGAAAATCACGCAGCGCTCGATAAAGTTCTCAAGCTCCCGAATGTTTCCAGGCCAGTCGTGATTCACCAACGCCTCCATTGCGTCCTTCGGGACAGACTTAATGCGCCTTTGCATTTGGCGGGACAAGCGCAAAACGAAATAATGGACCAGGAGAGGAATGTCCTCGCGCCTCTCGCGAAGCGGAGGGATCTCAATCGGGCAGACATTCAATCTGTAAAAAAGGTCTTCGCGAAATTGGTTGTTGCGTATCATGCCTTGCAGATCGCGGTGGGTTGCTGCAATCAAGCGAACGTCAACTCGGATAGTTTTCGCGCTTCCCAAACGTTCAAATTCCTGTTCCTGCAGAGCGCGTAAGAGCTTTGGTTGCAGGTCCAAACTGATGTCCCCGATTTCATCCAGGAAAAGTGAGCCGCGATCGGCCAACTCGAACCGGCCTCGTTTCTGCATGAGTGCGCCAGTGAATGCGCCCTTTTCGTGCCCAAACAATTCGCTTTCGACCAGCCCGGAAGGAATAGCGGCGCAATTCAGTCGAACGAACGTGCGCTCGCAACGCGGACTGCGGTTATGAATGGCCCGTGCAAGCAGTTCCTTCCCGGTCCCGGTTTCGCCATGCAATAGCACGGTCGAGCTTGTTGGAGCGACAATCGCAATTTGGTCTAGCACTCTGCGCAGCGTGGCACTCTTGCCGACGATGTCCTCGAAGTTGTGTTCCGCGCGAATTTCCGATTCGAGGTAAAGGCGTTCCTCTTCCAGACGAGTTGCCGATGCGTTCAGACGCCCGTACGCGAGCGCATTGTCCAACGCGAGGGAGATCTGAATACTAATCTGTGTCAGCAAATCCAGGTCTTCTTGTCCGAAGGCGTCTGGCTTCCGGCTGCCGATCGCCAACAGACCCAGCGGTCCGCTCCCGGTCGCAAGCGGCGCAACGGCGACCGAGGTTATGGATTCGGCTCGCAAGGTGTCGGCAATGGCCGTCGGAAGTCTCTCGATATCATCGACTGACCATATTTCGGACCTTCGGGCGCCAAGTTTCTCATAGTCCGTTTCAGTCAGATCAGTTGAGCCAACTCCCGCCAGCAGTCCTTTGCTGTCAGGAAAGTCCAGCATTACACTTTGAAGGCGATGTGAGTCCTTCTCGAGAAGCCAGAATCCCGTCAGATGATTGCCGAAATACGAACGAATCGAAGCCGAAGCCGATCGAAAAAGGTCGTCCATATCCAGTTTCGAAACGACATGATTGTTGATTTCTAGGAGTAGCCGAAGGCGGTCGCGCTCGGTAGCGAGTTCCCGTTCATACTGTTCTGCGGAATCCCTGGCCAGCGCGCATTCGAGTGCAATCGCAACGTGCGAAGTCAGAGAGCGGAGCAGTTCGACATCTTCGCGCGCAAACTCCTGCCCCCGCTCCTTAGTAACAGTCAAAAGCCCGTATTGTTGTTGGGCAGTAAACAAAGGAAAAACGTAAGTGCTCCTGCCAGATGATTGAGCCGCAAACGGAGCCAACTCGGGATGCTTCAACATTTCATGGGATACATCAGGCAGGAAAACCGGCTCTTTCTGGTCCAGTGCTTGTGCTGCCGCGCCAATCCGCGAAATCTTAGTGCCAATTCTGATGGCGGGAGCGTCCACTGCTCGATCAAATTCCAGAAGGTGCAAAGTTTCTCGACCGGTGTCCAGAAGATATAGGTCGGCTCCATGGAGACGAACGCTACTGGACAAAACCTCGCGCAGGCTGTGGAGGACGGCTTTCACCGTCGGCTGCTCGACGAGGGCGGCGGACACATCGAGCAAGGCTCGATACCTACTTTGGGCGGGCGCCACGCCTACATCATCTTCCGGCATGTGCATCAGACTAGCACCGACCGGTTCAATCGAGAACCGTAAGGAATATGTTAGCCGGAAAAATTCACGCTGACGAAAAACGCGCTTTCCGCAGCTAAGGCGGTGGTTTTCCAAACCGCAGATTCTTGAGTTGCGAGAGTCGGTCTGAGTTGCTCTGAGGTGTTGTACGGTGATCTAAGGTCTTCTCGGTTGCAGCGGTTTGCTAAATCTACCTGCCCTGTTCGTACTCACACGCTTTCATTCTTCGTCCATATTTCGGGCGGCTGACTGAGAATTTCCCCGAACTGAGCAACGACACCTTCGATGCCTTCACCATCCCAGGGTACGCTGAGAAGAGCCTGATAGGGTCCGGGAGTTAGAACGAGGGACACGGTCATCAACCCATTTCGACACCGCCCTGAGGCCCAAGAGAACTGAAAACCTCGTCGCGCTAGCGCGGCTCGGTCCACTCCTTGGGAAATAAGCCGTGCTGCTGTGCGCTCTGATGTTTCCCAAGTACGGTCCTGAAGAGCTCTCTCGCCTTCTCCATCATGTTGCGCTGCCAGGAAGCGAACTTGCAGTGAGGAATCCATTGCCGTCCAGACGACTTGGTCGTGCTCCCTTCGGATTTCCACTTCCACACTCCCGCCGCGCCGGCTCCTTCATTCCCAAGGACCAGTGGCGCCTTCGCTTTTGGGTATTGGCCTGACAAGATCGTGTGATCGAGAGGTGTAACGCTTGCAGCAGTTATCCGAACCAGTAGCTTTACCATTCGCAATATATGATTTCGAGCGGCCAGGCCCGAAGTCGGTCAGCCCCGCAATGTACTGGTCGGGCGTTAAGGTGGTCAACTGGTGGAGGTGGATTTCTGTTTGGCATCATTTTTGTTCTCCTTCTCGGTCACGACTAATTTCCGATAATTCCTTACCTGAACGCATTAACGTACATGTATAGTATGATATACTTGGAAGGAAGTTACAGGAATTTGAGGAAAAGATGGCAAGCAAATTGAGGGAGCGGTACCGGTCTGAGCTGCGCGCCGAAACGCTATCGGCAGCCCGAGATCTAATTAAGGAACAGGGATACGAGGGTTTGACGCTACGCAATCTCGCGCAGCGGATGCAGTGCTCTCCGATGGCCCTGTACACCTATTTCGCCGACAAGCAGGCTCTGCTTACTGCTGTTGCGTCGGAAGGCTTTGAAAAACTGGCAAAACGACATGACGGCACGGGCCGGCGAGAACCCATAAGCGCACTCCGGAAAATAATGTTGGACCACATCGCTTTCGCCGAGGAAAACCCCAACGAATACAGGATTCTCTTCCTGTCGGTGCGGCCTCCCGCAGCGGTCAAGAAAAGTCGGCAGGAGATACAGGAAAGCAATCCGGCTTTCCGCTTGCTGTTCAAGTGCGTACAGTCGTGTCTTGAAGCCGGAGTGCTCCAGGGCGACGCCTTTGCCATCAGCACCACAGCGCTGTCTGCCGCTCACGGCGCTGCATCCCTTCTAATCACGTTGCCAGACTTCCCCTTTGGCTCTCATCGGCGATACGCCGAAGAAGTGGTCGCAACGACATTGAGCGGCCTACACAGTCGAGTAATCCGGGCGATATGAGTTTCTCTTCTCGGGTTTCTGCGATGACTCTTTTGGGGCTGTCTCGTGTTTAGGATTTTCGACTGTGCCGTTGCTTGCATACAGGGGCCAGTTTCAAGTACGTAGGACATCGAGGCAAAGTCTTAGTAGATTTTGTCTGCCCGATCATGATCGTGAATCAAAATCAGCATTTCTCCGCGACAAAGCGTCCGCCCTAAGATGAAGCGCCTTGGTATCGCGCGACCCGACCTGGTCCGTTTGCAGCAAGTAGCGCTGATTCGAGGAGGCGCTTGGCGTTCTCCCTCGGGTTGCCGTTCTCAAAAACGGCACTGCCGGCGACCAGGATTTCCGCACCCGCACGCACAATACTTGCTACCGTCTCGTGGTGAACGCCGCCGTCCACTTCAATCCGAAACTGTAGTCCCCGAGACTCCCTGACCT
>Ga0157378_10001679_pt1 | contig 19946 bp, 20 predicted proteins | sample M65metaG_FD_115309 | JGI IMG/M metagenome (GOLD analysis project Ga0157378, IMG submission 115309) | Miscanthus rhizosphere microbial communities from Kellogg Biological Station, Michigan, USA - M6-5 metaG | ecosystem: Host-associated > Plants > Roots > Rhizosphere > Soil | place: USA: Michigan...
CGACGTTGAGGATCTTCAGCACGCCGAACACCAGCGTCAGCCCCAACGCGACGATGAACAGCCACGACGCGTACGTCAGGCCGTCGATCAAGATGGTCAGCGCAGCTTGCACGCTCAACCCAGCCAGGTCGCAACGCAGTCAAGCGGACGCCGCGGATCCGGCTTTGCCGGCCCGCTGGCGGCGCCCCCTGGGGGGAGGCGGCCGCCAGGCCGCTTCGGGGGGGTCAACTTCACTGGCACTTGGCGCCGGGGAAGCCGGCCTTGATCCACTCCTCGCTCTTCATGTTGGCCGGCGGGTTGACGCACTCGGCGTTGAAGCGCTCGACGTCCTCGATCACCACCATCTTCTTGCCGGCGTCGTAGCGCGTCTTGCCGATCGCGGTGTCCTGGATCGCCTGGTGCCCGTCGCCCAGCGCCATGCGGATGCGGCCGGCCGGCGAATCCCACTCCGAGCCCTTCAGCGCCGCGGCCAACTGCTCGGGCGTCGGCTTCTTGCCGCCGTTGGCGGCCATCGCTTTCTCGACCGCGAGCTTCAGGCCGAGCAGCGACTGCACCATGCGGTACGGCGCCTGCACCGGGTAGGAGTTGTAGGCCTTGCCGTAGAGGTCCCACCACCAGTCGTTGAGGGCCGACTTCGGCGACATCTGGCCATAGGCACCGCGCGCGCCGAGGATCACGCCGTCGGGCATCTTGTCGCCCAGCCCCGGCAGCACGTGGTCGGCGGCCGAGAACACCACCTGCGTGCGCTTGAACAGGCCGCGCGGACCGGCCTGCAGGATGAACGCCTGCAGGTCGCCGCCCCACAGGCTCGAGTGCGTGACGTCGGCCGACTTGGCCATCAGCGCGGAGATTTCGGTGCCGTACTGGCCGGCGCCGAACTTGGGCAGCTGGTCCTCGCCCGGCTTGGCCTGCGGATACAGCTTTTCCATCGTCCAGGTGAAGTCCTTCTTCGAGTCCTGACCCCAGGCGTAGTCCTGGTTGATCATGTTGAAGTTGTCGATCTTGACGTTGTGCGACTTCAGGTAGCGCACCAGCGACACGTTGTCCATCGCCGCATGGCTGGCGGTGCGAAACACGTACTGGTACTTGTTGTCCTCGAAGATGCGCGGCGTGCCGCAGTCGTACAGGATCAGGAACTTCTTCATCTCCTCGGCCACCGGCGCCACCGCGAGGCAGTCGCCCGAGCCGACGTAGCCCACCACCGCGTCGACCTGCTCGCGGTCGTACAGGTTGCGCAGTTCCTGCACCTGCTTGGTGGCGCCGCCGTTCTCGTCGACGTACACCGGTTCGATCTTCATGCCGCCGAAGCCGGTCTTGTTGTACGGCGCCGGTGCGCTGCCCTTGTTGAACGCGTCGATCACCACCTTCGCGCCGTTGACCGCCGGGATGCCGAAGCTCTCGGCCGCCTGCCCCGACAGGAAGCTGACGACGCCGAGCTTGAAGGTTTCCTGCGCCTGGGCACTGCCGGCGACGCACCACGCCGCTGCGGCAGCCACGATCGCGCGCGAGAACGAGGCCTGGGATGGCATGAGAACTCCTGGTTGTGTACGAGCGCGGTGAGTTTTGCCCGCCGGCCACAGCGCCGGAACCCGAGAAACCCCGGGGCTTGATGGTCGTCAACGCGGCCTCCACCGGGGCGGCCTAAAGTGGCCAGGAGCACTTCAGTGGAGCGGACGATGTACAAGAACCTGCTGGTTCCCGTGGATGGCGGCGAGTTGTCCGAGCGCGCGATGCGTGCCAGCATCGATCTGGCGCGCCAGCTCGGTGCGCAGATCACCGGGTTTGTCGTCGAGCCCGACATGCCGCTGCCCAACGCCGGCACGCAGCCGATCGCCTACGCGCGTGCGCGCGACGTGCACGACCAGCGCACCGACCTGCACGCGCTGGACGTGCTGGCGCGCTTCGGCGAGCTGGCCAGCGAAGCCGGCGTCGCCTTCACCGGCCGCCATGTGTGCACCGACCGGGTCGATGCGGCCATCGTCGATGTCGCGCGCGACCTCGAGTGCGACATGATCGTGATGACCACGCATGGCCGCGGCGCGTTCGGCGACTTGCTGTTCGGCTCGCACACCAAGAACGTGCTGGCCAAGAGCAAGCTGCCGCTGCTGGTATTGCATTGACAGAAGCGGCGGCGGTGGCACACCGCCGTGATGCCGAACGGCACGGTGGTGGCGGGCGCGCCAGGGCCGCGCGGCCTTCCGCGGCCGCGCAGACCCTGCTACGCTCGCCATCAATGAACCAAACGGTACAAAAGAAGGGGCGGACACGCCCATCGCAGCGCAAGGCTGCCGCTGTCGCGTCGCGCACCAACGACCCGGTGCGCACGATGGCCGACATCGTGGAGGTGGCGACGCGCGAGTTCGCCGACAAGGGGCTGGCCGGTGCGCGCATCGACGTGATCGCCGACGCGATGCGCACCAGCAAGCGCATGATCTACTACTACTTCGGCAGCAAGGAGGCGCTGTACATCGTGGTGCTGGAAGAGGCCTACCGCCGCATGCGCGCGATCGAGGCCGAGCTGCACCTCGACGACCTGCCACCCGAGGATGCGCTGCGCAAGCTGGTCGGCCACACGGTCGACTACCAGCTCGCGCACCCGGAGTTCATCCGCCTGGTGATGACCGAGAACATCCACCGCGGCGAGTTCCTGGCGCGCAGCAAGTCGATCCAGAAGCTCAACGTGCCGGCCATCGACGGCCTGCGCCGCGTCTACGAGCGCGGGGTCGCAGACGGCGTGTTCCGTATTGGACTCGACCCGATCGACCTGCACATGTCGATCAGCGCGCTGTCCGTGTTCAACGTCGCCAACCGCCACACCTTCGCGCTCATCTTCAAGCGCGATCTCGACGCGCCGGCGGCGCTGATCGCGCGCCGCGACAGCATCATCGAGATGGTGGTGCGCTTCGTGCGCAAGTAGGCAGCCGCCGGTGGCCGCCCAATCCCGACTCAGCGGCCGGGTCTTCGCTGGATTGAAAACGAACCAGTTCGTACATTACGCACTCATGCCCTGCCGCGAGGTGCTGCGCGCACCCGACGGCATCAAGGAGACAAGCATGAAATCGGCCTTCGACGCCTTCTGCAAGGCGCTCAACGTCATCACCGCGCTGCTGCTGGCCCTGATGGTGGTGCTGGTGTTCGGCAACGTGGTGCTGCGCTACGCCTTCAACTCCGGCATCACGGTGTCGGAAGAGCTGTCGCGCTGGCTGTTCGTCTGGCTCACGTTTCTCGGCGCCGTGGTGGCACTGCACGAGCACGCACACCTGGGCACCGACATGTTGATCGGCCGCCTCGGCCCGCGCGGCAAGCGCATCTGCCTCGCGCTGGCGCAGCTGTCGATGCTGTACGTGACCTGGCTGCTGCTGCAGGGCAGCGTCGCGCAGGCGCGCATCAACTGGGACGTCGAGGCGCCCGTCACCGGCGCGTCGGTGGCGATCTTCTACGGCGCCGGCGTGGTGTTCGCGATCGCCTCGGGCGTGCTGCTGCTGCACCACCTGTGGCTGACCGTCAGCGGCCGCGTGCGCGACGAAGACCTGGTGATGGTGCAGGAGTCGGAAGACCTGGCCCAGGTGGATGCGCTGCACCTCGGCGAGCGCGCCGACGAGCGCCGCTGAAGCCACCCCACGGAACGCTGCCCATGACCGTCTTCATCTTCCTCGGCTCGCTGCTCGGCGCCATGGCGCTCGGCATTCCGATCGCTTACTCGCTGCTGGTGTCAGGTGTGGCACTGATGTGGCAGCTCAACCTGTTCGACCCACAGATCCTGGCGCAGAACGTGATCAACGGCGCCGACAGCTTCCCGCTGCTGGCGGTGCCGTTCTTCATGCTGGCCGGCGAGATCATGAACGTCGGCGGGCTGTCCAAGCGCATCGTGCAGCTGGCGATGACGTTGGTGGGCCATGTGCGCGGCGGGCTCGGCTACGTGACGATCCTGGCGGCCTGCCTGATGGCGGCGCTGTCGGGGTCGGCGGTGGCCGACACCGCGGCGCTGGCCGCGCTGCTGCTGCCGATGATGGTGCGCGCGGGACATCGCAAGGACCAGGCCGGTGGCCTGATCGCGTCGGCCGGCATCATCGCGCCGGTGATCCCGCCGTCGATCGGCTTCGTGATCTTCGGCGTCGCGGCCAACGTGTCGATCAGCAAGCTGTTCCTGGCCGGCATCGTGCCCGGGTTGCTGATGGGCGTGTCGATCGCCATCACCTGGTGGTGGGTGGCGCGGCGCGACGGCAGCGCACCGCCGCCCAAGGCCAGCGCCGGCGAGAAACTGAGGGCGTTGCGCGATTCGACCTGGGCATTGGTGCTGCCGGTGATCGTGCTGGTGGGCCTGAAGTTCGGCGTCTTCACGCCCACCGAGGCCGCCGTGGTGGCGGCGGTGTACGCGCTGTTCGTCGCCACCGTGATCTACCGCGAGATGAACCTGCGCCAGACGCTGGAGGTGTTCGTCACCGCCGCCAAGACCACCGCGGTGATCATGTTCCTGGTGGCCGCTGCGATGGTCAGCGCGTGGCTCATCACGGTGGCCAACATCCCGGCGCAGATGATCTCGCTGCTCGACCCGTTCATGGGCAATCCGACGCTGCTGCTGATCGCGATCATGGTGCTGGTGATGGCGGTGGGCACCGCGATGGACATGACGCCCACCATCTTGATCATGACGCCGGTGCTGATGCCGGTGGTCAAGGCCGCCGGCATCGACCCGGTGTACTTCGGCGTGCTGTTCATCATCAACAACGCCATCGGCCTGGTCACGCCGCCGGTGGGCACCGTGCTCAACGTGGTGGCCGGCGTCGGCCGCATGAAGATGGACGAGGTCACCCGCGGCGTCGTGCCGTTCATGTGCGCGGAGTTCGCGGTGATGTTTCTGATGGTGCTGTTCCCCCAACTGGTCACCGTGCCCGCCAAATGGTTTGCCGGCTGACTGCACAACCGCTCGACTAGGAGACGACGATGACAGGCTCGACACTGCTGCGCGCCATCGTGGCGGCAGGCGTGCTCGCTCTCACGGGTTCGCTCGCGCAGGCGCAGGACAAGACCTTCAAGCTCGCGCTGCAGAACCCCAAGGGCCATCCGCTGGTCACCGGCGCCGAGAAGTTCGCCGAACTGGTGGCGGCCAAGAGCGGCGGCAAGATCAAGGTCAGCGTGTTCCCTGGCGGCACGCTGGGCGGCGACGCGCAGACGGTGTCGGCCTCGCAGGGCGGCACGATCGAATTCGTGCTGCTCAATTCGGGCATCCTGGCCTCGCAGGTCAAGGACTTCGAGGTCTACGATTTTCCTTTCATGTTCGCCAACGCCAAGGAGGCCGACACGGTGGTCGACGGCCCGTTCGGCCAGAAGCTGCACGCCAAGCTCGCGGAAAAGGGCCTGGTCGGCCTGGCGTATTTCGAGCTGGGATTTCGCAACCTCACCAACAGCAAGCGGCCGATCAGCACGGTCGACGACATCGCCGGCCTGAAGCTGCGTGTGATCCCCAATGCGATCAACGTCGACTGGGTCAAGGCGCTGGGCGCCAATCCGACACCGCTGGCGTTTCCCGAGCTGTACGCGGCGCTCGAGCAAAAGGCGGTCGACGGCCAGGAGAACCCGTTGTCGGTGATCGTCGCCAACAAGTTCAACGAGGTGCAGAAGTATCTCGCGATCACCAACCACCAGTACAACCCGCAGTCGCTGGTGTTCAGCAAGAAAGTGTGGGACGCGTTGGGAGCCGACGAGAAGAAGGCGCTGCAAGACGCCGCCACCGAAGCGGCGCAATACCAGCGTCAGGTCAACCGCGACAAGGCCGCGGGCGACCTCGACGCCTTGAAGAAGGCCGGCATGCAGGTCACCGAACTGTCGGCAGCCGAGCAGACCAAGCTGCGCGAGAAGCTCAAGCCGGTGGTCGAAAAGCACGGCGCGGCCATTGCCGCGACGGTGTCCGAGATGCAGGCCGAGTTGGCCAAGCTTCGCAAGTGAGCCGCGAGGACGCTGATGGTTGTCCCGGCCAACGGCCCGTCCGCCGCATCGCATGAACCCGGCGCACCGAAGGCCGGGCGCAAGCTGCTGATCGGCCTGATCGGCGCCGGCATCCAGCACTCGCTGTCGCCGGCGCTGCACGAGCAGGAGGCGCGAGAGCAAGGCTTGCGGCTGCACTATCAGCTGATCGACGTCGAGCGCAGCGCCGATGGCGCTGGCGCCCTGCCGCGCTTGATCGACGCCGCGCGCACCATAGGGTTCGCGGGCCTGAACATCACCTACCCGTGCAAGCAGGCGGTCATTCCGCTGCTCGACGCGCTGTCCGACGAAGCGGCCGCGATGGGGGCGGTCAACACCGTGGTGTTCGACGCTGGCCGTGCGACGGGCCACAACACCGACGGCTCGGGCTGGGCCTGGGGTTTTCGCCGCACGTTGCCCGCGGCGGACCTGTCGCGCGTGGTGTTGCTCGGCGCCGGCGGAGCCGGCTCGGCGATCGCACACGCGGTGTTGCGGCTCGGCGCCGGGCGGCTGTCGCTGGTCGACGCGGACGCCGCGCGCTCGAGCGCACTGGCCGATGAGCTGAACAAGCGCTACGGGGGCTCCCGCGCGCGTGGCGGGCTCGACGCCGACGCAGCGCTCGCCGATGCCACCGGGTTGATCCACGCCACGCCCACCGGCATGGCCAAGATGCCCGGCCTGCCGCTGCCCGAGCGCTTGCTGCGCAGCAGCCTGTGGGTATCCGAGATCGTGTATTTCCCCCTCGAGACGGCCTTGCTCGCGGCGGCGCGCCGCGCTGGCTGCGCCGTGTGCGACGGCGGCACGATGGCCGTGGGCCAGGCGGTGGGCGCGTTCCGGCTCTTCACCGGGCTGGAGCCCGATGCCGAACGCATGCGCCGGCATTTTCTCGACCTGATCGCGCCGCTCGACGCGGCCCGCGCAGAGTGACGGGTCGAGCGCCATCGAACACCGAGGAGACCCTCTCATGTCGATCGAGCCGACCCGCGTCCAGCGGGGTGCTCCGGCCTACCGCCGCCTTCGCAGCGCGGCGCTGGCGATCGGTTTGCCCGGCGTCGCGCTGCTGGTCGCGTGCGGCAGCACCGCACCCACCTCAACGCAGCCGTTGGCCTGTGATGACGGCATCAAGACCGCGTTCAGGCCCGACGGCGACACCATGGTCGTCGCCGTTCGACAAATCAAGAAGGGCGAGGCACTCACCGCGCCGGATTCCGCTGCACCGATCACGGCCGCCGCCGACCTGTGCCTGGTCAAGTTGCTGGTCGGGCCCGGCGCCACCGCCGAAACCGACACCTCGGCGCGCTCCTACTCCCGAGGCATCGGCATCGAGGTGTGGCTGCCCGCGCAGGCTAACTGGAACGAGCGCATCCGCAACTACGGCGGTGGCGGCTGGGTCGGTGGGGGTCATCGCTATGCCGACCAGATCGGCAGCAAGGTGCCCGCCATCGTCAACGCCAACATGGGCTACGCGTCGGGCACCACCGATGCCGGCCAGCCGTGGTATCAGGACGGCTCGTTCACGTTCCTGTCCAGCGGCAAGATCAACACCGAGTCGTTCCTCGATTTCACGACGCGCGCGATGGTCGAGCAAGCCGTCAAGACCAAGGCACTGGTCAGCCGCTACTACGGCAAGGCACCGAAGTACGCCTATTACGATGGCCACTCGCAAGGCGGGCGCCAGGGGCTGAAGGTGATGCAGGAGTTCCCGGAGCTCTATGACGGCTACCTGATCGGCCAGCCCTTGATCAGTGCGCCACTGGTAGGCACCACCGCGCTGTATACCCAGATCGTGATGAAGACCGAGCTGGGCTACAGCGCGCTCGACAAACCGCAAGCCGCGGCATTCGCCAAGAAGGTGGAGGCCGCCAACCGGCGCGCGGTGGCCCACTGTGACAAGGCGGGGCTGGGCTTCCTGCTCGACCCGTTCAGCTGCGACTACGACCCCGCGCGCGACGCCGGCATGCTGTGCACCGGCGTGGCTGGCAACGGTGTCACCGGCAGCAACGCCGATGCGGCAAGCTGCATGAGCTTGCAAGAGGCGACCGCGCTCGACAAGATCTGGTACGGCGCCACGCCCGACGGCAGCTGGGACCCCAACCAGAGCGTCGACAGCCGCAGCGGCAAGGCGCTCGGCGCCAAGCAGACGTGGTGGACTTTTTCCAAGAGCACCGCGATCGCCGGCCAGATCACCAGCGCACCCACCGACAGCGTGGCGCTGGCGCTGCAAGACGTGCGCTATGCCGCCGACGCGAGCGCCACCTCGGCCATTCCGATCAGCAATGCCTCCACCGCGGTGCGCAACAAGTGGCTGGAGCTCGACTACGCGGCGTTGACCGAGGCGGCGCGCAAGTACGTGGCGGCGCAGTCCACGCAGTTCAGCCGTTACAGCACCGACGTCGCCGACCTGCGCAAGCTGCGCGACCTCAACCGCAAGGCAATCGTGCACAGCGGCCTGGTCGACGATGCCATTCCACCGGCGGGCAACGTCCACTATCACGAGCGCGTGGTGGCGGCGATGGGCGGCCACGCCGAGGTGCAGAAGTTCATGCGCATGTACCTCGTGCCGGGCGCTGCGCACAGTTCGCAAGGCCGTGCCTACACCGTGAGCGGCAACAACAACACGGTGCCGCTGCCCAAGCTGCCCGGCAACGCGAACCAGACGCCCACGCGCGAGCAAGACCAGTTCTTCAGCGCGCTGGTCGACTGGGTGGAAAAGGGCCAAGCGCCGGGCGACCTGCTGCTGACCTCGCGCGACAACAGCGTCAGCAATCCGGTGTGCGTCTACCCGAAGCGAACCACCTGGGACGGCAGCGGCCCCGCGAAACTCCCGAGCAGCTACAGCTGCAGGTAGGACCCTCATGCCTCCATCCACTCAACGCGAAGCCATCAGCGACCTCGCCAACCCGCTGGGGCTCGACGGCATCGAGTTCGTCGAGTACGCCACCAGCCGGCCGCAGGCGTTGGGGCAGGTGCTCGAGATGATGGGCTTCAAGCCCGTGGCGCGCCACCGATCGCGCGAGGTGCTGCTGTACCGGCAGGGCTCGATGAACGTGGTGATCAACGCGCACGTCGGCGCGCGCAGCGCGGCACCCACCGACACGCCGGCGATCGCCGCCGTCGCGCTGCGGGTGCGCGACGCGGCGGCGGCCTACCGGCATGCGCTCGAGCACGGCGCCTGGGCGGTGCCCACGCACGTGGAGGTGATGGAGCTCAACATCCCGGCCATCCACGGGGTGGGCGCCAGCCGCATCTATTTCGTCGATCGCTATCGGGAGTTCTCGATCTACGACGTCGACTTCGTGCCGATCCCCACCGTCGAGCGAGCGCCGCCGGCGCTGGCGGGGCTGCACTGGTTCGGCCTCGTGCAGTACATCGGCAACGATCGCATGGAGGATTGGAGCGAGTTCTATCGCGAGCTGTTCGGCTTCGACGTGGTGCCCGACGAGCAGCGCTTCGGCATCCTGCCCAAGGGCCGCATCCTGCGCAGCCCATGCCAGAAGTTCTACCTGCAGCTGATCGAGCCCGATCCCGGCATCGTCGACGTCGAAGGCGACGAGAGCCTGAGCCGGGTCGGGCTGGGCACCTCCGACGTGGTGGCGGCCGTCAAGGCGCTGGGCGCGCGCGGCGTCGAGTTCGTCGAGTCGAGCGACCTGCACAGCGGCACGCGCGGCGCGCTGACCAAGAGCCAGCTCGGCGGCGTGATGTTCGAACTCGTGCACAGCGAGAGGGCTGCGACATGACGCGGCAAACCGGGTTCGTCGACGATTTCGGCATGGACACGATCACGCTGGCGGGCAGCCTGCCCGACAAGTTGCGCGCGATGCGCGATGCCGGCTTTTCGCAGGTGATGCTCAAGGCGAGCGACCTGACCGGCCATGCCGAGGGCGTCGACGACGCGGTGCGCGTCATCAAGGCGAGCGGCCTGCGCGTCACGGGCTTCCAGGTGCTGCGCGACTTCGAGGGCCTGGCCGGCCACCTGCACGACTACAAGGTCGACATCGCCAAGTCGATGCTCGAGATGGCGCGCGCCGTTGGCGCGCCGCTGCTGCTGGCCTGTTCGTCGACCAGCACGCACGCCACGCAAGACATCGACGCGCTGGCGCGCGATCTGCGCAAGCTGGCCATGCTGGCGGTGCCGCTGGGCATCAAGATCGCCTACGAAGGCTTGAGCTGGGGCCGCACGATCAACGAATTCACCACCGCGTGGGAGGTGGTGAGCCGCGCCGACGCGCCCAACCTGGGGCTGGGCATCGACTCGTTCCACATCTTCGCGGCCAAGACTCCGCTCGACGAGCTCGATGCGATCGATCCCGACAAGATCTTCCTGGTGCAGCTGTCCGATTTCATGTGGCAGGAGACGCGCACGTTCGAGGAGCGCATGGCCACCGCGCGCCACTTCCGCGTGTTCCCCGGCGAGGGCGTGCACAGCGCCGAGGTGGCCGAGCTGGTGCGCCGGGTCGATCGGCTCGGCTACCGAGGCGACTACAGCTTCGAGGTGTTCAACGACGACTACCAGCAAATGCCTCCGTCCGCGGTGGCGCAACGCGCACGCCGCTCGGCTTTGTGGCTCGGCGAGGACGTCCTGCGCCGCTCGGTACCATTGCCGGGCGCGATGCGTCTGCGCAAGGCGCGCAGCGTCGCGCGGGAGTGAGACGCTTGTCCAAGATCCTGGTCCTCAACGGTCCCAACCTCAACTTGCTCGGCACGCGCGAGCCCGCGGTGTACGGCGCGGCGACGCTGGCCGACGTCGAGGCGCTGTGCCACGACACCGGTGCGCGCCTGCAGGTGGCGATCGAATGCCGGCAGTCCAACCACGAGGGCCAGCTGGTCGACTGGATCCACGAGGCCGGTGTCGCGCACCGCGCGGGCGAGCTGCTCGGCGTGGTGTTCAATGCAGGCGCCTACACGCACACGTCGGTGGCGCTGCACGACGCGATCAAGGGCACCGGCGTGCCGGTGATCGAGCTGCACATCTCCAACGTGCACGCGCGCGAGCCGTTTCGCCACCACTCGTACCTCTCGAGCGCGGCGGCCGGCATCGTGGTGGGCTTCGGCGTCGACGGCTACGTGCTGGCGATCGATGGGCTGGTGCGACGCGCGCGCCGAACACCTAATCAGTAACCCTGCAAGTCCCCTGCAGGGGGTTGCGCCGCGGCTCGACCGACGTATCCTGAAGGTCCTGTTGGACGGGAGGGGCAAGGAGTCCTGCACGATGGCCACGCCGACGCGCGACGCTGCCACCGGTCCTGGGCACGAGCCGCCGCTGCGCGGCCGGGTCGTCTACATCGAGGATGACGAGACCAACGTGGTGCTGGTGCGCGCGCTGGTGGCGCGCCATCCGGGCGTGGAGATGCTGCACGCGGCCACCGGGCGCGATGGCGTGCTGCTGGTGCGGCGCGAGCGGCCCGACTTCGTGCTGCTCGACATGAACCTGCCCGACATCTCCGGCCTCGAGGTGGTGCGCGAGCTCAACATCGACATCACCTCGCGCGGCCTGCGCCTGAACATCCTGACGGGCAACGCTCTGTCGATGGACATCATCAAGGCGATGAGCCTTGGGGCCTACGAGTACTGGCTCAAGCCACTGACGCGTCAGGTCTTCGACGATGGCCTGCGGCGCGCGCTCACCGGGCGGCGGCCCGATCCAGCGCATCGCATCCCCGTGCGTTGAGGCGTTGTCTTGGTTGCCGCAGATCTTGCGGCAAGCGCGGATGACGCCGGCTGGCGCCGGCACAATGAGTGGCGATGAGCCACGACTGGATGCCGCTGCTGTCGCTGTTCCTGCAATCGCTGTTGATCGGCCTGTCGATCGCCGCGCCGGTGGGGCCGATCGGCCTGCTGACGATCCAGCGCACCTTGCAGCTCGGCTCGGCCGCAGGGCTTGCGACCGGCCTCGGCGCCGCGATGGCCGACGCGGTGTACGGCGCGATCGGCGCCTATGGCGTCAGCGCGATGATCCAGATGCTGACCGCGGCGCGCACGCCGCTCGCCCTCGCAGGCGGTGTGTTCCTGCTGTGGATGGCGTGGTCGATCTGGCGCGCACCGGTGGCCGCGCGCGCCGCGCAGGCGGGCGGCGGCAATGACCTGCTGCGCTGCTTCGCGGGCACCTTCGTGCTGACGTTGAGCAACCCGGCGACGATCCTGTCGTTCATTGCGGTGTTCGGCGTGATGGCCGGGCGGGCGGCGGTCGCCTTGCCGAGCGTGATGGTCGCCGGCGTGCTGCTCGGCTCGGCGCTGTGGTGGCTGTTGCTCAGCACCGTCGTGGGCCGGCTGCGCGAGCGCTTCGATCTGCGCTGGCGACGCCGTGTCAACGTGCTCTCGGCGCTGGTGCTGGCCGGCTTCGCTCTGTGGCAGTTCGCCGCGTTGCTGGCAGCGTGACGCCGCGCGCATCGAAGCGTGCCAGCACCTGATAGCCGGCCACCGGATCGGAATTGACCAGCGCGTAGCTGCCGCTGCGCCAGCTGAGCAGCGGCAGCGTCGCCGGCAGCTGAGCGCCCGCCGCGCGCCGCGCCAACGTGACGTGCGGGCGGAACGCGCGCTGCTCCACCGGCAAGCCGAGGCCCGTCAGCGCGCGCCCCAGCGCGGCATGCAGCTCGCGCAACGCATCGCTCACCGTGCGGGCCGGCAGCACCACCAGGCCATGCGGCCAGGCGCGCGCGGCCTGGAACTGCAGCGCGATGCCATGGCACGGCACGCGCAACGCGCCTGGCAGTCGGGGCCACAGCGCGCGCGGCACCGCGCCGATGAAGTGCAACGTCAGGTGCAGCCGGTCGTCGCTCACCACGCGGGCCTCGCGCGGCCAGCCGATCGCGTCGCGCCGCGCGGCGAGTGCCGCGCGCACCGAGGGCGTCGGCCACAGCGCGAGGAACAGCCGCAGCGGCGGCGTGCCGCGTGCTGCGGGGCGGGCGCCGTCGACATCGCTGCCGGCCAAGGTGCGGCGACCAGTCAACGCGCCGGCCGCGCGAGCAGCGCGGCCACGCGCTCGGCGATGGCCAGCGACGAGGTAAGGCCGGGCGATTCGATGCCGAACAGATTGACCAGGCCGCGCGCCCCGTGGGTTGCGGGCCCGTCGATGCGAAAGTCCTGCGCCGGCTCACCGGGGCCGCGGATCTTCGGCCGCACCCCGACGTAGCCCGGCTGCAGCGCGCCGTCGCGCAGGCCGGGCCAATAGCGGCGCACCTCGTCGTAGAAGTGGTCGGCCTCGCGTTCGTCGACCTGGTAGTCGAGCCCGTCGACCCAATGGAAACTGGGGCCGAACTTGGCCTGGCCGCCGAGGTCGAGCGTCAGGTGCACGCCGAGGTGACTCGACAGTCCCGGCGCGGGGTACACCAAGCGCGAAAACGGCGAGCGGCCGCTCAATGTGAAGTAGTTGCCCTTCGCGAAGTAGCGCGCCGGCACGTGGTCGGCCGGCAGCCCCCGCGTCGCCGCGGCCAGCACCGGCGCCCCGTGGCCGGCACTGTTGACCACTGCGCCGGCGAGCAGCGTCATCGCACTGTCGCCGCCCACCTCGAGCGCAATGCCGTCGGGCGTGATCGCTGCACGCTGCACCGGCGACTGCAGCGCCAGCATCGCGCCCGCGGCCTGCGCATCGCCGAGCAGCGCCAACATCAGCCCGTGGCTGTCGACGATGCCGGTCGATGGCGACAGCAGCGCGCTCGTGCACCGCAGCTGCGGTTCGAGCGCCAGCGCCTCGTCGCGCGTGAGCCATTGCAGATCGGGCACGCCGTTGGCGCGGGCGCGCTGGTCGATCACCTGGAGCTGGCCCACCTCGGCGTCGTCCTGCGCGACGATCAGCTTGCCGCAGCGGCGGTGGTTCACCTGATGCGTGGCGCAGTAGTCGTACAGCAGCGTCTTGCCGCGCACGCACAGCTGCGCGCGCAGCGACCCCGTTGGGTAGTAGATGCCGGCATGAATCACCTCGCTGTTGCGTGCGCTGGTGGCGGTGCCGAACGCGGCCTCGGCCTCCAGCACGATGACCTCGCGGCCGGCCTGCGCGAGCGCGCGGGCGCAGGCCAGCCCGACCACGCCGGCACCGACGACGACGCAATCCACCCGTTCGTGTGGCATGGCCGCATTGTCGATCGCACGGCGTCGCGCCGCGCCGTGGCGGATGCACGCGATGCGCCGGCCCAGGTCGGGACAATGCCGCATGGCCGATGCACCGACCCAGCCGCTGCGCGCATGCCCGCAATGCCAGCGCACGATGGCGCACCTGCCACTGCAGGGCCATGACGCGCAACCGGTGGTGGTGGACCACTGCGCGTCGTGCCGCCTGGTGTGGTTCGACGAGATGGAGTCGGTCCATCTGGCCGGCCTGGGCTGGATCCGTCTGCTGCGCGAGCTGCAACGCGGCGCGGCGGGCGAGCCGCCGGCCGCACGGCCGCAGTCGCTGGCGTGCCCGCGCTGCCAGGCGCCGTTGAAGGCCGTGCACAACGCCACGCGCTACGGCCGCTTTCCGGCGCTCGAGTGTCCGCAGCGTCATGGCCATCTGCACAGTCACAGCGGTGTGCTGGCCGAGCGCGGGCTGGTGCGCCCGCTGCTCGGGCCCGAGCGGCGCGCGCTGGCCGAAGAGAAACGCACGCTCAGCTGCCTCAATTGCGGCGCCCCGTGCGACGGCGACGGCGACGAGTGCAGCTATTGCGGCAGTGCGCTGGTGGTGATCGACCTGCCGCGCCTGGCCACCGCGCTGCGCCAGCGCGCCGGCAACTGGACCGACACGCCCGCGCCTGCCGGCGTGCCGCTGGCGTGGCCGTGCCGCGGCTGCGGCAGCCCACTCGATCCGAGCCGCGAGGTGAGCTGCGCTGCGTGCGGCCACGGCGTCGTGGCGCCGTCGCTGCTCGACATCACGCCGCTGCTGGCGAGCATCGAACACGAACTGCACGAGGCCGCGCGCGCGGCACGGCCGTATCGACGCAAGCCACCGCGCCCGCGCACCTGGCGCGAGACGGGCCTGGGCATGCTGGAGCGCGCGTGGCGCGGCCTGGGGCCGGAGCCCGAGCCTGCGGCCGGCTGGGCCGTCCTGACCGCGCTGGTTGCGCTGGCGCTGGTCTGGTTGTTGATCCGGCGCTGACGCCGGCGCCGCGTCACGCGCCGCCGGCCACGCGCTCGGCGATCGCGCGCCCCATCTCGGGCGTCGATGCGGTGCCGCCAAGGTCGGGCGTGCGAGGGCCTTCGCGCAGCACGGCTTCGATCGCGCGCAGGATCGCGTCGTGCGCGTCGCGCCCGGCGCCGCCGGCATGCGTCAGGAAGTCGAGCATCATCGCGCCGGCCCAGATCTGGCCCACCGGGTTGGCGATGTTCTTGCCGTAGATGTCGGGCGCCGAGCCGTGCACCGGCTCGAACAGGCTCGGGAACTTGCGCTCCGGGTTCATGTTGGCGCTCGGCGCGATGCCGATCGTGCCGGTGCACGCCGGCCCCAGGTCGCTCAGGATGTCGCCGAACAGGTTGGTCGCGGCCACCACGTCGAAGCGCTGCGGCTGCATCACGAAGCGCGCCGACAGGATGTCGATGTGCTGCTTGTCCCACGCAACGTCGGGGTAGCGCGCCGCAACTTCGGCGCAGCGCTCGTCCCACCACGGCATCGAGATCGAGATGCCGTTGCTCTTGGTGGCCAGGGTCAGCGTCTTGCGCGGCCGCGCGCGCGCCAACTCGAACGCAAACTTCAGCAGCCGCTCGCTGCCGACGCGCGAGAAGATCGACGTCTGCGAGACGAATTCGCGCTCGGTGCCCGCGTACATCACGCCGCCCACCGCCGAGTACTCGCCTTCGGTGTTCTCGCGCACGATCATCATGTCGATGTCGCCCGCCTTGCGGCCCGCCAGCGGGCACGGCACGCCGTCGAACAGGCGCGCCGGCCGCAGGTTGATGTACTGGTCGAAGTCGCGCCGGAACTTGATCAGCGAGCCCCACAGCGAGACGTGGTCGGGCACGGTCGCCGGCCAGCCCACCGCACCGAAGAACAGCGCGTCCACGCCTTCGAGCCGGCGCCTCCAGTCGTCGGGCATCATCTGGCCGTGCTGCGCGAAGTAGTCGCAGCTCGCCCACTCGATCGGCTGCCACTGCAGTTGCAGCTTGAAGCGCTTGGCTGCCGCGTCGAGCACGCGCACGCCCTCTGGCATCACCTCCTTGCCGATGCCATCGCCCGGGATGGCGGCGATGCGGAAGGTCGAACTCATGAGCGGCTCCTTCGGGTGCTGGCGTCGCACCGATCGTAGGGCAACTGACGCTGTTTGACCTTCGGCAGAAGGGCCTGGCGGCGATGGTGGCAGACTTACCGGCTCTGCCCAGGAGACCTCACGATGAACGCCAGCCCTGCCAAGACCCCGCACAACCGCGTTGCCATCGTCACCGGCGCCGGCTCGGGCATCGGCGCCGCCTCGGCGCAGGCGCTGCTGGCCGACGGCTGGCGCGTCGCGCTCGCGGGCCGCCGCGCCGACGCGCTGCAGCAGGCCATCGCGAAGGCGGGCGACCCGTTCGGCGACATCGCGCAGCGCGCGCTCGCGGTGCCGACCGACGTGACGCAGGCCGCGCAGGTGGCGGCGCTGTTCGACGCGGTGGTCAAGCGCTTCGGTCGGGTCGATCTGGTGTTCAACAACGCCGGCATGGGCGCGCCCGCGGTGCCGATCGACGAGCTGCCGCTGGAGAAGTGGCAGCAGGTGGTCGACACCAACCTGAACGGCTCGTTCTATTGCATCCAGCAGGCGTTCAGGGTGATGAAGGCGCAGAACCCGAAGGGTGGCCGGATCATCAACAACGGCTCGATCTCGGCACACGCGCCGCGCCCGATGTCGATCGCCTACACGGCGACCAAGCACGCGGTCAGCGGCCTGACGCGCACCGCTGCGCTCGATGGGCGCGCGCATGACATCGCGGTGGGCCAGATCGACATCGGCAACGCTGCCAGCGAGATGACCGACCGCATGGTGGCCGGCGTGCCGCAGGCCGACGGCACGCTGAAGCCCGAGCCGCGCATGCCGCTGAAGTCGGTGTCCGACGCGCTGCTCACGATGGCCAACCTGCCGGCGGACAGCAACGTGCTGTTCATGACGGTGATGGCCACCAAGATGCCGTTCGTCGGGCGCGGATAGGCGGATTCGGCAGGGAGATCGCAAGGCAGTCATGGCTGCATTCAACGAAGAGACGGTGCAATCCGTCCACCACTGGACCGACCGGCTGTTCACGTTCACCACCACGCGCGACCCGGCGCTGCGTTTCTCGAACGGCCACTTCACGATGATCGGGCTGAAGGTCAACGACAAGCCGCTGCTGCGCGCCTACTCGATCGTCAGCGCCAATTACGAGGACCACCTCGAGTTCCTCAGCATCAAGGTGCCGCACGGACCGCTGACCTCGCGGCTGCAGCACGTGCGCCCGGGCGACACCGTGATCGTCGGCCGCAAGCCCACCGGCACGCTGGTGATCGACTACCTGCTGCCGGGACGGCGCCTGTACCTGCTGGGCACCGGCACCGGCCTGGCGCCGTTCATGAGCATCGTGCGCGACCCCGAGACCTACGAGAAGTTCGAGCAGGTGGTGCTGGTGCACGGCGTGCGCACGGTCGACGAGCTGGCCTACCACGACCTGCTGGTCGAGCACCTGCCCAACCACGAGGTCCTCGGCGAGCTGGTCACCAGCAAGCTGCGCTATTACCCCACCGTGACGCGGCAGAGCTATCGCCACATGGGGCGCATCACCCAGCTGATCGAATCGGGCAAGCTGTTCACCGACCTCGGGCTGCCGATGATCGACCCCGCGCACGACCGCGTGATGATCTGCGGCAGCCCGGCGATGCTGCGCGACTTGAAGCACATGCTCGAGGGCCGCGGCTTCCGGGAAGGCAACACCTCGACGCCGGGCGACTTCGTGATCGAGCGCGCCTTCGCCGAGCAGTAGCGCCCGCGCCACGCGGCGGCGCCACCGGCACGGCAACGCCGGTTGCGGGCAAACCCTCGCAGCGCCGGCTGGCGCTGTCGCGTACACCGCTGTCGCTCACGCCAGGAGGTTTCGCATGCACTTGCACCGTTCCGTTTCAGGTGGCGCCATCGTCGCGGCGGTGGCCGCGCTCGTCATCGGTTGTGCCAGCCCCAGCGGCGATCCGGCCGCGGTGATCGCGCGCGCCAACCAGGCGATGGGTACCAGCAATCTGAAGTCGATCCGCTACACCGCCGATGGCACCGGCTACACCTTCGGCCAGGCGTTCGTGCCGAACGCGTCGTGGCCGAAGATCACCGTGCACACACAGGCGCGCAGCATCAACTACGACACCGGCTCGATGCGCGAGGAAATCGCGCTCAGCCGCGCCGAACCCACCGGCGGTGGCGGCTATCCGCTGATGGGCCAGGGCCAGCAGCGCAGCGATCAGTACGTGAGCGCCGCCTACGCGTGGAACGTCACGCCGGCCGGGCCGGTGGCGGGCCCGCGCTTCGTCGCCGACCGCGTGCATCAGCTGTGGATCACGCCACACGGCGTGCTGAAGGCGGCGCAGCGCAACAAGGCCGACGCGCAAGCGCGCGGCGACGGCAGCGCGACGCTGTGGTTTGCCGAGCCCGGCCGTTTCAGCGCCAGCGCGGTGGTGGGTGCCGACGGCCTGGTGCAGCGCGTCGATTCGCGCGTGCCCGATCCGGTGCTGGGCGAAGTCGACGTCGTCACGCGCTACTCCGACTACCGCGACGTCGGCGGTGGCGTCAAGTTTCCGGGGCGCATCGAGCAGAGCATGGGCGGGCAGGCGGTGCTCGACGTGCAAGTGCGCGAGGTCCAGCCCAACGCGGCGGTCGACATCAGCACGCCCGATGCGGTGCGCAGCGCGAGCGAGCGCGTCACCACCGACAAGATCGCCGATGGCGTGTGGTTCGTCGGCGGCGGCTCGCACAACAGCGTGGCGATCGAGATGAAGGACCACCTCGTGCTGGTGGAGACGCCGCTCAGCGACGGCCGCAGCGCGCCGGTGATCGACGCCGTGAAGGCGCTCGCCCCGGGCAAGCCGATCCGCTACGTGATCAACTCGCACCAGCACTTCGACCATGCGGGCGGGCTGCGTGCTGCGGTGGCGGAAGGCGCGACGATCGTCACGCAGTCGGCCAACGTGCCGTACCTCGAGCGCGCGTTCGCGACGCCCAACCGCATCGCGCCCGACCGCCTGGCCGCTTCCGGGCGCAAGGCGAGCTTCATGGCCGTGAACGAGCGCGCGCAGCTGAGCGACGGCACGCGCACGATCGACATCCACCGCATCACCGACAGCATTCACAACGACACGTTCCTGATGGTGCACCTGCCGGCCGAGAAGATCCTGATCGAGGCCGACGCCTACACGCCGCTGGCCCCGGGAGCCGCGCCGCCGGCAACCCCCAACGGCAACAACCTGAACCTGATCGCCAACATCGAACGTCTGAAGCTCAACGTCGAGCGCATCGCGCCGCTGCATGGCCGCGTGGTGCCGGCGGCCGACCTGTACACGACGGCCGGCAAGCCGGTGCCGCGCTGAGGCAGGCGCCGCAGTTCGGCCGGACGCGAGGCCGCTCGCTAAGATCGGCCTCTTCGTTGCGGCACTCGGAGGTCGGCGATGGACCTGCAACTCAGCGGCAAGCGTGCGCTCGTCACGGGCGGCAGTCGCGGCATCGGCAAGGCGATCGCGCGCGTGCTGGCGCAGGAAGGCTGTGACGTCGCGCTGCTGGCGCGCACCGAGGCAGCGTTGCAGGCGAGCGCGGCCGAACTCGCTGGCGCGAGCGGGCGCAAAGTGATCGGCGTGTGCGCCGACACCACCAGGGATGACCAGGTGAAAGCCGCGGTCGCGCAGGCGATGCAGCGCCTCGGCGGACCGATCGACATCCTGGTCAACGCGGCGGCCGAGCCCGGCGGCTATGGTGCGCCGCCCAAGCTCGGCGAGATCACCGGCGCGTTTTTCCACGCCGAGATGGACACCAAGGTGATGGGCTACGTGCGCTGTGCGCGCGAGGTGGCCGAGGGCATGCGCACGCGCGGCTGGGGCC
>Ga0157378_10001680_pt1 | contig 19944 bp, 7 predicted proteins | sample M65metaG_FD_115309 | JGI IMG/M metagenome (GOLD analysis project Ga0157378, IMG submission 115309) | Miscanthus rhizosphere microbial communities from Kellogg Biological Station, Michigan, USA - M6-5 metaG | ecosystem: Host-associated > Plants > Roots > Rhizosphere > Soil | place: USA: Michigan...
AAATAATCAGGCCTTGGTTACCGCGAATGGCGGCGGCATCATCGTTGAGTCACTTGCGACCACCGTAGCCACGACCAGTTTCACTACCAACTCCGCGGCCAACCGCGGCGGCGGCATTTTTGTCGGCGGTGCGAGTTTGTTATTGAATGGCACCACTCCCAGTATCACGTTTACAGGAAACACGGCGACCAGTGGAGGGAGTAGTGTGTCTACTTCGGCCGCCGTTAACGTTGATGGCACTAATACCACCATTGGCGGTGATATAGAGATCAACACTCTTGGCAGCTGGACCAACAACGCAGGCAGCACGCTGGCGCCCACTAATGTGGTAGTGACCGGCGGCACCTTCAACATGAATAACAGCACGATGAACGTCGGTGGCAATCTGACGATTGGTCCGGGGCCAGTGGTGGGCAGCACGTTCAACGGCAACACCGGCACCGTTAATATTCAAGGGAACTTCGTTTTGAATGCCGGCGGAGCACCGGCCACTACTCTGAATGCGGGCACAGGTACGTTCAATTTCAATGGCACCGGCGCGCAAAGTATTAGCAACGGCACCAGCATCACATTCTTCAATTTAACGGATTCGAATACGACACAGCCGCTCACGGCCAATAATAGTTTTGCGGTCAACGGTAGTCTCAACGTCAACGGCACAAATGCGATTTTTGCGCCGGTGGCGGCGACCGTCATCAGCGGTACCGGAACCTTGACGGGTTCGGGCACGGCGCGGGTGACGCGCACGACGGCGACTGCGGATTTCTTATCGCAATACACAATTACGAATCGAACGCTGACTAATCTGACAGTGGAATACATCGGCACCGCCGCGCAGGTCTTGAGTGCGATCACCTATGGACCACTGAAGATCAACAACAGTAACGGCGTGAGCCTTGCCACTGGTACGTCAACCGTCGGTGGCCTGTTGACCTTGACGACGGGAGCTTTGGGCGTTGGCAACCAGACGCTTGTAATCAACAACGGTACCTCGGTCGGAGGCGGTAGCATTACCAGCAACCCAACGGGAACAGTCAACTACAACCAAACCGGAGATGGGCAGAACGTCCGCGCATTCAATTACGGAAATCTCACGTTCAGTAACTTCAACAAGGTTCTGGAACCCACTGGGACAATAGGCATTGCCGGAGTGTTCACACCGGGCACAGCGACCGGTCATACGATTACCGGCAGCACCATTAACTTTAACGGCACCGGTGCGCAGACAGTACCGGCGTTCAATTACAACAACCTGACCATCAGTGGCGCGCGCGGCGCCAACAACGTCACTTTGGTAAATGGAGGAACGATAGGCGTTGCCGGAATCTTTAATCCGATCGCCACTTTTGCGGGCGGCAACTACGTTATTACCAATAACACCATCGACTTCAACGGCAGCGGTGGCCAAACGGTCCCGGCTTTCAACTACTTCAATCTGACGAGCAGCAACACCGGCGCGCGCACGTTGCAAAACAGCGGCATTATCGGTATCGCGTCGGTATTCACGCCGGGCACAAACGCTTACACCATCGCGGGCAGCACCGTGTCGTACAACGGAACGAGTCCACAGACGCTGCCTTCGAGCTTCACCACTTACTTCAACCTCACCTCAAACAACGCCGCGGGCGTCACCGGTTTCGCCGGTCTAACCGTGCAGGCATTGTTGCGCGTGCAGCAGGGAACGTTTACCAGCAGCAGCACCTATAACAATGTACAGATCGATAGCGGCGCAACGCTGGCAGGAACAAATGGCACCACCATCAATGTGAGTGGTAATTGGACCAACAACGGAACCTTCACCGCCAATACGAACACCCTAAACTTTAATGGTTCGACAGCGCAGGTTATCGGTGGTTCTTCCGCGACGACTTTCAATAACCTGACCATCGCGAATGCGGGCGCCGGTGTAAGTCTGGGTCAGAACGCAAATGTTAATGCGGTGCTCACTCTGACTAATGATCTGACTACGGGTGCAAACATCCTGACGATGCCCAACACCGGTACCTCGGCGGGAACGGCTGACGTAATTGGTAATGTCAGACGCACAGGATTTGTCGGTGGCGGCGCGGCCCTCAGTTTTGGAAATCCGTTCAACAGCATCGGATTTATCGCGCAGGGCACTGTGCCCACAGACGTTTTGGTCAATCTAGTCAAAGCTGCTCCGGGTGGTGGTACACCATTCCCAACCGCCGTGCAGCGAACTTACACAATCACTCCAACCGGAGGCGCCGGTTTCTCAGCAACACTACGACTGCACTATCTGGATTCGGAGTTGAACGGCAATATCGAGAATCAGTTGGGACTCTTCCGACTTGGCGGGGTATGGGTAAGGCAGGGACGTACTGGCGCTGTCGACACGGTTAACAATTGGGCGGAGCTCTCTGGCGTTACACAGTTTTCTGCGTGGACGTTAAGCTCTGCAAAGAACAACTCCACTACGACGATTACTGCGGATACGCCCGATCCGTCACAACAAGAACAGTCGGTAACCGTTAACTTCACGGTTGCGAGCGCTGTGGCGGGCGCACCCCAGGTCACTGGTAATGTGACGATAACGGTGGACGATGCGAGCGGCGATACTTGTACCGGAAACATTAATCCTGTCGACGGCACTGGCACCTGCAACATAACGCTGCACCTGTTTGGATCGAAGACGTTGACCGCAACGTACAACGGAGATGCGAACTTCAACACCAGTACAGACACTGAACCACACGTGGTCGACGAGCCTGATGTGACCGTCGCAGTCTCACCCGCTTCTGTCTTAGAGGACGGCGCAACCAACCTCGTTTATACGTTCACTCGTGAAAACCCAACGACCAACGCACTGACCGTCAATTTCAGCGTCGGCGGAACAGCGTCGTCAAGCACGGACTACGGGGTCACTGGAGCCGCAACCTTCAATGGCACCATTGGCACCCTTACGATTCCCGCGGGGAGCAATACCGCCACATTGACCGTTGATCCGAACGTAGATAGCACGGTCGAGCCTGACGAGACGGTCATTGTGAATGTCACCGCGGGCACTGGCTATGATGTCGGCACGCCTGGAACGGCAACGGGAACGATCACCAACGACGACACGGACGTATCGGTGGCAGTGGCACCGAGTTCCACAGCCGAAGATGGAGCTGGGAACCTTGTCTACACGTTCACGCGCGTTGGCGTCACGACTGGAGCGTTGACTGCGAACTTCACAATCGGTGGTACGGCGACCTTCAATACCGACTACACGCAGAGCGGAGCGGCCACGTTTGCTCCACCCAACGGGACGGTCCAATTCACGGCCGGGAGTTCGACGGCGACGGTGACGATCGATCCGACACCGGATACAACTGTTGAGCCTGACGAGACCGTAATTCTGACGGTGGCCGCAGGGACTGGTTATAACGTTGCGGCAGTGAACAACTCGGCGACGGGAACCATCACCAACGACGATACGGATGTGTCGGTAGCGGTCGCTCCGTCATCAGTAAATGAGGACGGCGCAACCAATCTTGTCTACACATTCACCCGCGCTGGCGTGACCAGCACCCCGCTGACGGTGAACTTCACGATCGGTGGTACTGCGACATTCAACACCGACTACACGCAGAGTGGGGCGGCGACATTTGTGCCACCCAACGGGACGGTGACATTCGGCGCAGGTAATTCAACCGCGACGGTGACAGTCGATCCGACGGCTGATACTACTTCCGAGCCTGATGAGACAGTGATCCTGACGCTGGCGGCGGGCACAGGCTACAACGTCGGCGCTCCAAGCTCAGCCACCGGAACGATCCTTAATGACGATGTGAACGTGAGTGTGGCGGTATCGCCGGGAGCGGTAGACGAAGATGGTGCGACAAATCTCGTCTACACCTTTACGCGTGACGATTCGGTTGGTGCGCTGACCGCGAACTTCACGATAGGCGGCACCGCGACTTTCAACACTGACTACACTCAGAGTGGCGCGGCTACATTCGCACCGCCCAATGGGACGGTGACCTTTGCCGATGGCTCACTTACAACCACGGTCACGGTAGATCCGGTGGCAGACAGCACGGTCGAGCCGGATGAGACGGTGGTTCTAACAGTAGTTGCCGGCGCCGGTTACGGTGTCGGTGCCCCAAGCTCAGCTACCGGAACCATCACGAACGACGACACAGATGTGTCGGTAGCGGTCGCTCCGAGTTCGACGGCCGAAGACGGTGCTGGGAACCTGGTCTACACGTTCACCCGTACCGGTGTTACTACTGGTGCACTGACGGCGAACTTCACAATCGGTGGTACGGCGACCTTCAATACCGACTACACACAGTCGGGCGCAACCACGTTTACGCCGCCGACAGGAACGGTTGATTTCGCCGCCGGTAGTTCCACAGCGACGGTGACGATCGATCCGACACCGGATACAACTGTTGAGCCTGACGAGACGGTAATTCTGACGGTTGCCGCAGGCACTGGTTATAACGTTGCGGCGGTGAACAACTCGGCGACGGGAACCATCACCAACGACGATACGGATGTGTCGGTAGCGGTCGCTCCGTCATCAGTAAATGAGGACGGCGCAACCAATCTTGTCTACACATTCACGCGCGTGGGCGCAACGAGCACACCGCTGACGGTGAACTTCACGATTGGCGGGACGGCGACATTCAACACCGACTACACGCAGAGTGGCGCAGCGACATTTGTGCCACCCAATGGGACGGTGACATTCGGCGCAGGTAATTCGACCGCAACGGTGACGGTCGATCCGACGGGCGACACGACTTCCGAACCCGATGAGACAGTGATCCTGACGCTGGCGGTGGGCACCGGCTACAACGTCGGCGCTCCAAGCTCAGCCACTGGAACGATCCTTAATGACGATGTGAACGTGAGTGTGGCGGTGTCGCCGGGAGCGGTAGACGAAGATGGTGCGACAAATCTGGTCTACACCTTTACGCGTGACGATTCGGTTGGTGCGCTGACCGTGAACTTCTCAGTCGGCGGAACGGCTACCTTCAACACCGATTACACCCAGAGTGGCGCGGCTACATTCGCACCGCCCAATGGGACGGTGACGTTTGCCAATGGCTCACTTACAACCACGGTCACGGTAGATCCGGTGGCAGACAGCACGGTCGAGCCGGATGAGACGGTGGTTCTAACAGTAGTTGCCGGCACTGGCTACACGGTGGGCGCCCCGAGTTCCGCAACGGGAACGATCACTAATGACGACACGGATGTCTCAGTAGCAGTGGCACCGAGTTCCACGTCGGAAGATGGAGCTGGGAACCTGGTCTACACGTTCACCCGTACCGGTGTTACTACTGGTGCACTGACGGCGAACTTCACAATCGGTGGTACGGCGACCTTCAATACTGACTACACGCAGTCGGGCGCAACTACATTTACGCCGCCGACAGGAACGGTTGATTTCGCCGCCGGGAGTTCCACGGCGACGGTGACAATCGATCCGACACCGGACACAACTGTTGAGCCTGACGAGACGGTGATTCTGACGGTGGCCGCAGGCACTGGTTATAACGTTGCGGCAGTGAACAACTCGGCGACGGGAACCATCACCAACGACGATACGGATGTGTCGGTGGCAGTCGCTCCGTCATCAGTAAATGAGGACGGCGCAACCAACCTTGTCTACACGTTCACCCGCAACGGCGTCACTACTACTCCGCTGACGGTGAACTTCACGATCGGTGGCACAGCGACCTTCAACACGGATTACACGCAGGTTGGGGCGGCGACCTTTGTGCCACCCAACGGGACCGTGACCTTCGGTGCGGGTAATTCGACCGCGACAGTAACAGTCGATCCGACGGCCGACATGGCTTCGGAGCCGGATGAGACAGTGATCCTGACGCTGGCGGCCGGCACGGGCTACAACGTTGGCGCTCCAAGCTCAGCCACTGGAACAATCCTTAATGATGATGTGAACGTGAGTGTGGCGGTATCGCCGGGAGCGGTAGACGAAGATGGTGTGACAAATCTCGTCTACACCTTTACGCGTGACGATTCGGTTGGTGCGCTGACCGCAAACTTCACGATCGGCGGTACGGCTACGTTCAACACGGATTACACTCAGAGTGGCGCGGCCACATTCGCACCGCCCAACGGGACGGTGACGTTTGCCGATGGCTCACTTACAACCACGGTGACGATCGATCCAACGGCGGACAGCACGGTCGAGCCGGATGAGACGGTGGTCCTGACAGTAGTTGCCGGTGCGGGCTACCACGTCGGTGCCCCAGGCTCAGCTACTGGAACCATAACAAACGACGACACGGACGTATCGGTGGCAGTCGCTCCGTCATCAGTGAATGAGGATGGCGCAACCAACCTCGTCTACACATTCACGCGCGCTGGCCTCACGACTGGAGCGCTGACGGCGAACTTCACGATCGGTGGTACTGCGACCTTCAATACCGACTACACGCAGTCGGGCGCAACCACGTTTGTTCCGCCCAACGGGACGGTCCAATTCGCCGCCGGTAGTTCCACGGCGACGGTGACAATCGATCCGACACCGGATACAACACTGGAACCTGACGAGACGGTAATTCTGACGGTGGCCGCAGGCACTGGTTATAACGTCGCGGCAGTGAACAACTCGGCGACGGGAACCATCACCAACGACGATACGGATGTGTCGGTGGCGGTCGCTCCGTCAGCGGTGCCGGAAGATGGTCCAACGAACCTGGTCTATACGTTCACCCGCAACGGCGTCACCGCTGGTGCGCTGACGGTGAACTTCACGATCGGCGGCACAGCGACCTTCAACACGGATTACACGCAGGTTGGGGCGGCGACATTTGTGCCACCCAACGGGACGGTGACGTTCGGCGCAGGTAATTCAACCGCGACGGTGACGGTCGATCCAACGGCTGACCTGACTTCCGAACCGGATGAGACCGTGATCCTGACAGTGGCGGCAGGCGCAGGCTATAACGTCGGCGCTCCAAGCTCAGCCACTGGAACTATCCAGAATGACGACGCAGTCGACGTGGAGATCACAGCCAAGACTGATGCTCCCGATCCTGTCTGTGTGGGTGCGAACATCACTTACACGATCGGCTTCCGGAACAACAGTTCCGGGTCGGCCAGTAACGCTACGGTGAGCGACACGGTCCCGGCTAACACCACCTTCGTCTCGGCGACTCTTCCAGCAGGATGGAGCCGGGCAGACTCCGTGGCCGCGGGCGGTACTGGCACGCTGATGTTCACTAAGGCGGCTGTCAGCGGTGGAGAGACGGCCAGCTTCACGGTGGTCGTCAACGTCAACGCCGGCACGGTTGGTGGAACTATCATCAGCAATACGGCAACAGCTTCGAGTGACGTCGTAGACAATGTTCCGGGCAACAACTCGAAGACGGCTACGACCACAGTGGATCCGACGCCGCCGTCCATCAACGGGCTTTCGGCGGACCCGGCTTCGCTTTGGCCGAAGAATCACAAGATGCGTGATGTGACGATCAACTATTCATCCACCGACAACTGTGGTGGCGTGAACTGTCAGATTACCAACATCACGAGCAACGAACCGGTTGAAGGCACGGGTGACGGAGATACCTCGCCAGACTGGGCTTTTGTTGATGAGCATCACGTCCAGTTGCGTGCGGAAGCCGCCGGGGGCGGTGTCGGTCGTATCTACACCATTACCGTAACCTGTACGGACGCGGCTGGTAACACAACCACCAAGACCCTCGAAGTACACGTCGGGCATAACATTCTCTCGCCCACGAGTGGTGCGTCATTCAAGATAAATACAGCAGTCACATTCACCGGCACGTTCTGGGACATCCCGGGGCGGAAACACACGGCGGTGTGGCAATTCGACGACCTGACCACCGGCGGGACCGTCACTGAGCCAGCAGGCTCAAAGAACGGCACGGTCAAGGGCAGCTACACCTTCAAGGATCCCGGAGTCTACAAGGTCACACTAAAAGTGACTGACAACACCGGAGTGACTAGTTGGGTAGATACCCAGGACGATGTCGATGCAATTGTGGTGGTCTACGATCCGTCCTCGGGATACACGATTGGCGGCGGTTTTATCTATTCGCCGCTGGGAGCACTATTCTCCGATCCCAATCTGACCGGCAAGATGAGTTTTGGCTTCAACTCGAAGTTCTTCAAGGGTGCGACAAACCCGAAAGGTGAGTCGCAGCTCGATTTCCTGATTGGTGACGTCGATTTCAACGCGCTCAATTACGATTACCTCGTGATCGATAAGGCGCGGGCGCAGTTCGCCGGATTCGGGAAGGTCAACGGAGTTTCAGGCTACAACTTCATCATGACTGTTATCGATGGAAGCTTGGCGGGAGGGGATGGAGTAGATAGGTTCCGTATCAAGATCTGGAACAAGGTGACGGGGGCCATCTTCTATGACAGCCAACCCGGAGCCAGCGATGCGGCTGATCCGACTACGCCGATCGGACCAGGTGGCGATATAAGCATCAAGAAGTGAAGATCGCGTAATTTGAAACCATCGAAAGCGGTCTGATAATCGCGACGGGCTCGATAGCCCGTTGCGATCTCAAACGGTGGCGTCAAATATGCTGAATTGAAACTGAGCGGCGCGGGAAACTGAGCCTGGACGGGCCGCAAATACTCGCAGCAATCGGCGCGATTCTAATAGGTGCGCACAGATGTGCCCGCCGCCTATGCTCACGTTCGGGCTTCACGTAGCGAAGATGGGAAGGGACTTGGTCGCGACGGCAGTCATCACGCGGGGCCGGTAATCTTCAGGCATGTCGCCGTTGTCATGACGAAGATACTGGAGATGAACGGGTTTCAGCGATGCGATCAGCTCTTTTCTCGTCTTTGTCTTTAGCGGCTTGCCGACGTAGATCTTGCCCATCCGCTCGAGTCTCTTTTCTGAAAGCACTCCAGAGAACATGAACAGCGGCCACTTAAACGCCGGCCCATTCAGTCTCCGCAGTTTGTAAAGCCACATCGCGATTGAACCTACCCGCCATGCGGTCGGGCCCCACCAACTGTACTGACCGGGACGCAGGTTCATCTTCCAGCACTTCATCATCAACTGCCATTGTAACGGGGTGAGCTGGCGAGTTTGTCGCACGCCTTCCTGATGCTCCATGCGTGTATCGTGCAGCGGGGTGAAGATCGACGGAATCAAAAACGCGAAAAGACCCCGACGTTCCATTTCATAAACCAGATCCAAGGTGGCCTTGACATCGTCGTCGGTCTCGCCGGGACTGCCCACGATCAGCGTCATCGCGGGAAACCAATTGTTCTCGTTCAAGACGCGCAAGCCTTCGAGCACCACGCTCGGCCAATCCTCGATCGAAAACGGAACACCTTTGCTCGCCATGATTTGTTTGGCCATGCGAACTGAACCGGTCTCCAGCCCGATCAAGGGCGCCAGCGCTTTCTTTTCCGGATGCGAACTCAAATAAGGAAAGTGGATGGGACTTTTCGGCAAGAGCAATTCGGAAAGTTTCTGGATCAGCAATGGATCGACGACCGCCGGAGCGATGGTGCAGTGACTGAGGCAGTGTTGCTCGACGCCCGGAGTGTTTACGATGTCGCCATACAAGTCCACCAACGCTTCGCGATTCGGAAAATAGAACGGCGTATCGGTGTGTACTTGCCCCCAAATGAACATATCTTCAGTGGCGAGCGAAATCTGACGATTGCCGTTGCGGACATTCGCGCGCACCGCGTCCATAATCTTTGTTTTTGGCAAGTCAATCTGTGGATTCAAGTCGGGCACGCAAAACTGGCAGCGCCGGCCGCATCCGGTGGTCATCTCGACAACGCCGAAAGTCGTCCGCTTGTCGGGAAAAAGGATCTCATCTCGATCGACGGGATGACGGACCTCCATCTGACGCGGCAGCGCTTCGCCGGTGATCGCTTTGCGAAAAAGCTCAGTAACGTCGGTCGATTCCGCGCGACCTTCGACGACACAATCGATGCTGAGTTCGTCGTAGTAATCCGTCTGAATCACTTGCCAGCCGCCCGAACCACCGACAATCACCTTAAAAGTTTCGCGGAACGGATTGGATTTGATCGCCGCGAACAACTGGCGCGAGTAATGCGAGTTGATCGGCATCTTCGATGAACCGAAGATCGAAGTGTAGACTCCGGCGGCGAAAGTCACGCCCAGCGGATTGTGAGTCGAAACCGCAACCACACGAGTGCGCGGGCCAACGAACTTCGCTAGATCGTCCGGGAAGCAGGCCACGATCTCTTCGCGCGGAAAACTTCGGAGCAACGATGCCTCAATTAAACGCACGCCGGCGGGCATGTAGCGCGCAGAGCCGTCGGGTTCGCGTTCGACTTCACGCCACTTTGGATACTTGCGGTTCAGCACGCCCTCCATCCAAATCGGCAGCGATGCCATGGCCATCTGAATAAAGTAGCCGGCATGATCGATTGCTTCCGTAAGGGGCGCCGTTAACACAATCAGCTTGCCGCCGTCAGACGGTCCTGCGAAGCCATTGCCATTGGAGTGATTGGCTGAAGAAAGATTCATTTCGGGTCCTTCAGCATCTGGATTTGAAGAGGCAGGAAGCGACTAGCCTGTCTCTGTGCCATGCAGCGCCTCACAATCGATTCAGCAAACAAATTTCGGCGCCGCGATTGGCGCGAGAATATGCCCGCTTTGACTGCGAGAGTCAAGCGGTTCTACCACACATGAGGAGCCAAAGAAAGGAAAAAAGCTCTTCTCGAATAAACCGAGAAGAGCCTTTGTGTCTGTAGCCCAGGCTTTACGTCTGGGTATTTAGGGACCTCATTGTTGGCGCTGAAGCACCTTTTCCCGTTTACCCGCGCGCGATCTTCACCGCTTGCGGCGAGTAATTGATCCGCCTCATTTCCTGCATCCGGCCATTCTTAATCGAGCCTTCAACTAACTCGTATCCGAGCATCGCAATGATGCGTCCGCGGATAAAAAGTGGCCGCGAGTTGCCGTACCAGTCGACACACGATGCGCGGCACGAGTCGTCAACGGCTCGTTCCGACTGAGCCGTCAGCTCGCCTACTTCTTCGAAGTGCAGTCCGTCATTGCGCAAGAAAATAATCGCGGCCGACTCTTCAAATAAGTGCTTGTAACCCGAGCGTCCGGGAACGCTGATCGGCAAACCGAGCACACCGGAGTTCGGACCGTCCGGCTTGTAGAAGAAGCCGTGACTGCGCAATTCGCCTTGCGAGGCGCCTTTGCGAATGAACTCATCAGCGACCGCTGGTGCCTCGGCAAGCCGGATGGACGAAAAGTGCAGATTGCTGCCATCGGTACCGACCACAATCGCGTCTGACCCAAGCGCTTCGATCCGATCGACGCCGTGATTAACTTTCAGTTGACTGACTTCGCCGTCTTTCCAATTTACGACGAACAGATTCGACTCGGTCTTGTTCTGGGGCGCGCCCCACCCGCTGCCGGTGCCGTAGAGCAGATACTCTCCGACGAAGCGATTCTGGAACGTGTAACCGCGTGGTTTCGGGAGACCGTGATAGTCCCACGACGAAGCATCATTTGTGCCATCGTTGAATTCAGAGATCGGCACGCGCAGCAAAGCAACATCTCCCGCGGTTCGTTCCGCGCTCCACATGTCGTCGCCGGATCCATTCGAGCGCACCAGCACGTTCAGATGCTTGTCTTCGCTTTCCAGAAACGAGAACTGATCGACCGGACTGCCGGACACGCCGAGCGCGCTTGGACTACTGCCATCGAGTGGCATGCGATAAACCATCGACTTCTCTGTACTGTGTTGCCCGTAATACGACCATTCCGTTGTCCATACGTAAACGGATTCCGGCGAGACGTAAAACACACGTCCTGGAGGGCCGAGCACCGCGGTCGCATCGCATTTGAAATCGCCATTTGCCAGGTCACAGGTCGTCACTGTGTGCAGCGCGAGTCCCGAATTTGGATTGATGGCGCGCTCAGGACGATAGACGTGCGTCGCGGAAACAATGAGCTGAAACTCTTCCGGCTTCGCGCCTTTGTGCCACTTGCGCACGGCAGGGAACTCTACCAGCGGATCTTCCGCGTACGGATTCATGTAAAGCGGCGTGTAAAAGATCAGCTTGTTGCCAATCAGACGACTGGCGTAGTTTCGCGATGAATAGTAATCGTTCGAACGCAGGTGATACGTAGACCGGTACGAAAGATTTCCGGAAGCGTCGATATTGAAGAGTCCTACTTCCGTGCCACCGCGTTCATAGCTGTAGCCAATCACCACGACCGTGTCGTCTGAGACAAGCATCTCGTCGTACCACGTATACCGCGGATCGATTTCCGGACCGTACGCGTTGACTATTGACAGAGGTTTCAACGCGCCATTACCAATCGCCACCGTGAACAGACGCCCACGGCGCAACACAACAAGATGATCGCCGTGAAGCTTGACGATGCCGCCTTCGTCGACACCGGCGTGTTGCGTGTTAGTGATTGATTCGGCTTCGTCTTTGTCGGCTCCGGCCTTCGCCGCCGGGGCTGCCGCCTGATTGATGGCAACAGATTCTGCCGGGCTGGCCATTACCTCAGAGCGTCGCGCTACGCGCTTTTGTTCTTCCGCGAGCTTGCGGAAATACGCTTTCATTTCGTCTTCCGACGCGAAGGCGCGCATGGTCGGATTGGCAGGTTTCTTTCCGGCCAGACGGGAGGCTGACGCGGTAGTCGGGTTACCGGCGCAGGTTGCGAGCGCAATCACCGCCAGCAAGGTGACGACGGCGGTGAATACAAAAGAAGTCGCAGAGAGCACGAAAATCCGGACGGGTCGAAAATCGTGATTCATGGCAAAAACTACTCCTTCGGACAGATAAACAAATCGAACAACCGATAGAAGGAACGTGTTGGTTGGACAAACTTGCGCGGGACTTTGTTCCGGTAGTGTCTTCCTTTGCGGTTTTTCTTTGCGCCTTTGCGGCTTCGCGTGAGGTAAACCGTCTGCCAGTTTTCAATTTTCAGTTTCTACTTTTCAATTTCAATTTCTTAGCTCTTAGCCCTTAGCCGTGGTAGGTCTGCACTAACTGGCCGTCGATAAAGACCCGATATCGCTGCGGCCGCAAGCCAGCGAGAAACAGCTTCCGCGTCTTTTCGATCGCGACTTGATGTTTTTCGTTGACACCAACGATGAACTCGTAACGCTTGGTGAGCTTTAGTGAGGCAAGGCGAAAATCTTTGATGGCCGTTTGACCATCGACTTTGATTTCAAGATTGCCGATGAACTGATCGAACGAGAAATCGACGCGATGCTGTTCATTCATGCCGACAGTGAAGCTGAACTGCATCGCGATCGAAATCTATTTCATCCGCGGATCCGACTTTATGATGAGTGGCTGCGTCTGACTCTTCCCACCCACCGTTAACCGCACCGTGTAGTTTCCCGGCAATGCGAGTGTCCCACTTCCGCGACCACCGCCACCTCGCCCCGTCGGACCGGTTGGTGTCGGACGGAAATCCCAAATCCAGCGGTGAAATCCCGCGGTCGCGGGCAGAGGCTCCTGAACGCGCGCCCAGAATGGCGGATAGTTCAGCTTGTCAGGATCAATCGCCGGGAACTTGTCTTCACTCGAGTACTTGCGAATCACTTCACCCGAAGGATCGATGATTTCCAAAGTCACCGGGCCGCTCGCGTTTGATTTCAGGTAGTAATCGATCATCGCGCCGGCAGGCGGATTTTCCGCGATAGGCTCATCGCGCGGAATCGGCGTCCCGACAAAATCAGCTCCCGGAATGAGCTGAATGACGCCGGCTGGTGCAAACAGATGAACGGTGCTGTTCGCCACGTTGGCGGCGAGTTGGCGCAACGGCGATACATTGTCGAGCACCCAAAAGCTGCGGCCGTGCGTCGCCACGATCAGATCGTTTCCATGAATAGCGAGATCGCGCATTGATGCCGGCGGCAGATTCAACTGCAGAGACTGCCAGTGATCGCCGTCGTCAAACGAAACGAACACCGCGCGCTCTGTCCCGGCGTAGAGCATGCCGGCGCGTTCCGGATCTTCCTTGACAGTTTGTACGTATACGCCTTTTGGCAAGCCGCGCGTAATTTCTGTCCAGGTCTTACCGCTATCGCGCGTGCGGAAGATATGCGGTTCATAATCGCTTAGTTGATGGCGTTCAACCGACGCGAAAGCTTTGTTCACATCAAAGTGTGACGCGTCGATCATCGTCACCTTGCTCCAGGACGTCAGCTCGGGCGGCGTGACGTTTGTCCACGTCTTACCATCGTCATTCGTCACTTGAATCAACCCGTCGTCGGTGCCGATCCAGATGAGCGATGCGCGCAGAGGTGAAGGCGCGATTGTGTAGATTACACCGCGACGTTTATCCGTCGGCGCGTCGGCTGCGGCTTCAGCATTCAGGTTCGCGGGCACGCCTGGATCTTCACGCGTAAGGTCCTGACTGATTTGCGTCCAGCTCTCGCCGCCATTCGTCGTCTTGTAGAGAAATTGATTCGCGTAATAGAGCGCGCGCGGATCGGCTTGCGAGAAAACCAGCGGCTGCGTCCACGCGTGACGATAAGGAGAGGGCTGGCCGAATTGAGGACCGCCGCCACGTTCGGGCGAAACGTTCTTCGTTTCGCCGGTGATGACATTGCAGCGCGACACTTCGCCACCGAAAAGCAGTTCCGGATGCAAAGGATCGGGCGCGGTATAACCGGACTCGCCGCCGGCGCAGAGGCCTTCCCAGTCGCGCTGCGAAATTTCTGCGTGACGGCTGCGCGAAGGCGAGCCAACGGCGCCGCTGTCCTGCTGCGCACCCGTAACCCAATACGGGAAACGATAATCCGGAGCGACGTGATAAATCTGCGCGGTCGGCTGGTTGTACCAGGAACTCCAGGTTTGCGCCGCGTCGACACTAACGATGGTTCCCTGATCACTCGCCAGGATCATCCGTTTTGCGTCGTCCGGATTGATCCAGAGCTGATGGAAATCGTCACCCGTCGGATCTCCCTTGATCGCTTTCCACGTCTTGCCGGCATCGCTCGAGCGATATGTCGAGGTATTCATCACATAGACCTGATCGGCATCCTTGGGATCGGCTGTGATCTTTTCAAAGTACCAGCCGCGTCCCCAGAGACGTTCGTCACTCGAAAGTCGCGTCCAGGTCGCGCCGGCGTCGTCTGAACGGAACACGCCGCCGTATTTCTTGGTCCTGGTCGAATCTTCCGGATGCTCCTTGTCGTTCACAAAAGAATCGACCACGGCGTAGATGCGATTGTGATTCGCGGAAGACACCGAAATGCCGATGCGTCCGCGGCCGTCGGCCGGAATCCCTTCATCAATCTCTTTCCAGGTCGACCCACCGTCAGTCGATTTGAAGATGCCACCGCCCGGCCCATTTGCGGGCGTGTAGATGAACCAGGGCGGACGCCGCACATTCCACAGCGCGGCGTAAACAGTTTGTGAGTTGCTCGAATCAAAATTGAGGTCGATCCCGCCGACGTCATCGTTCTTGAATAGAACCTTCTGCCACGTGGCCCCACCATCTTTCGAGCGATAGACCCCCCGATCGGGGCTCGAAGCGTAAACATTGCCCAGCACCGCAACGAACACGATGTTTGGGTTTTTCGGATCGACAATGATGCGTCCAATTTGCTTTGTATTCTCAAGCCCGAGGTGTTTCCACGTCTTACCGGCGTCAGTCGATTTATAGAGGCCGTCGCCGAATTGAATTGAATCGCGCATGTCGGCTTCGCCCGTGCCAACGTAAACCACATTCGGATTTGAAGGCGCGACGGCAATGGCGCCAATAGATGCCGAAGACGCGGAATCAAATATCGGCGTCCACGTGCGTCCGGAGTTTGTCGTCTTCCAAACACCGCCACCGACTGAGCCCGTATAGAAAGTGTCCGGCTGTCCGACGACACCGCAGACCGCATTGGTCCTCCCGGCGCGAAACGGACCAATCATCCGCCAGTGCAGGCCGGAGTAAAGCGACTGATCGTATTGTTGCCCAACGATGGTGGGCACAACGACCAACATAAGTGCAGCTATCGCTAATGCTATGGACGGTCGAATACTTCGTCGGCGGCTTGCAAGCATGGGCTCTCCTGATCTGGGGATGGATTAGCGCTCCCGAGGAGCGAAATATTTATAGCAACGGGGAGACACTCTAACAAAGTGCTCCGTAGGAGCGAAGGCTTCGGTTGGTCGCTAACGACATCTCGCTTTTACAGAGCTTGTTGGACAGGGTCAGCTGGTTGTTCAAACATTCTGTCCCTACGGGACTGTCTTCTTCTCATCTTTCTTCGGCACTTCCGGCGCGGTGAAGTCAGGCAGCGGATCTCCCCAAATGTAATGGTTGAACCAGGCGAGATTGTGCTGCATCACGGCGCGCTGGGATTTCGGTTTCGTAATCGGATGTCCGAATCCTTTGTAGACAACCATCTCGACTTTTACGCCGCGATCCTCGAGGCCCTGTCGCAGTTCATAAGCGTTGGCAATCGGCACGCGACGATCCAATTCACCGTGCTGAATCAGCGTCGGCGTCTTCGCGGTCTTGATATAAGACATTGGCGAGGTCTTCTGGTAAATCTGCGGATCCATCGCCGGATCGTTGCCGAGGTAATTAATCGTGAAAGGCGTGATGTCGGTGTTGTAATAGTAGGTCGCCCAGTTCGAGATGCCCGCGCCGACGGATATCGCGACGAAGCGATCAGTTGAAGTTGTCAAAAAAGCCGAGATGTAACCGCCCTGACTCCACCCCATGCAGGCAACTTTGTTCTTATCGACCCAACCTTTTGCAATCAGGTAGTCAACCCCGGACAAAACATCCCAGGCATCACCTACTCCCAAATTGCGCATGTTCAATTTGCGGAACTTCTCGCCGTAGCCGGCGCTGCCACGATAGTTCACTTTCAAGATTAGTGCGCCGCGCGCTGCCCAGATGTCCGAAGGATAGTAACGCGCGTCTGGAGTTAACAGCACCGGCCGATCGATACCGGTTGGGCCCCCATGAATGATGCAAAGAAGCGGATACTTCTTAGCCGGATCAAAATCGGCAGGTTTGATCAGGACGCCTTCGATCGTGGCGCCGTCCTGGCTTTTCCATGAAATGACCTCGCGCGTGCCGAGGATGAAGTCTTTTGCCTGCGCGGTGAAGTCGGTGAGCTTGCGGGGCGCGAAATCCTTCATGCTCGACACAAAAACTTCGCTCATAGTGGTGGGAGAACTCACAACGAAGCCCATCCGATTGCCCGAGCGCGACAACGAAAACGATCCGGCCATCAAATCGTCAGGCCGAGAGATGCGCGTGACTTTCGCCGTCGCAGGATCAACGCGAAAAAGATGCGAGGCGGTTTTCTGTAAGCCGGTAAAGTAAATTCCATCGCTCTTCCAATCCAGCAGTCCAGGGTTCTCGTCAAACGAATCGGAAATCGAGCGCGGAGGTCCTCCGTCAGCGTTAACGACTGCCAATCTTGAATTGCTGGCAAAATAGAGTTTGTCACCCATGGCTGAAACGAAAACAATTTGTTTTCCGTCCGGCGAAAATCGCGGATTACTGTCCGGCCCGGCTTGATCGACGATTTTCTTCACTGAGTCGTCGCTCAACTTCAGCAGATAGATGTCGTCGGTCCCCCCTTGAATCAGATCCGGATTGATGGTGGCGCTGAACGCAATCGTCGTCCCGTCCGGCGACCAGGAAAACGAATCGATACTGAATTCTTTCTTCCTGGTTCGTTGTTTGCCGACAATCGGCGCGCCCATCGCGTCGGCCAGATTGAAAGTCCACAGATGCACGTAACTGTATCCTTCACGCACAACATCGTAATCGCCGAAATAGTCTTTGCGATCTTTGAGCGGTTGCGCCGTCGGTTCAGTCGCGGTGTAAGCGATCATCTTGCCGTCTTCTGACCAGGCAAAACTGTTGATGGCAGTTTCCGATTTGGTGAGCTGCTGCGCCTCGCCCCCCTCGGGGTTAATTAGAAAGAGTTGGTTCTTGTCCTCGACGCGGTTGCTGAGAAATGCGAGCCACTGTCCGTCGGGAGACCAGCGCGGACCTGTCGACGATTTTTCGCCGCGCGTCAGTTGAAAGCTCTTGCCGGTGTCATTATTGACGAGGCAGATCTGCGTGATGAACGCGTCCTGTTTGAAGTCGCCGTAGCCGATCGTGTAGGCCGTCCATTTTCCATCAGGTGAGATCTGTGTGCCGCCGACCGATTGGACGGTGAGCAGCTGATCGATCGTCGGGACGTGGCGTTGACCGTACGACGATTGGCCGATCGTGGCCAGCAAAACCAGCAAGGCCAGCAGAGAAGAGAATTGTTTAGTCATGGAGTGGTCCTTCCGCGCTTATCACCAATGTTATCTATTGCTCAAAAATGAGTCCCGTAGGGACGAAATATTTGTAGAACCCATCGTTTCAAATCATTTTTTCTTAGCCCATTTATGGGCAGAAGATTTGTTGCGCTGCCAAAGGAGCTGCAGATTTTGGTTCGGTCGCGCGATTACCCAAGTCCAAACATACAAGTCTAGGTCGGCCGGCGTTTCTTCGGATAGATTGCCTTCACGGTCGAAACCACGCCGTCCGGTGGCTGGTATCGCTCACCTAGCTTGCGCGCTTCTGCCAGCGCTTTCTTTCGAGCCCGACGAATGTAAGCGCGAAGCTCTGGCCGCTCAAGATCTTCGGGTTTTCTAATCTTGATGTGCCGAATGCGATTGCCGGTGCCTTCGAGAATTCTTTTCGGATCGTCCAGCGTCGCGCCGTCATTGAAACCGAGATTAGCGCCCTTAGCATAAACAGCAATGTGAAAGATGCCGTCGCCGAGTTTCTCGCTTGGGCCATAGCCAATCGCGACCGCGCTGTACGCATCGTAAATATTTTCATAGCACGGAGCCATCTCATCCAGCAGCAAGGCCCGAAGCTGCAGAGCGAGATCACGCGTCGCTTTGTCGTATGGTTTCAGGAATTTCAGCAGCTCGCGTGGTGGCGGGTATCTCACGGCGCTGGATTCTAACTATGAAAGCAGCCGTTCGACAATCTTTTCCACGTGAATTTTGGTGGTATCGAGGAACATCACGCCTTTTCCTTCGGCGCCACGCAGAATCAGCGGGAGTTCCGTTCCGCCGAGGATCACGGCCTCAATCGCAGCGCGTTCGCGAAGTTGATTGATGATCGCGAGCAGACCGACGCGCGTCTCGTCAGCAAAAACGTTCTTGAGCAGTTCGCCGATGTATTTCTCGTGAATGTAGGTTTGCTCTTCTTCGTTTGGAACGACGAGGTCGATACCTGCGCGCGCGAAAACATCCTGGTAAAAACCCCCCGTCATCGTAAATCGAGTTCCCAGCAAAGCCACGCGTTTAAGTTCGAGATTGCGGGCTTTGTGGCACGTCGCTTCGACAATGCTGACCAAGGGAATACGGGAACGGCGTTGCAGTTCGTCGAAAACGATGTGAGGTGTGTTCGCGGCGAGCGCGCCGAAATCCGCGCCGGCACGTGCCAGTCTTTCGATCTCGATTACGAGTTCGTTGGCAAACGTATCGAATCGGTTGGCAGTCGCGAGCGCCACGTACTTATTTACATCGACGCTGTTGATGATGATCGACGGATAGGTGTCATCCTGCTTTCGCTCGCGGTAAGCCTCGATGATGAAGCGGTAGTATTCGATCGTAGATTCCGGGCCGACGCCGCCGATGAGTCCGACAGTTTTCATTTCTTCCACCTAGGGCATCACTGGCAGATGCGAAGGGCAATTAGTTTTCCCCGATGTTCAGTTTGCACAAACCGGTCGCTTATGTACCGCCACGACAGGCAATCCCGGGAGTCTATTCTTCAGCAATTCCTCATTCAGTTGCGGTATGTTGATTTCGTTGACCTGACGCCATCGACCGAGATCACCTGCGAGCGCGCTACACAGCTGGAACGCGCTTTGCACGATGGAACTCGCCGGCTGCGCATCTCCGCTTTGCACCATCGTCACGTAGCGGCTCGCGTCGCGATTGATCGCGCCAAAGCCAGGCTCTGCGGTGGTGCCGTTCTGCAAT
>Ga0157378_10001681_pt1 | contig 19942 bp, 20 predicted proteins | sample M65metaG_FD_115309 | JGI IMG/M metagenome (GOLD analysis project Ga0157378, IMG submission 115309) | Miscanthus rhizosphere microbial communities from Kellogg Biological Station, Michigan, USA - M6-5 metaG | ecosystem: Host-associated > Plants > Roots > Rhizosphere > Soil | place: USA: Michigan...
GCGGCAGAAAGTCACATCTGTGTCCTTCACTCGACGATAATGAGGCCAACTGCCCCACCGAATTCATCTTCCAGGGTAAGCAGCCCCGGCGGCGCGATCCACTTCCCTCCATCGATCCGCATATTCATTTGATACTTGCCCGGGGTCAGCCGCAGCGTCAGTGTCCACACTCCGTTACCGGAATTCGCCAGCCTGGCCGGCACCCACTTCGTAAAATCTCCAGTGACTTCGACGGTTCGGGCGTTTGGAGCTGTCGCCATCAGTGTGACGTCCCGGCCGACACGGTTCCAAGCGAAACTTTCGATTCCGGCCGAGTCTCCAGCGGGGGGTGTAACGGGGGCCGCTGCGGCGGGCATCGGCACCGATCGGCGAGCTCGAGTAAGACGAATGCTGGCCGACGCGAATTTGCCGCCCGGAAAGCCCTGCGTCGCATCAATCGGATAACTGCCTCCGCTCAAAACCGCGGCGAGCGTCGGCTTCAGCCACGCCACGACGTTCAGGCTTCCCCACGCCCGCGACGTCGAGCCGAGTCCGACCAGCTGATCCCCGATGCGATATCCTCCCAGTGCAGAGACGTCCAGATCCCTGTAGGCCCAGGCGAGAGTCAATTGGTTATCAGCGTACGTGATCGAGTCGAGCGCCACCGGACTAACGACGAATGCGGCACTGAGTGCGCGGATCTGCTTCGATGCGCCAACCTCACCCACGAGCACGCTCTGGGCACCGCTGCCGAAGGAGCTGCGCCCGACACCTAATCCCGCGAATACCTCGTCCGACGCCAGCCGGTAATGCAGCCGCACATTCCCGAGGAACTGACCGGTGTGGGTGCCGTCGTTGTGAGTACTGCCACCGGCGAAGGCTCCGAATTCTGTAAGGATTCTCTCGCCGGCCGGGATGAAATAGGATCCCGAGACCGCGCCTTGCGCGCTCGATCCGCCGGTAAAGAACTGAGAATAAGTGCCCGAGACCTGAGCCAGAATTCTGCGTGAGTCGAACAAAGCATTGCCGGTGACGGCGGCAGCCCCGGTGTTCACGGTGTCAGCATAGCGGAGAGCCATCCCGCCTATATCGAGCGCAGCTTCCGTTCGTTGGGCTGACACCGAGTTCGCGCAGACAAGGAGCGCGACCAATGCGGTTCGACAGATTGTGCTGGGATATCGGGCCGCGGTTCTCAAGGAGCATAAAGATACAAGCTCCTCCTGAATGTGTCGCCAGTTGTTTACGCTTCAGATTTTCCGGGACGGGCGACCCTGATCACCGAGCTCTCCGTTCCGAAATCGTCGGACGATTTCACCGCGAGGGGATCCGTCACCCAGCGCGTTCCATTGACGATGAAGGCGTACTCATGACGTCCCGGCTGCAAGGGGACAGACGCGACCCATACCCCGGGAGCGCCGGACGGCTTCAGAGACGTGGCGCCCTTCGTCCATTCGTTGAAGTCGCCGACCAGCTGGACGCTCGAGGCCTTTGCGTCGACGAACACGAAGCGGACGAGCTGGATGGTGTCTGGCTTGACGGCGGCCGTTGTGGGGCGGGCGACGTCATGGTTGCGGCTCCCGATTCTGGTCCCGATTGCGACGCTGGAGAGCGCGACGATCGCGGTGACACCGGCCGCCGCAGCGAGTCCCGTCAGCGGCGTATACTCGAAGACGCGCCTGGTCCACCACCACGACGCATGCGAATCGGCGCGCGCCGGATAAAGCGCCGGCCCTTCCATCCGCACTCTGTCCATCAGCCGCTTCTCGAGAGACGGATGCGCGCGTTCCTGTGCACGCAGCGGTACCGCAATGCGCTCGGCGAACGCCGCGTCGTCCGCTGCCTCCCTCTCTCCGATTTCGAAATTCTCAGCCATTGTACACTCCTTCGAGCTGGCCGCGCAGCGCATCGCAGGCGCGCTTCACTCTCATCTTGAGCGCCGAGACACTGACGCCCGTCATCTCGGATATCTCTTCGTACGTAAGCTCTTCGACGTGCTTCAGCAGAAACGCCTCACGTTGATCCGTCGGGAGCGTGCCGAGCGCACGCTCTATGTGGCCGCCAACATCCGGGTCCGTTTCAGCTTCCGATCCCGGTGCAACCGCCCCTTCGATCGCGGGAGTCGAAGACGGGAATCTCTGCTCTCGTCTTCGCTGCCGTGACGCATACGTCCTGCATTCGTTGACGACGATCTGGTACAACCAGCCGCCGAAATGCTCCGGATCCTTGCATCCACGCAAACCCCGAAAGGCGCGCATGAATGCCGACTGCAGCACATCGTCGGCGTCAACGCGCGAGCCCAGCATCCGCACCGCGAACCGCGCGCAGGAATCCTGATGCCGTTTCACCAAACCCGAGAATGATTCGACATTGCCATTCAGGACCGAGGCAATCAGTTCAGCGTCCGACAGGCCCGCCATAGGTCAAAGACTCCCGGTAGTTGCGCCAAAGTCACAAAAGGCGGAAATGCGCTTACGCATCTCCGCCTGGGCTGTGATCCGGGCTTGCTCTCTGATTGAAGGCATGACCTACCTTATGAATCCGCGGTCGGACCGCTCGGCCTGGCGTCGCTCCTTCTGCTTCTTGGCCAGCATCGCCATCGCCGCCGAGTCCGTGCGGGGCTTGATGACCGCCTCTTCGGCGGGCTCACCACCCACGACAGTGTCCTTGCATTTCCGCAGGTCGTACGAGGATCGTGTGGCGCACCCCGAACGCAGCAGCTTCGACTCGGTGTTTTGCACCGGTTTGTCGGGGACGCATTTTCCGCGAGCGGCATCACCGACAGCACACTCGGTCCCCGCGCGCGCTGAAGGGCGGCGGGAGACCGAGTACATGAGCGCTGCCAGCGATGATACTGCCACAGCCAGGAGCAACACCGCGACCAGCAGCTCGCCGATCACGAAGCCACGACGGGCCCGTCTCTCCGGGCGTCCGTCTCCCGGCACTAGTACTCTACCCAGTTATCGACCCAGGTATTGCGAAGCGTGACGAGGGCACCGGCAGTTCTGGTAGCCTTCGCAACTTCGCACGAATTGAAGTTATAGCTCTTCGTACCGTTCGCCGTCGACGATGGGACGTAGGTGCCGAGCTTGACGTTCAAGCCGCTGACCGTCGCGCCTTCGATACCGTTGTTACCGTTCGAAGTGATGTCGCCGCCTACGAGAAGTACTCCCTTCCAGGCAGTGCTACCGCTGATCGTAATGTTGCCGGTGGCGATGATCATGCCCTGGCCGGAGGTGGGAAGGGTGAAGTCCGGCTGGTTGACGCGAATGATCGGATAAAAAGTTGTGTCGGCGAACTGGGCAGCAGTTGGCCACGACCCGCCCGGTATGATAACTGTCGGAGTAAGCTCGCCGCCCGCGACAATGGTCGCCCAGTCGATGTGCACCGAGTCGGGAGTGACCGAATCGATCGGTGGGTCACCGATCGCCGCGCTGGTCTTACCGGTGTAGCCTGGATTGATCGGGACCACGACGCCCGCGACGGTATCGGCGGCGCCGCAGATGTCGATTCCGCCGATCGTTCCGGCGTTACCGTTTTTCTGAAGACCAGACAACGCCGTCCAGCCTGCCAGCACCTGCATCGGCGCCGGCTCCCAGAGGACGTACTGGGCAACGGTACGAACACCTTGTGGAGTGCCCGCGTACGCATTCGCGGTCTCGGTTCCCTTCGAACGTGCGACGTACAGACCCGATTGATTCGCAATGGGTGGACGTATCATCGTCAGTGAGACGTTGGCCATACCGCCAGGCACAGCTATGGTGACGCTGTCCTTGGCGCCAGGGATGTGCTGGCAAGGGCCCGTGCAGCCCATTGCACCCAGCGCAATAAGGGAGTCTCGGGCGACCAGGTAGATCTCGAGGCCCTGCTCTGCGATGCGAAACGCTGAGATCTGGGACTTCTGGTCCGCCACCGATCTCCGCTCCGCGCTAACAAGCGAGAAGCCGCCCGCAATCATGATGGTGAGTACCGCGATGACAAGGATTGCGATCGGAATCGCAAATCCGCGGCGTTCGTTGTTGTTCAGCATATAGGCAAAGCCTCGCGGCTAGTTGGTGCGGTTTTTAAAGAACACCGCAGTTGTGAATGGTGCACTTTCGTTGCTGATCATTCCGGGTGCCTTGTACTCGCTGATACCATCGAGATGCAGCTCGAGCCCGCGAACATCAGCCAAATTCGCTGGCGGGTTGTCCTGTGCGACCGCCCCACCCTGCAGCGTGAAGAAGCGCCACTTCGCCGTGCTGGCGAAAGGAGCAACCACTTCCTCGGTGATGTCACCGCCGGAGTTTCTAATCAGCGTCCGCCACAGGCCGAGCTTGCCGGGAACTGCGGTGGAAGCTTTGAACTCGTATCGCACTTTCTCGTAAAGGAAAGTCGGTGTGCCCAGACCGGCACCAACTGGTAGCACAGGGCTGACCTTGACCACTTTGCCGCCCGGCACCGTTGTAATTCTCACGCCGGTGCACACAGCCTGGTCGCCAGGCTGAATGGTGGCGCCGCCTTCGACATAGGTGTAGACGCCGGTGGTCGCGCTCCTCCAGGCATAACCGAAGAAGCTGGCGCCGGCATACGTGGTCGAGTCGACCGGCAGCAGCGTCAGGTGCGTAGCCCCGCCCGCGTCAGCGCACTCTACGCCGATCGCATAGGGAATCCTGATGGTGAGCGCGGTCGACGACGCGTTAACCAGCCCGCCCGTCGCCTCGATCATTCGGAAGTCGGAAATGAGCCGGTTCAGCGACGATCTCGAGACGTTTCGCGCTGCGTTACCCATGCCCTGCCGGTCAAAGAATTTTCCCTGAACGGTCAGCAGTTTGGTGAAGAGCGCGCCGACAATCGCGAACACTACGACGCCGACCAGTAGCTCGATCAGCGTGAAGCCGCGACGGGCGCGACGAGTATTTGAGTGTGTCATTGGCACGTGGTGCAAAGCACCTTGGAGGTCTTGGCCTTCGTGCGTGTGAAGCTTACCGTGTCCGGCTTGTACTTCGTGTTAACCGGTGATATCACGATTTTTATGGTCTTGACCTTCTGAACTATCGGCTCGGCGACCGTGATGACACGGGTATGCGGATATGATCCGGTGCTGACACTGAACGTGCTCGCGCCGTTGGGAATGGAGTCGTAAGGAATTCCTTCCAGGCGGTTGACCTCCTGCATCAGCACGCCGTTCCGATATGCGTTACCCGTTGTCTTGATGCCGCTCTGCGACACTGAGTACACGAGAGCAGCGAGCGAAGAGACAGCGACGGCCAGGATCACCATCGCGACAATCACTTCGACCAGAACCATACCCTTGCGCCCGCGGCGAGACTCCGCGGCGGGGCGATGAGATCTGCTGATTGAGATTCGCATTAGTGTGACACCCGGATGAAGCCAGCAGTGCTGGCCGAAATGGTCTTGCCGTAATCGCCGTTGGCGAGCGTTACCGTGAGCGGTGCCGACGAGACGCCGCTGGGGAAGACGTCGAGCGTAGTTGGATTGAAGACCAGCTGCGTGAGTCGGTACTCGGACGTGTCGCCGTAGAAAGTTCTGATGCGCAGGACGTTCCCCGTCTTGCGGTCAATGAACTGATAGCTTCGCGTCGCGGCGTCGGCCTGAATTCGAACCGGCTCACGCTGACGGGCGGCGACTGCGAAGGCGTTTTGAAGATCGGCGGTGATCACCATCGCGGCACGGTTGGCGCGCTGGTGACGGACTATGCGTGACATGGCGGGACCGGCCATGGCGGCCAGAATCCCGATGATGCCCAGAACGACCAGGACCTCCATAATGGTAAAGCCCTGTCGAGCATGTTTGTGATTTTTCACTGTCATTTTCATGCGATTTCACCCACGCGTGGGAGCAGACGAGGACCAGGAGTCCCCGCCCGTCTGGTACACAGCATTTCCGTTTAAGGATGGACGAGCACGGTATACGCTAGTCACCCCGAAACGGCGCTAATTTTGAGTTAATGCCGCCTAATGCGGCTTAAACCAGGTGTTTCTAGCTCAGCAGTTTGATCGCGGCCAACAGTTCCTGATTGTCTCGCCGCTCGCTGTTGTTGGATTCGATATGCGACCACCGGACCGTCCCTGCCTTGTCGATCAGGAAGTAGGCGCGGTTGGAGTAAAACCGATCCGGATTGAGCACCCCGTAGGCCCGGGAGATGTCTCGCCTAAAGTCACTCAGGAGGTCCGTTTTCATCTGCAACTTGTTCTTGAACTCGCGAAGTGACGGCACCGCGTCGACCGAGATCGGAAGGATCTGGACCCCCTTCCCCGCGAACTGATCGAAGTCCTCAGTGAAGCAGACCAGCTCCTTGGTGCAAGTGCCGGTGAATGCCAAAGGAAAGAATGCCAGCAGGACGCCGCTCTTGCCGCGAAAGGAGGCCAGCGAGACATCGCTGCCCGAGGTGGAAGGCGCGGTGAAGTCGGGCGCCGCTTCTCCAATCTGCGGCGAATTTTGCAGTTCTATGCTCGTCATCGAAACCTGAATGTTCTGGGGAGCTCAATGGAAACGGAGACCAAGCCGGACGCGGAAAAAAAGGCCCAGACTCGCAAGCTCACGGTCCGCTGTCAGTTTTGCAATACGTGGAATCGAATCGACGCGAGCAAGGTTACTGCTGGGCCGAAATGCGGGAAATGCGCGAAGCCGATATTGCTCGAGCGTCCGTTGCCGTTGGACGATGAAACCTTTGCTCGCACCATCTCCGAGAGCGAGCTTCCGGTGGCGGTAGATTTCTACGCCGACTGGTGCGGACCGTGTCGGATGATGGCGCCGGCGGTCGACGCGCTGGCCGCGCATCTGCAGGGAAAGGCTCTGGTCGCCAAGCTGAACACCGACCATGCATCGAGGACCGCCTCCGGCTTCAACATCCGCGGGATTCCCACCACTATAGTGTTCAAGGAAGGAAAGGAGGTCGCCCGGCAGTCGGGTGCGATGCCGCTGGAAGGCCTCAAGCAGTTAATGGCCCGAGCAGGCGTCGCGGTCTGATTCCGGCCGGTCGCGGCTAGGAGACGGCTGGCCCTTTAAGCACGGCGTCCACCGTTTTAGCCAGGTCCGCCCCCGAAAAGGGTTTGTTGAGAAAATTGGCCCCCTCCGGCACGCCTGTGCGCGCGTCCTGCTCCGCATAGCCTGACATGAAAAGCACCCGCAGGCCCGGCCTAGTGAGGGCTAGGCGGTGCGCCACTTCCGGCCCCCGCAAACCGGGCATGTACATGTCGGTAACGAGCAGATCGATCTTGCCGGGATGCGAATCGGCAACACGGAGCGCCGCCTCTCCGTTTTCCGCCTCGAGCACATTGTAGTTGGCTCGGCGCAGGATCTTGAGCACGATCGCACGCACCGACTGCTCGTCATCGACGAGAAGGATGGTTCCCTTGTCTGAATTTGGGGCTGCAGTCATTGTCGGAGGGTGCGACAGGTTGGGAGCAACAAACTATTAGAAATCGTGCCGGTCTCGCCAGCATCTCTTGCGCATTGTGACCGTGGTCTTCCGGTGTTGCGGCGCCGCAACACTTTTGTCGGCGTTAGTCCACCGTAGATCGCCACAGCAGAGCTTAAACGGACGTTACCTCCTAATTTAGCGACTTAACCCCTTGCGCACCGTGTCGCAGCTTATGCGATTCCGTAACAATCTCGCTATTGCCGAACTAAAGGGTTCTGCTAGGTTGGAGCGCTTCTATCACGAAGTTTCGCGCCGCACATTTGTCCACAATGAACGACCCGACGGGGAATAAATGACCACCGCCCTGGCCAGAAAGGATTTCCGCGCAGCTTCAGATTCGACTCCCTACAATCCCCACACCGAGAAAATGCGAGCCCTCATTGTGGACGACGACCGGACGCTTCGTGAAGGCTGCGCCAGCGTCCTTCGCGGGGAAGGCTTCGTCGTTGAAGTAACGGGCCGCGGTGACGAGGCGATCGAGATGGTTCGCCGTCAGCGGTTCGATATCATGTTTGTCGACGTTTACATGACGCCCGTTTCAGGGATCGACGTCCTGAAAACGGTCATGTCAGTCGCGCCGAACACACTGGTGGTTTTGATGACCGGAAACCCGAGCGTCGATTCCAGCATTGAGGCGATGCAGATCGGCGCCTGGGAGTATTTGTCGAAGCCCTACTCGGGAACCCAGCTCCAGCTCCTTCTCGGTCGCGCCGCTCATACAGTCACGACACGCCGCCAGACCGAAGGGCCTTCGCAAGAGACTCAGGGTGGAGTTGGAAACGGCTTGCTTGTTGGAAATTCGCCGGCTTTCCGTCGCGCCGCTGAACTCGCCAAAAGAGCTGCGTCGACAAACGCGGCGGTGATGATCGTCGGTGAAACAGGAACCGGAAAGGAAGTCCTCGCACAGTACATCCACCAGCACAGTCGCCGCTCGAGGCGGCGCCTCGTCCCGATCAATTGCGCCGCGATCCCCGATCAGCTGCTCGAGTCGGAAATGTTCGGACATCGCAAGGGTGCCTTCACGGGTGCGGACCGGGAAAAGATGGGGCTTCTGGAGCTGGCCGATGGCGGGACACTGTTCCTCGACGAACTGAGCGAAATGTCGATGCCGCTTCAGGCGAAGATGTTACGCGTGCTTCAGGACGGAATCGTGCGTCGAGTCGGCAGCGAACAGGAGGACGCAGTGGTCGACGTCCGATTCGTATCGGCGACCAACCGCGATCCCCGCGAGGCGATTCGTAGCAAGCTGTTGCGCGAAGACCTCTACTACCGTTTGAACGTGATCCAAGTGGTGATCCCCCCTCTTCGGGATCGCCCGGAGGACATTCCGCTCCTCGCAAATCATTTCCTGCGTGTGTTCTGGGCCAGGCACCGATCCTCAAAGGAGGCGATCCCGACATTCAGCGAGGACACGCTCGATTTCCTGGTATCGCGTCCATGGCGGGGTAACGTTCGCGAGCTCCAGAATTTCGTGGAGCATGTGACGATTCTCGCGTCGCCAGGCTCCAAGATTCAGATCCATCAGCTCCCTCTGGATCAGGAAGTGGATCTCGGCGCTGCCATCGCCGGGTTGCCATCCCTTCCTGCGAGCGATGCATACCACGTCGCCAAGGAGCAGGTGCTTGCCAGCTTCGAGAAGACATACGTCACGCGGCTGGTAGCACGCGCCTCCGGCAATATGTCACGCGCGGCGCGACTTGCGAGCGTTGACCGAACAACTCTTTATCGCCTCCTCGAACGACATGGGTTCCGTCGGGAGTTCGGCGAGTCCGTGCCGGCCAGCGACCAGCGTTCCGAAAGCGTGATGATGGACGAAACGGTGGTCAATCTGCCAGTCTCCGATCGGCCGGTCGACTAGTTCTCGTCGATCCTGGACCCGAGTACCCTTGCGGTCTTCAGCATGACTGGCGGCAATTTCGCAGCGGCACCGTTTCCGCCGCTGCGTGTCGCTGGAGATGCGTCGCATGAGAGCGTTGCGCCGGTGCAACACGTAAACCACTCGATCTCGCGTAAACCGTTGCAGGGAAAGAGCATCGCTATGGGCGCCAAATTGCGTTGGGTGCGCGCGGCCCGGCGAGTGACGCCGCGACACTAATCCATAACAGCTTCTCTGATGCAAGCGCGCCTGCCTTCACCTCGAGTCAATTCTCCGTTGCCTTCCCCGCCGGCCCCGCCGGTCGAATGGGAAGGGCCACGTGCACTGAATTTTTCCGGTGAGCCCGAGGGGATTCCCTGGGCCCGGTACATCGACGCATTCAAGCGGCACTGGGCGCTGATTCTCGTTGTAGTGATCGCGGGGTCTTTCCTGGGCCGATTCGTCGCCCACAGAGTGCGCCCGACGTACGAGGCAGAAGCGACGGTCTGGATCAACGCGACAGGCGTCCAGCAAACGAGTCCTCTCAAACAGCCTCCGTTCCTCAACTCCGGCTCCTGGGTGGAGCTCCTGCGAAGCTTTGCAATCGTGGACGCCGTGGTTCGGGATCTCAAGCTCAATCTGAGCTACGCCTCTCGTGCCGACTCAGCGGCGTTCCGTGACTTCGATTGGGCCCCCGAGGTGAAGCCGGGTTCCTACGCGCTTCAAATCTCGAAGGATGGAAACAACTACGTGCTCTCCGTTCCGACGGGTCCGGCGCTGGAACGTGGTGTCGTTGGAGACTCGATCGGAAGAAAAGTCGGGCTGCGGTGGCTCCCGGAGAAGCGATTCCTCACCGCGGGCCGATTAATCAACTTCAGCGTAACGCTGCCGCGAAACGTTTCGGCCGGCCTGGTGAAATCCGTTCACGCCTCCCAGGCGGAGGACGGCCAGTTTCTCAAGATCACCCTCGACGGAGAGGATTCGCAGCGTACCGCACGTATCGTCAACGCCTGGGCGAATGAGATGGTCAATTCGTCGGGCAGTCTCAAGAAACGCAATCTGCTCGAGTTCAAGAAACTGCTGAGCGATCAGCTGGGGCTCGCTGAAGCGGAATTGCGCACTGCCGAGAACCGGCTCGAGCGGTTTCGCGTCAACACCATAACGCTGCCGTCTGGACCGTCGCCTCTGGCCCCTGCGGCGACCCAGGTCGACCCAGTCTCATCCAGCTACTTTCAGCAGAAGGTGGCGCTGGACGAACTGCACATCGAAAAAGCGGCGCTCGAACGGATGATCGCCTCAGCGAGGGCAGGCCAGCTCAACACGCAGGACTTTCTCCAGATACCGGAAATTCTGAACACCTCGCCGCAGCTGCGAAGCGCAATCGAGGAGCTTTCGTTGCGCCAGGCAACGCTGCGCACTGAACAGCAGTACCTCACTGACGCCAACCCACGCATCAAACAGCTGGCCGAGGCCGTGCGTGTTCTCGAGAAGGACAGAATTCCGCAGTTGATGACGGGTTTATTGAGTGCGCTGCGCGCACGCGAGCCCGAGCTCGGTGGTAGAGTCGATGCTGCGTCGCAGCAGCTCAGGGCCATGCCACCGCGGGCGACCGAGGAAATGAGGCTGATGCGTCAGGTCGCTGCGAGCGGAAATTTGTACGGATCGCTGAAATCCCGATATGACGAGGTTTCGCTCGCCGAGGCGCAAACGGCACCCGACCTGAGCGTCCTCGACACTGCGGTCGCGGGTTATCCCACTTCGAACGATGCGCCGCGTTTGATGCTCATTTCCATCGTTGCGAGCGTTGGTTTCGCACTTGGCCTCGTCCTGATTCTGGACCGGCTGGACCGTCGTTTCCGCTACCCGGAGCAGGCGACCAACGAGCTCGGGCTTAGCATCGCGGGGACAGTACCCAAGTTCAGGGTAAGCAGCCGCAAAGACGTGCAGCTAGAGATCCTGTCGCAGGCCGTCGAGTCATTCAGGACGCTGCGCCTTGCTGTTCGCTACGACTTTCCTCCCGATGGACCAATCGTACTGGGAGTGACAAGCCCGGCGAGAGGCGATGGCAAGTCGTTGGTCGCATCGAATCTCGGACTCGCCTTCGCTAGTGCCGGCAGTAAAACGCTGCTGATCGATGGGGATGTCCGGTGCGGTGGTCTTCACACAACCTTCGACATTCCCGTTACACCGGGTCTCGTCGACTACCTCCACGGCGGCGCCGATGTGGAGTCGATTGTGCGATCGACTGCCAGCGAGAATCTCTATCTCATCCCGAGGGGCACCAGGCGGAAGCGCGCTCCCGAGTTGCTCGTCTCCGAGGTGATGTCCGGCCTGGTTCAGGCAATGCGTCGCCAATTCGACGTAATCATCATCGATTCGCCGCCCCTCGTCGCGGGGATCGATGCCTACGCTCTCGGCGCCGCTGCCGGAAGCATGGTGATTGTGCTCCGTCCCGCAGTTACCGATCGCAAGCTCGCCGCGGCAAAGCTCGAAGTGCTCGACCGGTTACCCATCCGGATCCTGGGCGCCGTCATCAACGCCGTTCCGGACGGAGGTGCGTACCGTTACTACGGTGCGGACTATTCCTACAAGGATCAACCGGCTCCCGAGCCGATTGTCGATCTCGCTACTCCGAAAGGGCTAGTGATGCGAGGGTGATTCCGCGCTTGCCTGTTCGCGAGGCAAGTGTGGCATAGTCGGGCAACCTGTAGGACGAGTGCAACACAGCCACGCGTCCACGCCCAAAAGACCGAATATCGGAACGTCGCAACCCCCTCAGAGACAACGAATTAGCACGCAGTACGGGGCAGGCGTTGTGTAGCATGCGGCGTGCGTTGACTGCACTCGCCACGTCTCATTCTACGAGCTGATTCTATGGGTATCCCAGTCAACGTGACCAAAACTCGTGCGCCCCGCTGGATCGCTATTCGACTCGGCGTTCTTTTCGCGGCGCTATGCGGGCTCGCCGCCTTCCGGTCATCGCCCGCTTCCGCTCAGTCACCGGGCGGCCAGCTCACATCACGCGAGGAGCTTTCGGCTGCGGCGATGAGAGCAGAACACTCCGGGAACCACGTCGGGGCGGCGGCGATCCATAGCCGACTGACCGATGGAGATTTTCAACCGGGCGACAGGATCATTCTCGCCTATTTCTCCGACATCGCTCATTCCGACACTCTAGTGGTGCGTGCCGGCCGGGTCGTGGATCTTCCTGGAAAGGCTGTTCTCGAGCTCTCGGGGGTCCTTCGCTCCGAACTCAAGGATCGATTGGCCGCGGAGCTACTCAAGTACGTGAAAGCTGAGGCCATTACCGTCACCCCATTGACTCGTATCGGCGTACTCGGCGAAGTCGCGCATCCGGGCTATTTCGCGGTCAGATCGGACATTCCCATTACAGAAGCCATCATGATCGCCGGCGGCCCGACCGGGTCCGCGGACATGGATCGGAGCTTCGTCAGGCGAGAAAGTCGGGAGTATCGGTCCGCCGATTCAACGCGGCAGGCGGTTGCCACCGGGCTTACCCTCGATCAGTTCGGGCTGACCGCCGGCGACGAGATCGTGGTCGGCAGACAGACGCAGGCTTTCGGCGGCACTGTCGGCGCGACACTGGGCCTCGCGGCGAGCATTGCGGCGATCTTCGTCGCAGTGAGGCACTAGAGTGCCTTTCGCAACTCCGCCGGAAAAAATGGAAAGAGAACTGCCGCTCCCGCTCACGCGCGAGACTGCGCGTGCGCCCCACGCAGCACGGGGCGACCTTGAACCACGTTCACGGCGCAAGCACATCGATCGTGCGGTGAACATCATCATCGCGTCCTTCGGGCTGGTTCTCATCAGTCCGCTGATGCTCATCATCGCCGCTCTGGTAAAGCTCACCTCGCCCGGCCCGATATTCTATACTCAGCCCCGCGTCGGGATCGATCGTCGCCGAGCCGCCGGCAGCCTGAGCACCTACGACCGGCGAACGCGGGACATCGGTGGTCTCCCATTCATGATCTACAAGTTTCGCACGATGAGAGTCGGTGCCGAATCAAGAAATGGCGCGGTATGGGCGACCAAAGGCGATGCACGCGTAACTCCACTCGGCGGCGTCATGAGAAAACTCCGCCTCGACGAGCTCCCGCAGCTGTTCAACGTGTTGATCGGCGATATGAACATTGTCGGTCCTCGACCCGAGCGTCCCAGCATCTTCTCGCGATTGCGCGTGGACATCGGTGAGTACCCTCTCCGGCAACGGACGCGTCCAGGGATCACCGGTTGGGCGCAGATCAACCAGAGCTACGACACCAGCTTCGACGATGTGCGCCGGAAAGTTCAATACGACCTGGAATACCTGCAGCGCCAGGGTGTGCGCGAAGATCTCAGAATCATGGCCAAGACGGTGCCGGTGATTCTCTTCCGAAAGGGCGGCTGGTAGCACCTTTTTCCGGCGTCGCCTTCCTGGCGCCGATCCTTCTGATGGCTTGCTACGCGGAAGTTATTTTGGTGGCGCCCGACTGGGTTGTTGCCATCGCAGGGGCACGCGGGACGGGCGGCCAGCTCTCAACTCCGACTTCGGCATAGGCCTGAATCGCCGCGTCTGGTGCGCCATCGCCGAAGGTGTCGCGAAGTACCCAGCCCGCGCACAGTCCGAGCCCGCTCACAGCCTGGATGCACAAGTGCAGCGGTATGACCGCAACCGCAAACGCAATCCCCCGCACTTTCGCGAAAAAAGCATACTCCGGGAGGTTCAGCGCAATAGCACCCAGTATTACCACTGCCAGTCCAACAGACAGGCGTGGCCGCGGAAGGAACGCCGCGGAGAACGCCGCGATGCATAGGACAGCAAACACTGGTGCGGCCGACCGGCTCAAGGTGAACACGATGTCCCCGGGAAACGCACGGCGGGCGCGCTGGTATCCGAGCGATCGCGCGATGAGCAAGCTCCGGCTGCAGACCTCGCCGGCAAGTGCCAGCAAGCCCCAGCGTTTCAGCAGGGTGACCTGCAGATCCCTTCCGGCGACTATGTCTCTTCCCGATTCTCTGAGGCGCGTCCCGAGGTCGATCCCTTCGACCGGGGCGGTTTCGAAACGCCACTCATCGTACATCCCGGCGGAAAAGAACGCTTCACGCCGGATCAGAGTGCACGGCGCCCCCAGATTACCGTTGGCGCCGTTTTCGCGCCTCTCGCCAAAACGAAGCAGCAAGCAACGGTATTGCGAAACCAGGTTTCCGGCGTCACATGCCTCGTTGTGCGCGGCAGAAACGGCGTCGAGCGCAGGACGATCAGCCAGTGTTTTGAGCATCCGCTGCAAAGTGTCTGGTTCTACCATCGCGTCGGCATCAACGAACGCGAGGACGTCCGCGTGGGCCAGCTCTGCACCCCGATTTCTCGCGTATCCCGGGCCGGAGCTACGTCCTGTCAGCCGAACGATTGTGTCGGCGTAGCGACCAGCCAGCTCTGGTGATCCATCGGTACTCGCGTCGTCGACCACGATCAGCTCGTAATCGTCGCGTCTGAGATTGCTCGACAGAATCGAGGTCAGAACCCGTACCAGAGTCGGTGCGCCGTTGCGAACGGCAACGATGACAGAGAGCGCGCGCCGCGAAAGCATTTGGGACGCTATCTCGACACAAACATTTCGGCGGTCCCGCCAACATCCTGCAGCAGGCCACCGCTCAGTAATGTCACGATATCTCCCGGCACCTGCCGCATCGCGAGCTCACGGAGGTCCTCAACGCTGGTTCCGGCCGGCGCGAGAAGGAACTGCGCCTCACCAACGCTACGCTGCAACGCGGTCAGGTTCGTCGGCTGGCCGGCACACGCTACCACGATATCGATTTCCTTGTTTCCATGACTGCGGAGACTCTCCGCGAGGCGGTCCGGCGAGACCACGTGATTTTCGGGCAAGACCACGATCAACGAGACTCTCGGGGTACGACGAGAGACGTGGGGTCGCTTGGCACCACGAGGGAGATCGGCGAGCGCGACCCGATACACCATCTTTGCGCTCTCGGCGACGACCGCGTCTGCAAAAGCGTGCGCCTGGCTGGAGCGGTCGTTGTTTTGGTGTTCGTCGCTGCCAAGTTGAGACATTCAATAACTCCGACGACTGTCCGTTAATTCGTTAGTCATTCGAACCGCTGGCGCGCTAAATCTCCACAGCGGATTTATCTCGCTGCCGAAGGGAGGGCGAGGCAAGTCCCGTACTTCGCCCATCTGTCCGCAAACCCTTATGATGTCTCGACTTACAGTGTTGCAGCGCGAGGCGGCTGCACGCCATGCGCCACGCTTGCGTTGCGCCGTTGCCACATCGAATTCGGCGCGAATATGATCCACAGGAGGGATCATCCGTGAGTGACCGATGGTCGTGGAGTCGGATCCCAGGTGACCATGCGAGCCCCGCGAATCGCATCGAACCACGCCAGCCACCCCGCGGTGAACGCGGCAACGCCAAAGCCGGCGAGGGCAAGCGGTTTTGAGCTCATAGAGCTGGGATACCTGATCGACACGATGCCGACGACAATCCCCGACGCAATCGCTACGAACAACAGGGCAGCGGCGGTGCTTCCGGTAGCCAGCACGCCAAGCGCAAGCAAAGAAACCGGCGCGATCAGATACGGAATCCAGCGCAGGAGCTTGTGGCTAATCAGCATCAGCGCGAAGCCGCCATACCGGAACGGATTCATCAATGCGCGAAAGCGAAAGAGGGTGCTGATGCCGCGCGCCATCGTTCGCGCCTTTCGTCGCAGTTCGAGTCGCAGTTCCCGCGTCGGGGGCACCAGACAAATAGCGTCCTCGACGCTAACCGAACGGAAGCCCTGTTCTCTGGCTACTAGAGTGGATGCGAAATCCCAGCTCAGTCCGGGAGCCAATGGCGAGATTCGTATCTTTCGGCGAATTCCGTAAAAGCAGCCGCTGGCACCAACGATCGATCCGGCACGGGTCTCCAGCTTCCGAACCCTCATTTCGTAGCTTGTATAACCGGACTCGCCACCCGATCCCTTTCTGGCAGCGGCGTCGACACTGACATCACAACCGGACGCGACACCCACCGTTGGATCCTGGAAGGCACGGACGAGCGGCTTGAGAGAGGTGCGTGGAACGACCACCGTCGCGTCGATGTTCACGATGATCTCACCACGAGCAATGGCAACCGCCGCATTCTCGGCAGCGGTCTTTCCCCGGCGGGACGGGGCACGCAGCAATTCCACTCCGCGAGCGGAAAACTCGCGGACAACATCGTCTGTGCCATCAGTGGAAGCGTCGGAGAGAACCAGGAGCTGCAGTTTCTCCGCTGGATAGTCGACCTCGAGGAGGCGTTCAAGGGTGGCGCGTATGCTACCAACCGCGTTGTAGACGGGAAGGGTTATCGTAACGCAGGGCCATTCCCCGTTTCGCGAAGAGTCGGCATACGGAGCACGCGTGCGCGCGACAACCCAAACGATCACGGGATACGCGACGTACGCGTAGAGCGCCGTGAGAATTGGCGCTGCTGCAATTACGAGGGCCAGAACGAACACTTTCGCGATGAGGCTGGCGGGAGTTAGTGGAAAATCGGCTCGTCACACCAGCGCGATTTGACGAAGGCGCTGAGTGGCGAGCCAGGGCGCCAACCTGCACGCCCTGCTCGACCGCTGACGAAAGCATTGGACGTGCCGCACGGTGGCCTGCCTAAGTCCTTGAACGCCAGCACCTTACGAGGAGGTTACCTTGAAGCGTGGCGTGCGGTGGCCGCAGGTGTGTTGCGACTATGCCACGGCAGTCAGCGGGTCGGTTGGGCGCGCTTAGAAACTATGAGGTCGTAGACCGTGTCATGGGCGTCGATCCAGCGTTCGACGTCGAACTCGGCGCGCAATCTGTGAGTGGCAGCTTCTGCGCGACGTCTCGCAGCGACCGGATCGGCGATCACGGAGCGAATCGCATCGGCAAGGGCGGCAGGATTCTCTGGCGGTACCATCGTCGCCTCGTTCGGTCCAACTACGTCGGGTACGCCGCCGACGCTCGTGACGACCACCGGTACTCCAGCGGCCATTGCCTCGAGGAGTGTGACGGGAGTTCCCTCCGATCGTGAGCTGAGCACGAACACGTCGAAAGCGGTGATGTAACGCGCCGCGTTGGGTACCGTGCCGTGGAAGCGCACCCGGCCGGAGAGGCCTGCATTCTGAACGATGTTTTCGAGCTTTGCCCGCTCGGAACCGTCTCCGATTACCGAGATGGTCAGCGGCAACGACGCCAGCTGGGATATCGCCTGAAGAAACACGTCGGCGCCTTTGACGGGAATCAGGCGACCGATCCACCCTACAACGAGACCGTCGGTGGCGAGGCCGAGAAATTTCCTCGCTGCCAACCGGTCTGCCAACGGGATGCGGCCGTTCCAGGCGTTTGGGATTACATGGAGCGTCTCGGCCCGAACTCGCGTACCGCGAAGCGTTGCAGCGAGCTGTCTGGATACGGCAATAACGGCATCAAACCGACGCAGCAAAAGCAGCTGCAGCATCTCGTGCCAGGCGGTCCGCCCGCCAACCTTACTAGAGCCGTGCAGCGTCGTGACCGTCGCGAATTTTCGGCGGAGCCTTGTCGCGGCATGCAGAATATCTGGCCGATATCCATGGGTGTGAACCACGTCGGGGCGCTCTCGCTCGCACAACTGCTTGACCAGCGCGCGCTCCGCGAGGTAGCCGCGCGCAGATACGGAAATCGATGCAGTCGCGACGCCGGCATCTTTGAGCGCCGCTGCAAATGGATGCTCACCGTCGCTCGGATCAGAGACAACTGCGACGATCACTCGATGACCACGGCGTGTCTGGCCCGCGGAAAGGGCGAGCACGACCGATTCCAGGCCGCCGACCTCTCCCGGTGCAACGATTTGCAGGATTTTCATCGGCGCGCGCCGGCTACCTCACCAGCGCGATGCCCTACACGTACTGGTAGTCCCGAAGCCATGCCACGCTGAGTTCAATTCCGTCATGCATGGAGAACAGCGGCTCAAAGCCCAGCCCCTCGCGTGCGTGCTCGCCATTGTATGAAATGCGCAGGCTATAGAGCTCGAACTCCGCGTTGGTCGGCGAGTTTCTGATTGCTGTTTCCGCGCGCCGCATCACCGCCTTGGCGAGGCTCGATCGCTGGTAAATCCGCAATACGAGGGGTTGGAATTTCTTGAGGATGAGTTTCGCCGTCTTTCGAACGGGCATCATTACACCCGCCTTGAGCCTTGAGCGCAGAGGCGAGGCGGGGCGCAACGGGGGGAGACCCAATGCGTCATTCAGCGCCTCGAAATACTGGTTCCAGGTCGGACGCTCCCCGCCGTTGATGATAAAAGTCTCACCAATCGCGCTTTCGTTTCTCAGCGAAAGGATCACTGCCCTCACCAGATCATCGACATACACGAGATTGCAGATGCCCTGGGTGTACCGCGCGGGGAGAAACCATTCACCTGCCGACAGGCGCTGCGCGAACTCTACCGTCCACAAATCGCCGTACGGTCCATATACGATTGTAGGGCGAAGCACAATGATCGGAAGTCCACGTCGGCCGTGCTCAGCGCAGATCTCTTCGGTTTGAATCTTGGATCGGGCATATCCGTCCGACCCCGGGACAAACGGGCTCGACTCGTTGATGGTTCCCTCGACACGCCCGTGAACGGCGACCGTGCTCAAATGCACGACTCTGCGGACCCCGGCTCGTTCAGCCTCTTCGAGCACGACGCGCGTGCCCTCGACGTTCGTCGTGGTGTCCCCGTGCGCGCAGTGAACCACTGCCGTCACATCTTTCAGCGCGGCCCGCACGCTATCAGCGGAGGTTACGTCGCACTGGACGATTTCCACGGGTGTTCGCCCAATGCGGGCGGCGCTCGACCAGCGACGCACGCCGGCTCGCACCGATCCCGGGTTTAGCTCGTGGAGAACTTCCACAATTCGCCCGCCGACAAATCCACCGGCGCCGGTGACAAGAATTCGCTCTCTAGTCAACTTGCTACCCGCCGCCAGGCGTCGTACCAGGGCATCGCCATGCGCTTTCTTCTCGAGTAGCACTCGTCGATCAGTTCGATCGACGGCAGTACGTCGGAGCCGGAGACGAGTGGTTCGGCGCGTCCTCGCACCACATCGAGAAAATTGTCGAGCAGCGTTGCACCAAGATCTTGTGGAATCTTTGCTGAGGAGGGGAGTCGCAGAGTCTGCTTGCGCCCGGAAACCGGCGTGATGTCCACGGTGTTCCAGTCGAAGAGCCCGCCGGACGCAGTGGCGCGATCGCCTTTGATCCGGAAGCTGTTGGGGTATCGGCTCAGCCAGGACAGTCGCAGGACACCTTCACAGTCGTTCATTCGGAACTGCAGCGTCGCCACGGCCTCCGTACCGCCCATGGAATCATCTTCGTAGGAAACGATCTCCGGTTTTCCGCCGAGCCACCAGCATATCAGGTCCAGGAGGTGAGAGCCTTTGTCTGCGAGGACGCCGCGACCGCCGGCCGCCGCGCCAAAATACGCCCCGCTCGCTGTCGGCCAGTCGAACCGTTCGCCCCACGAGTACTCGAGATGCCTGACGGTGCCGAGCTCCCCACCCGCGATGAGATCACGCACCCTGATCGAGGACGGGTACAGTCGCCGATAATTGTTAACGCCGAGTCCGACATTCTTCTCTCGTGCCTTCGCCACCAATTCCCTGGCCTGCCCGCCGTTTTCGGAGAGAGGTTTTTCGCAGAGGACGTGAAC
>Ga0157378_10001683_pt1 | contig 19925 bp, 13 predicted proteins | sample M65metaG_FD_115309 | JGI IMG/M metagenome (GOLD analysis project Ga0157378, IMG submission 115309) | Miscanthus rhizosphere microbial communities from Kellogg Biological Station, Michigan, USA - M6-5 metaG | ecosystem: Host-associated > Plants > Roots > Rhizosphere > Soil | place: USA: Michigan...
TCGGTATACGCTTCACCAACAGCAGTATTACTATTAACAATGGCCGCGGACAATGGATCAGACAATGCATTTAACTTTGCCAGCAGGGTATTGAATTGGGCCACTATTACATCATTCAACGGAACGCCGTTCTTTTGTGCTTTGGAAGCAATGATTTTATCATCCAGGCCATAGCCGGTGCCGCCGAGATAGATATTTTGCAGGGCTTTTACCTGCTGGATCATTAACTGCAGGGAAATACCACTGTAATAAGCTTCAACTTTTGCAGACGCCTGTGGTACTGCCGTAGGGCCGAATTTGCCAAATGGAATTCCCAGTTTATAGGTCTTCAGTACAACATCGTAATCGTATACAAATGCATTCACTAGCAGGCTAAGCGAGCTTCCGGCATTTACACCGGTGGCATTTTTAAAAGTATTGATATAGCTGCCGGTCCATGCCGCAAGAACCGTCGCAGATTTTGTTTTGAGAGATGCAGCAATAGCGGAAAGATATTTTTTTGCATTGGCTGCTGCTGCATCGCTTGTAAAACGGTTGAGTACCGAATTGTTATCCGTACCGAATAAAAGAAAATCGAGTGCCGGAAAGCCCTGCGCTTTTAAATTACCTATACCGTCAATTGTATAGTTGCCGCTGCTGATATTATTTTTTATAATGGCTGTATCTGTTGGAAATACATTAATGGTATTGGTTGCCAATGATTGATCGGCGGCAGGACCAAACTCGTATTCGCTGCATGTTTCGCATGAAAGGTAGGCGGCTTTAAACGCGGCTTGTGCGCTGGCCAGTTTGCCTGCATCGGGCGACTGAACAAAGGTGGTGATGGCGGCATCCATAGCGCTGGTTTTGGCAGCCATGTCCTGGTAAGAAATCAATATGATATTGGTACCAATATTAACCAGGGTGGAGTCGCCGGCTCCTGCAGGTGGATTAGGGTTATCATTGTTATTTTTGCTGCAGGAAAATAAAATAATTATTACGACTGCTGCCAGCCCGGATAATAATGCTGTTGTCTTGTGCTTCATTGAAAATTTTATTGTTATTAGAGATAAGATTTCACTGCGTCCCAGCCGTAAATAGTGCTGATAGCACTTTTGATCGCCTCCAGTTTTGCCTGGGTAAGGTTGTACAGGTTTGTTCCATAGAGCGCAGCAACGCTTGCTACCTGTTCATCCTTTGCTATTTTTCTTTTTGTGTTGTATTTCCAGCTCATCAGAAATCCGAGCGACTCCGACAAATTGCCGACGCTTGCGGATGCGCCATTGGGTATATTACCAATGGCTTCATTGATTTCGTGTAAGGCTGCGGCGGCTTCTAATTTTTCATAGATGGCGGCAATATTGGCGGCATCGTCTTTTGCGGTAAACAAATCATTTGCATTGAGTGCCATCCGGCCATTCAGGAATGCTTTTATAAGGGTTGGGTTTGCATTAACGCCAGTAAGATTTACTACTGGCTTAATCAATCCCGAATCAACCTGGCTGGCATAGGAACCCCAGTATTTTACGCCTGTTCTGTTAGCGGGGAAATTAACCGGTACTGCCCAGAGAAAAAAGGCCTGGTCCCAGGCATGTGATTTGGAAGCGACTGAAGCCGAACTGTTCAGCGAATCAGACAGGTACACATCTGTAGTGAGATGCTGGAGTAATACACCCATCATGGTTTTAGTAAATAACTGTCTCCAGTAAACGCCGTTGGCCGACAGCAATGTTTTTCTATCGCTTACACCAGCTATACCGGGCGCGGCAGCCTTTAAAGACTGGCTGGCTATTGCTACGCTGTCGAAAATAGATTCGATATAAGGTTCTGCAGCCGGTGCAATCAGACTTTTGAGATTTACACCTGATGAATTCAGTTTTAATGTTACTCCGCTTACAACAGTATCCCTGAAAAAATTGCCGGTATTGGCCAGCATGTTTTTTAATTGCTGGGCATTCAATACCGTTCCGGCTGTATTTCCCAGGCTGATATAAGCCTCTACCTGGGAAAGCATAGAAAGCGTAATTCTTGCAGTATTAGAATCGGCGTTGCTGAAATTATAGCTGGCGGGCAATGTATAATCGATTCTGTGCTGAACGGGATTGTCATCTTTTTTACAACGGACAAATAAAACGCTGATAAGAGTAGCGATAAGTAATAGCCTTGCCTTCATACGAGTGGTTTTCTTTTCTGCAAAAAAAAAACCTTGTGGCTGGATGCTATGCCGCAATCGGGAATTTGATTAACCCGATCAGGAAAAACGCGTTTCGTTTATCGTTTGGTAATTGTTTGGGGCGATTTGCCTAAACGCAACAGAGAAATTGTTGGTAATAAACTAGTTGACAAATATTTCATCCGTAAATAACCAGCCCTTTTGCCCTTTGCCGGGATGCCAGGAAGGTAGTTTGCTCACCGGTACGGCCACCACTTTTATAAAACGAACCGATGTTGGCCTGAAATTGCAATCGAAACCACGCAGATAAGAAGAACCCATAGTATCGGGTTGCTGGGGTTTTATCATTGAAAGTCGCACCATATTTTTTTCAGTTGTTCCGCCCCAGACCTCAACGGAAGCCGGTGGCATAATAAAGCTGCCAATATTTACCCCCCCGCTGAGAGTTACGGAAGATATGGTAACAGGAGTTGCATAGTGTAACAGCATTTCCATTTTATTCCGGCGGAAGCCAAGCCATTTACCACTATTAAAGGAATTGATCGATCCTTTCTCGCCGTTAATAAGAGTGCGTGCACCCATGCTTCCTTTGTAAAGAGAATCCAATGGTGTGAGCGATCGGATCGAATCTGCTTTGAATGTGTTTTTGAAAAAACCGGCTGTAATGGAATCGCTGCCTATCCAACCCTGTTTAAAAGCCCTCGCTTTAAGCACGGCAGTTTTATTGAGTACGAGATCGTTGTTATAGACCGGCGATTGTATGCTGTCGGGCGTGCTGCCATCGATAGTATACCGGATAACAGCTCCGCGGATATAATGTTTTAATTTCAGGCTAAGCGGTGAATCGCTGATAACACGTTCTTCCGTTTCCAATACCGGTGGATTTAACTTCAGAACAACCGTTTCGTTCGTGAAGCCGGTCTCAAACCGGATGTCTGCATTTTGTTTTTTCAACGCGGTAAGTTCTGCTGTGGTAAGCGGAACATTCCATAAATAAACAGAACGTAGTTTAGGGAACACCGTTAGTGATGCAATATCTTTTCCTGTAACAGGCGTACCTGAAAGTGATAGATGATGAAGAAAAGGCAGCTTCGATAATGCAACCAGGCTCTTGCCGGGCACCGGGGTGAAATTGAGGTTGAGTTTCCTGAGCTGGCTGAATTGGGCCAGTGTATGAATATCTTCTTCTGATAGTGGCATATATGCCATGTCTATTGAAACAACCTGGTTTTTTAACGGCAATATGTCCTTCAAAGAAGCAGTGGTATAATTCTGGCGGTTGTAAAAATTAACGGAGAGTGCCGGTGAGCCGGTAGCTATGGGATGAATCAACCGGTTAGTATTATTCAGTCTTTGCACCTCTTTATCGCTGGCCGCGGAAAAATCATAGGTTTCTTCTTTTGATTCGTTAAACAAGTTATTGGCCAGTAAGCGCAAACTATCGGTGGGGGGCAGATCCAACACTTTTTGTTTAAATCGGGCGCCCGATTTTATCCATTGAAACAAAATGGCTATTTCTTCATCATCCAACTGCGGCTTGCCGGCCGGGGGCATATGTTTTTTCTCTGCTGCGGGTAAATGAATGCGCTGCATTATCAGGCTGCCTGCTGGCTGACCGCCGGTCCATAAAGCTCCATGCTTGCCTCCTTTCAATAGCAATGCTTCTGTTTCCATCACCAGTTCGCCCTTTGCCTTTTTGCTATTGTGGCAATTCATACATTTTGATTCCAGTATGGGTTTCACCATATCTGTATATACGATCGCCTGTTCTATCGGAACTACCGGCTTTGTTTTTTCCGGTGTAACAGGCGCCAGCAAATAATTGTCACCGTGTGTGATATTGGATCCCTGGTGACCGGTAAACACAATTAGTATAAACGAAATCAGCGCTGCCAGTTGTGGAAGGTATTTGCGCCGGTGAATGGTATTTCTATAAGCATACCAAAAAAAAGAAAACAAGGATACGGCAACGCCGCCCCATTGGTGCCACCACAATGCCTGGGGATTATAACCCGCCTCTTTTGATAATAAAAAACCCATCAGGGCGGTAAGTGCAGCCGTACATGCAGTTGATAACAATAACCATTTGCCGATTTCATCTTCCGGTCCATTTACAATGGCTGTTGTTTTTGTCTGTAAAAAAATACTCCAGACAATATATAAAATCAATAAAACAATCGGGAAATGCAGTAACAGCGGATGCATGCGTCCCGCTACCTGTAACCAGGCGGGCACCTGCAGTTTATCGCCGGCTAAAACAAACAATAATAGCAGGCAATTGAGACACAAAATAATATTAAAGAAAATGTTTTTCCAGCGTTGCATGCAATCGGGTTGGGTTTATTCGCTTACAAACTAAACTACCGCAGTTTTTGAAGCTACGGCAGTTACTAAAAATGAATGGCTGTTCTATTTTTCCAAATGATGATTTATAGTATTGCTTTATCTGCACAAATGTTTATACAACCGGTTGCAGTTTGTAAGGATATACATGACCAGAATTCCATTGAGCAATATAAAGATTGCCCTCATCATCAATGCAGACATCGTGCGGGTATTGAAATACTTTTTGTGTCTGGTACATTTCTTCCGGTACGCCCTTGCTGTATACCGGTGCCGTGCCCGCGAGGTTTGAAATTACTTTGTTATTTTTATCAAGGATAGTCACAAAACCAGATTGCTTCCATTCTGCATTTTTACTTTGTAATACAGCCGCGTACAGGTAATCTCCATGAATAACCGGCCGGCAAACCCAGGCGCCCGGCAGCGGAATGGTGTCTATGTATTTTCCTTCCATACTATAACGCTTAAAGGCATTTTGCTGGCGCGAGGTTACGATTAGTGTTGGATGTTTTTTACTGTGCCGGTAATCGATACAAACGCCATGTGCGTTTAATAAATTTTCTTCTTTTTCGCCCCTGCCACCGAAATGCCGGATGTATTCTCCTTTCTGATTGTATTGAATGATAAAATCTTTTCCATAGCCGTCTGCAACATAAATATCACCGTTGGCTGCTATCGCTGTTTCAGTGGGAATGTATTCCTCCTGTTTTGTATACATGCCTGTCTCTTTGGGATAATCCAGTGCCATCAATTCTTTTCCATCAATCGTGGTTTTAATAACCTGGTGGCGGTTGTTATCGCAAATGAACAATACCTCGGCACCATTTTCATTGAACAATGTTAAACCATGTGCCCCGGGATAGGTAGTACCCCAGGTTTCAATCAGTTTCCCTTTTTTATCATAAATGATTACGTTGTTTTTTGTTTCATTAGTATGTAGCAGTATACGGTCTTTGCTATTTTGCACTATTTCATGACAGTCTTTTACCGGGTATTTGGCTGCATCCAGTTCTCCCCATTTCGTATCCAGCCGGTATTTCTTTTTTTCCTGCCCGAGTATTATTTCGTCATTTTTTCCGAAAGAAAAAGAGGGCGCCCAGAGCGCCGCCGCAGCGGCTACAGATGACTGTTGGATAAATTTTTTGCGATCCATAAATATTCAATTTCTGATTTTGGGATTTATTGATGGCGGGATTTATTAAAGAACAACATCTCAAAATCCCGCAATTTTTACTGAACCACCTAAATATCTCTGACCATTAACCCTTTATCACATTTCCTTCTCCCGCCGGGTTGCGTGTCTCACGCAAACCACCTATGCCATCAACCCCTTAATTACATTGCCCTCCACATCGGTCAGGCGGTAGCGCCGGCCCAGGTGTTTAAATGTTAACTGCTCGTGGTTAAGACCCATGAGGTGCAATACGGTTGCGTGAAAATCGTGCACATGCACCGGGTCTTTTATGATATTGTATCCAAACTCATCCGTTTCTCCATATACGCCCGGCTTTACACCGCCGCCCGCCATCCAAATCGTAAAGCAGCGTGGATGATGATCCCTGCCATAATTTTCCTTAGTCAGCGCACCTTGGCAATAATTGGTCCGGCCAAATTCTCCACCCCATATAACCAATGTCTCATCCAGCAGCCCGCGCTGTTTCAGGTCGGTAATCAGCGCAGCCGATGCCTGGTCGGCATCTTTGCATTGCCCTTTTATTTCTCCTGGTAAATTATTATGACCATCCCAACCCTGGTGATACAATTGCACAAAGCGAACTCCGTTCTCCGACAGTTTTCTTGCCAGCAAACAATTGGCAGCAAACGTGCCGGGCACCATACATTCAGGACCATATAATTTAATAATAGATTCCGGCTCTTTCGACAAATCCGTTACTTCCGGTACCGCCGTCTGCATGCGATAAGCGAGTTCGTACTGCTGAACTTTTGCGTTGATTTCCGGGTCACCAAATGATGCATAGGATTTCTGGTTCAGAGCTGCAATCTTATCCAGCATTAACCGCCGGTCTGTTTTAGTAATGCTTTCTGGATCGTTCAGATACAATACAGGATTTTCACCACTGCTGAATTGTACGCCCTGGTGTACTGAATCCAAGAACCCATTGCTCCATAGTTTGGAATAAACACCCTGGCCATTGCCTTTTCCTTTTGACAACAGCACACAAAACGCCGGTAGATTTTTGTTTTCACTTCCCAGTCCATAGCTCATCCATGAGCCCATGCTGGGTCGATTGCCTACCTGGGCGCCGGTCTGAAAAAAAGTTAGTGCCGGGTCATGGTTGATAGCCTCGGTATACATGCTTTTAATAAAACAGATATCATCAACCGCTTTTGCCGTGTATGGCAACAATTCGCTTATCCATGCCCGTGACTGACCATATTGATTAAACTGGAATTTGGTTCCTGCGAGTGGAAATTTTTTTTGATCGGCGGTCATGCCAGTTAAGCGTTGACCCTGCCGCACCGATGGGGGTAAATCTTCGCCAAACATTTCCTGTAGTTTGGGTTTGTAATCGAACAGATCGAGCTGCGAGGGTGCGCCATTCTGGAAAAGATAAATAATGCGTTTGGCTCTCGGCGCAAAATGCGGAAGCCCCGTCATCATCGCTTTCTCTCCACCGCTGCTGAACAGATCCGGTATCATGAGTGAGCCAAGTGCCACACTGCCAATTCCCAGGCTTAGCCTCGATAAAAACCGGCGCCTGTTCATATTCAACCCTCTTTCGAGTAGCTCTTTTTCCATACTCAGGTTTTAGTAATGCTTTCTTCCAGGTTATAAATTGCCTCTATCACTTTCATTAGCGCTGCCATACTGTTGGTGTCTGGATTTTCCGGCATCTTATATTCTCCCGTTCTAATGGTGGCGGCAGCATTTAATTTTTTTTGTTTGAACTGGTCCACCTGCTCTTTATAATATTCCGCGAGAATACTCATTTCCTTTTCTGCAGGAATACGACAAACAATCAACCGGAAGGCTTTCGCTATCTTTTGTTCGCTACCAGTATTTTCTTCCATTAATTTTTGCGATAATACGCGTGCGGCTTCCAGCACTGTTGGATCGTTTAACATCATCAGCGCCTGCAATGGTGTATTTGTCTTTAATCTTTTTACTTCGCACTGGTCGCGGTTGCTGGCATCAAATAAACCCATGGATGGGGGTGGCACTGTTAATTTAATAAATGTATACAAACCCCTCCTGTATAATGAGTCTCCATGGTCCTGCTTATAGCTGGCCAGCACACCTCTTCCGGAAGTAGCCGATTCCCACAAACCCTTGGGCTGGTAAGGTTTTACACTGGCTCCGCCGATGGTTTTTACCAGCAACCCGCTGCTGGCCAAAACCATATCACGCACAAATTCTGCGGGTAGCCGTACCCGTGGGCCCCTGGATAAATAAATATTTTCGGGATCTTTTTTAAATTTTTCTTCCGGCGCTTTAGCAGACTGGCGATATGTAGCCGACATTACTATCTGCTTTACCAATCGTTTGATGTTCCAGCCGTTTTCCATAAAATCAACCGCCAGCCAGTCGAGCAAAGCCGGGTGTGAGGGCAGTTCACCCTGCATGCCGAAATCGCCGGTTGTTTTAATAATACCGCGGCCGAATATTTCCTGCCAGAGCTGGTTTACGAACACCCGGGCTGTTAAAGGATTATTCCGATCCACGGTCCATGCTGCCAATCCCAGCCGGTTCCTGTTAAAGCGGGTGGTATCAAATTTCATTACTGCATTGAGCGCGGCAGGTTGAACTTCATCGCCGGGAGCGGTATATACCCCACGGTTAAGCACATAGGTTTTTCGGAGTGTATCCCGTTCGCCCATCACAGAAACGGTTAAGGTATCTGTGTCTCTTTTATTAACAAAGGGAAGATAGGTTCGCACATCATTGTCGCTCAATTTAAGCAATGGCGTTTTTGCTGGTTTGGATACGCTGACATCACCTTCGAAACCCAGCTCCTTTGTATTATTAAAGAATGCCATCAGGCGGTAATAGTCCTTTTGAGAGAAGGGATCGTATTTATGATCATGGCATTGCGCGCATTCAATGGTAACGCCCAGTATACCTTTGCCAAAGGTTTTTGTTTTGTCTATTAAATATTCAACCCGGTATTCTTCCGGGATAACACCCCCTTCTTCAGTATACTTGTGGTTGCGGAAAAAAGCGGTAGCCAGTATCTGTTCCTTACTGGCGTTCGGTAACATATCGCCCGCAATCTGCCAGGTGATAAACTGGTTATAGGAAAGATTGCTGTTAAAAGCATGAATCACCCAATCGCGCCAGGGCCATTGTGTGCGGATATTATCATCCTGGTAGCCATAACTGTCAGCATACCTGGCCACGTCCATCCAGTGCACCGCCATTTTTTCTCCATATTGAGGCGATTGCAGCAATTGATCAACTATTTTTTCATAGGCGCCAACGCTCTTATCTGCGAGGAAGCCCTCCATCATATCAATGGCTGGTGGTAAACCCGTGATATCAAAACAAACTCTTTTCAGCAGGCGCTCCCTGTCCGCTTCTTCATTGGGTACCAGACTCAGTTGCTCCATCCTGTTCAACACAAAATAATCGATCTCATTCTTTGGCCATGCTGTGTTGCCTACTTTGGGAAGAGTTGATTTTTTGGGAGCGGTAAATGCCCAATGTGTTTCATAACGGGCGCCTTGTTTTATCCATTTTTCGAAAACAGCTATCTCATATTTGGTGAGCACCCCCAGGTGGGCATCTGTGGGTGGCATCATAAACGAAGTATCTTCAGAAGAAACTCTTTTATATAACTCAGATGCGGAAGGGTTACCGGGCACAATTGCAAAAGCTCCCTTTGTTTCTTTCAGTGGCGCATAAGCGCTGTCGGCAATATCCAATCGCAAACCCGCTTCGCGCTTATTCGCATCGGGTCCATGGCATTTAAAACATTTGTCGGATAATATCGGCCGAACCTGGAAATTATAGCTGATTATATCCGGCAAGGAGCGGCCATCACTATTATTCCCGTTGAAACAGGATACAGCGGCAGCAACTATCAGCAGCAAGAGCAGGACAACACAAATGATCCTGTATTTCATATGGCTTCTAAGAGTATTAAAGTTAGTAAAAAGCTACCGGCCCTGCGCCATTTTTATGATATATTAACCCTATAAAAAAAGAGCGCCTGCCGACGCCCTTAAACAATATTGATCAAAACCGATCTTATTGTTTTACCAGTTTTATTGTTTTATTGAACGTTCCCTGCTTAACCTGCAATAAATAAACGCCGGCTTTATAGGGCGTGGCATCTATTGGCACAATGCCTTTGGTCTGGCTGATGCGTTTTTCCAGTAATTTTTTACCATCGATACTAAACAACTGGAGGCTGATTGGTTGCTGGTCAGCCAGGGCCAGATAAACCCTGAAAGTGCTGACGGAAGGATTGGGATAAACATCGGCCAGCATTGGTTTGTCCAGGGCTTCCTCAACCATATTTCCGCTTGTTCTTGCAGCAGAACTGCCACAGGGCCTGTTGTTGCTGTTTTCAACATCAATGCGCGTAAATCCAAAATTATCATCCCAATCGAGGATAACAATATTGGATAACTGGTAATTGCCAATCGCTAAAGTATTGCTTGAAAACACCGTTTCCCCCGGCGGCGCACTAATACTGCCGCGTTGATTGGTGCCCAATAGCAGCCAATGTGTTTTCACCTCAAATGGATTTGGATTGGTAATTTTCCAACTCCTGGTAGCATCCGGGTTGGTTGAACAAATTGGTTGAAGGTTCAGGTCTTTAATATACTGAGCCGGAAACTTAACAACAGCCACCGCTGCATCTGCTTTTATTAAACCATAACCGGTGTTGAAATCAAACCCTTTATCGAAACCTGGCGTGTAAATATTATCCATATCTACGGCATTCGCAGAAAGTATGCCCTTTACCTGCTCCGGTGTAAGCCGGTTTCCTTTTTCTGCATCCAGCATCAATGCTGCTACACCCGCTGCATGCGGTGCAGCCGCTGAAGTTCCAAAAAAGTTGGGCAATATATCTGCATCATTTGGAATATCGCCGTTGCCAAATGGATCAAAGAACGAAGTATTTACACCATCCGGGGCTGTGATATCGGGTTTTCGTCTTACCAGCGGAGCTATCCGGTTACCCGCTGCATCAAAATAATTGGCCACCCCACCCAGCGAAGAAAACCATTCTACTCTTGGCGTATCCACTCCATAAGCAGGCGTGCTTTTATAAAAGGCCGCCCCTGTAGCAATGGCGCCTTCAGCCTTGGCATGGCCCACCAAGGTCGGTGAAAAAATGCCCGGTATGGGCGGACTGGTTAAATAAAATTGGGCGTCGTCATACAGGTTGTATTTGATATGGGTTGGATCGGGTCCTGCGAATTTTAATATAACCAGGAAAAAAGTATAGTTGGGCGTATTATTTAAAAAAGAAAAAACTTCTATCGGATCGCCGCTCTGGATATTATCAGTTGCCCCCAATGCCACGATGTTACCGTTGATATCGATCAGGAACATATCCAAATCCGATTCTGAGCCTGCGCCGCCGGCAGAAAATGAAGGTTGATCCCATTGGAACGAGGTTAGAAAAGTTCCGCCGGAAGGAATATAAATGGGTTGAAAATATCTGGGGAATTCACCGGGCGCACTGAAATTGTGTGCGAAGCCGGCTCCTGGTCCTAATATTTGCTCTGAAGAAGCATGGTAATCGCTTTCATAAGAATTATTAAAATCGTTACCTGCAGAAGAAAAATAACTGACACCTTTTTTCTTTGCCAGGTCTACGGATTGTGCAACAATGCCATCCTGGAAAAACGGTTCGTCTAAATAAGCAACATCGTCTACTATTATCTTACAGCCGGCATTGGCAAGGTCTTGTATACCTTGTGCAAAATTGGCCTCTCCTGCAAAAGCGGTATGAAAAGCCAATTCGGCGCCGGGTGCAACATCGTGTACAATTTCTGCCATGGCCCTGCCTTCATCGGTAGCCGAACTATCTTTCAGGTCCTGCAACACTTCCACGGCCTTTTTTGATTTCAACGGATTGCCCTTGCCGGGTAGTTCTCCGCCTGCTATGCCAATGTCTGCTGTTCCGAGGCGGTTATAGCTATCAGATAGTATTCCCACTTTCACCCCTTTGCCGTCTACCTTATATTTTTCTCTTGCAAGCGCGGAACGCTGCGCGGTATCACCCTGGCTCATCACCGGCTCTGCCGGACTCTTTCCAAAAGCTGCGGGTTGTCGCAGAGCTACTGTTGACTGCCTTGATAATTTTCTTGGTTTGTAAGATGGGCGCGCAAACTGTATCGATGTTAGCGATGCCAGTTTGCTCAGCGAACTGATGGGTATAAACCCAGAGATAACACGCCCATATTCGCCTGTTATACGCAAACCCAGTTGCTGCAGTGCAACCCTGGCTGGTAAGTTTTCTTTTATTGTTATGTCTACCACCACCTGGCCGTCTTCGAACTGCATGTACTTGTTCATTGCATCATTGGGCATGCCTGCTTTTTCTGCAGGCGTCAGTATCTTTCTGGCGCCAGATGCATTGTCGGCTAATTTTTGCAATTCAAGGCTTAGTTTGGATCCTGTTTTTTCAATTTTTACTAATTGGGGCGCAACAGGTAAAGCAGGATCTCCTTTTACCTGGGCCGCTGTGTTGAATGAAAAAAAGATTCCCGCACCGGCGCACGCTGCGACAAGTAAATGTCTTCTCATAAAAAAATTTTCCGTTAAAAAATACATCTTGACTGGCAGGGAGGGGGATGTGCGGCAGCACTTTGTTTTTAAGAGGATGATTGATTCGTATACTTAAATTACTATTATTTTTACATCATCCATATTATAGTTTTGATTTTTTTGACTCCGCCGTTTTAAAAAGATATTCACATATTCAATTAAGCAGCGCAAACACTGCAAAACTTGCCAGCCAGTGTTCGCCGCCGTAATTTCCGCTTACTATATTGGGTAATGCTGTTTGCAGATGCTGCATGGCGGCATGACGCAGTATTTTTTTTCTATCATCGGTGCCTGGCAAAACTGCGGCTATGTTGCGCATGCACCAGCTACGGCTGAAACACAATCCATCGAGGTGTACTATCTGCAAATCGGTACGATCGGAGACCACTGGCAGAACGGTTAAATGTTTTAATGCCGCCATTGTAAAAAACTGGCTGAACCAGGTGGAAAACAATTTTCGCGGAAGTATCCTGGCCATTAAATCCGCCTCTTCCAGACCTGGGGAAAAGAAGTCGCTGCCGTCGGGCTCCCATAAAGCCGGTGCATTTTTATCGCTTTTATACAGGCGCTTAGCTGTGCTGATGACTATTTTTTCAAATGCACTGTCGCGCAACGCCCGGGCATAGTCTAACGCTAATCCCAAACCGAAGGCAGTATTGGGATGAACGCCTGTGCGGTTGGGGTAAGTTTGTTTAGGCAGGAAGGCCTTCCACAGCGATATAATTTTCTCCGAAAGGGGCATTAGCAACTGGTGCCAATATTGGCCATCTGCATCGTTCCAGGTGTATAGTTCCTCATCCAGCTTTAATAACCAGGCCCAGCCATAGGTACGTTCAAAGCTGCTGGCAAGGGGCTTATTAAAATAGCTTATTTCCTCCTGTATGTTAGCGGCGGTAATTGCATTGTTTAATAAGGCCCGCACCTGCGCTGCCTGTGCTAGCTGTGGAAATTTTTTTAAGAGGGCAACCAGCATCCAATGACCGTGTACAGAAGAATGCCAGTCGAAGCATCCATAAAAGACGGGATGCAGTTGCCGGGGCGAGCTGTTCACCTGGTCGCTGTCATTGTTCACCACATGACCCGTTTTATTGGGATATGGCTGAACAATACATTTCAGGGGCAGCGCTGCCAGTAAGGAAGCGCCTTTTTCGGTCAACTCAAATCCGCTACTATCTTTTTTTACCTGGTAAAGAACGGTAACCTGTGAACGAAGATTGATTGTCGCAATAAGAATGAGCAGCAGGCCGTAAATGAAAAATTTCATATGTTAAATGTAAAACAATCAGAAATCAAATCCGCCATAGTGTGTATTTTACATGATCGGGCCGGTTGTCGTGTATAAAAACTTTTTTCAAATTATAAAGCGTAGTGTAGCTTTAGCGCTTATACCCCTGCTACCAGTATATGAGTTCCTTTTCAGAAGATAATCACGAAGCGGTCTCTGCTTCTCCCGGTTCGTTTGCGGCATCGCTGCAACGTTATAAGATTCTTTCGCTGACAACCAATGAAGGCATCTGGGATTATAACCTGGAAACCAAACAAACGTATTACAATAAAAGTGTTTCCCTGCTTTTTGGTTACAGCAAGGATGATATGCATGATAATTTTTCCTGGTGGCGTAACAACCTGCATCCTGCGGATAAAAAAAGAGTAATTGCGCGCCTGGAAAAATTATTAAAGGGAAAAGAAAATACATGGTGGGGCGAATACCAGTTCCGCTGCAAAAACGGAACCTATAAACTGGTACTGGAAAAACTGTACGTAGTGCGCGATGAACAGGGAAAGCCTTACCGTATTGTAGGCACCATGCAGGACCTTACCAAAATAAAAGCAATAGAAAAAAAAGGTGAAGACGAAAAAATAAAACAACAGCGGGCCATTACAAAGGCAATTATGAGGGCCGAAGAGGAAGAGCGCAAGGAATTGAGCGATGAGTTGAATGAGAATATTAACCAGGTGCTGGCGACCATTAACCTGCATATTGACCAGGTAAAGCGGCAGGCAGATGGGTATGGGCGGCTGGAATGGCTGAATAATGCGCAGCAGTTGCTCAGGTTGTCTATAGAAAATATCCGCTCTATATCGAAACAACTCACACCGGCCAGTCTTCCTTTTTTTGGCCTGGTGCCTTCCGTTGAAGAATTACTGGAGACTGTTCATAAAAGAACCGCTATAAAATTTCATTTCAGGGCTGATGCAAATGCAGAAAAAAAAGCCGACAAGGAAAAGAAACTATTTATTTACCGCGTTCTTCAATTGCAGTTGAAAAACATACGCACTCATGCTGGTGCTACGGTAGTGCATGTTCAGATTGACTGTGCCGGCGATAAAATTAAACTGTCCGTTAAAGACAACGGCATCGGCTTCGATCCTGCCAAACTAAAATTTGGATACGGTTTTTCCAGAATACAGCGCCAGACGGAAGCATTCAATGGATCTTTCTCTGTTAAAAGCAATGCAGGCAAGGGATGTAAGCTGGAGATTTTGATATAGCTTTTAGCTATAAGCCATTAGCTTTTAGCCCGGTAAACCCATTTCATCATAATAAAATGAGTGGCGGCCTGTTTTCAATCAATAACAAAAAAAACTTACTGTACCTCTGCCAATGGCTAAAAGCTAATAACTAACAGCTTTCTTCTTCCAGGGGATAACCATTCAATTCTTTGCTCTGCTAACGGCTAACAGCTAACGGCTTCCTTATTCCACTATTCTCAGCTTGGCATAATTCAGCATAATCTTTTTTTCGCCATTGAGATCGAACTTTACGGTGGCAACCGGGTTATGGACAGAACCTTCCATTTTTATTACTTCGCCAAAGCCAAATTTCTGGTGTTCTACTTTCTGTCCTTCCTGCAATGCAGATGTATCACTGGGTGCAAAATCTGCAGAGGGAATGTGTTCAATATTTTTAGCAACCGGTTTGGGAGCTACATAGGAAGGAGTAACATCTTTTTTCTTAGCCGGCGGCGTGCCGTACCGTCTTTCTGCTTCATACCCACTATTGGAAGATCCATTGCCAAAACCGCCGCCATTCATCCGGTTAAAGGCAGTATTACCAAAACCAAATGCAGATTGATTTTTTGCTCCACCTCCGGCATAGCTCCGATCCGTGTATTCTTCCGGAATTTCTTCAATAAAGCGGCTGGGTTCGTTCTGCACCAGGCTGCCAAACTTATAACGGCTATTGGCATACGTAATCCAAAGTTTCTTTTTGGCACGGGTAATCACTACATAAAACAACCGGCGTTCTTCCTCCAGCTCTTCCCGGGTGTTTATACTCATAGCACTGGGAAAAAGCATTTCTTCCAGACCGGCTGCAAATACGCAACTGAACTCAAGGCCCTTGGCAGCATGTATGGTCATTAACTTAACAGTATCTGCATTGGGGTCTTTTTCATCCGCATCGGTTAGCAGTGTAATCTGCTGCAGGTAGCTGCCCAGGCTTTTATCAACCAGTTCGCCTTCTTCTGTATCAGGGCTTTCGGTCCACTCTTTTATGGAGTTTAATAGCTCCTGTATATTCTCATAACGTTGCACACCTTCTGTGCTTTTATCATTAAACAGTTCCTTTACAAAAGCAGTTTGCTTGCCTACATGCACCGCTACCTCGTATGCGTTTTTCGTTTGCAGCATGCTGGCAAAACTCTTAATCATCAGCACAAAATTATCTATCGCCTCCAGGGTTCCTCCTTTATAGCCAAATTCTTTGGCGCGTGTAAGCACATCCCAGAACGAAATATTATTTTCATTGGCTGCCAGTATAGCCCGGTCTACAGAGGTTTTGCCGATACCGCGCGCCGGCAGGTTGATGATTCTTTTAAGCGCTTCTTCATCGCGGGTGTTTACCAGCAAACGCAGGTAAGCAACATAATCTTTTATCTCTTTGCGCTGGTAAAAACTGATGCCGCCATAGATTGTGTATGCAATTCCCATACGCCGCAAGCTTTCTTCAAAAGCCCGGCTTTGTGCATTGGTGCGGTACAGGATAGCAAAATCACGGTTATTAAAATGATTGCGGAGTTTTTGCTCCTGTATGGTGTCTGCAACAAATTTACCTTCTTCATTATCCGACATGGTGCGCACCAGCTTTATCTTCTCGCCTTCTGCATTGTCGGTAAAAAGCTTTTTTTCAATCTGCCCTTTATTATTGCTGATTACCTCGTTAGCAACGTGCAGAATGTTTTGTGTACTGCGATAGTTTTGTTCCAGTTTTACCACTTTGACATCATCATAATCCTTCTGAAACTGCAGTATATTCTGGATGGTAGCGCCCCGGAAACTGTAAATGCTCTGCGCATCGTCGCCTACCACGCATACGTTTTCATGCTGGGCGCCGAGCAATTTGATGATTTCGTATTGCGCCGGGTTGGTATCCTGGTACTCGTCTATCAAAATATATTTGAACTTCCGCTGGTATTTGCTCAGCGCTTCCGGGAAATTTTTCAGCAGTTCATACATCTTAATCAGCAGATCATCAAAATCCATTGCCCCGTTTTTAAAACAACGTTTGGCATAGGCATCGTATATCTGCGCAATGGCCGGACGGTTGCTGCGCATGTCTTCCTGCTGAATATAGTAATCGTTGGCATATTCTGCCGGGCCTACCAATGCGTTTTTAGCACTTGAAATGCGATTGTAAACAGTGCCCGGTTTGTAATGTTTGTCGTCGAGATTTAATTCATTCACCACTGATTTAACAACGCTTTTTGCATCGTCCGTATCATAGATGGTAAAGCTATTGGGATAGCCGAGGCGGTGCGCTTCCGATCGCAATATGCGGGCAAATACACTGTGAAAAGTACCAATGTAAAGATTGCGTGCTTCGGTATTGCCCAGGGTTCGCTCTACCCGCTCCTTCATTTCTTTGGCAGCCTTATTGGTAAACGTGAGCGCAAGAATATTAAAGGAATCAATTTTATGTTCTGCCATCAGGTGCGCCACACGGGTAGTGAGCACTTTGGTTTTACCGCTGCCCGCCCCTGCAATAATCATAATGGGACCGTCCTTATGCAGGACAGCCTCTTTCTGCGGTTCATTTAATCCTGACAAATAATCAATCATGCCTGCAATTTACAATAAGGGAATGGGCGGTAAAGGCCTGTTGGAAAATATTTATGATGGCCGATGCGTGCCGGTGAGCAATGGTAACAGCCGGGCAACTGAATTGTTGCAGTTTGAATGCGGGCTATAAAAACAAGAGAGAGTTCATCCTTTTTACTGGTGAGAAAGGACCTTATTTTTTAGTCGCGTCACCAGAATGGCCTGTTATTTTATTCCAGAGTCCTTTTGCAGCGTCTGTGAGTTCATCCAGTTTTTCGCTGGCCTCCTGTTTCAGGTGATTGATTTCCTCCTGTATATCTGTAGTCCTGGCCTTTTCGAACAAAGCAGAAGCCTTGTCTTTTATTTGATCACCCAGCTTGCCGGCTTCTTTTTCCAGTTCTTCCAGTTTGGCAGATGCTTCATCTTTCAAAGCTTTGGCCCTGTCATTAAACGAATTTGTGTCTGGCATCTGTTGATAATTTAATCAATGATAAAAAACCGGCAAACAGAACCAATAAAAGATTTGAATAACCTAGGATCCCCGTTGCGAACCGCCGGTTAGTTTAGTATTGCGGGTAGCTGCCTTGGTATTGGCTTTCCCTTTGGCATTCTGGGCGCCTGGCTTGGCCGTTTGGTTACCACCACCCGGACGATTGTCTTTTTTATTTTTTTTGTTTGGTATTAACGACATATTATTATTTTATTATACTTGGAACAGACGATGCCTTGCAAAACTGTTTTGTAAAAAAGGAAATTACAACTTTTTTATTCAAAAGCATTTCCCAGAAGCAAAAGCGGCCGTTAGCAGGGCTTCAGGCTTTATTTATTTTGATTTTCCTGTCGGGCTTTCTTGTCCACCGTGATAGCTCGGTTGCATCAAACATAAGAATTAATACGCCTTTTTCAAACTTATAACGGTTGGTGCGCAGCAGGTTCCTGATAAAAGCCGCCTCATCGTAGCCCGTGCAGGCCATTTTGGTGGTAATAATATTTTGATTAAACACAAGACTGGTATCAGTTTTTTGAAAGCTGCCCCGCATACTGTTGCAACCTGTATTGCCACTAAAACTGTGCGACGAAAGATTGATGTTCAGTTCCGGTATTTTACCGGTAGCCGTATCGGATGCCAGCAAAGGCTGTAGAAACCATTTCCCGTTTAAACTACCGGTGTCCGCCATACATTTTACATCGGCTCCAATACGATTCGTATACTCCGGATGGCTTGTTGATGGGGACCACCCACCATACATCAGCGACAGGAAAAATAATACTGGCATACAGGTCCATTTATACACTGCCAATCGAAAAATTATGCCAATTAGCAGTAGGCGGCCCGGCAGCCAATGCTTGTATTAAAACAGTCTGGTGGCTTATTTCAGGGGAAAGATTCCGTTTTTGCAATTTGGTTGGCGAGCGGGCCGGCTGCTGTCTTTTTGATTTTTAAACGATAACGCAAAACAGTATCATGGTTATAAATGACATGCAACCATTCAATGCCCGCATCCCGAACTACAAAAGTATAACGAACCGCCGGTTTACCTTCCATCACACTGGGCGGATTGAGCAAAGCGACCGGGCTAATAATCTTTTGCAGCGCTTCATCAAATAAAGTTATTGTGTCGGGTGTCATTTTGCTATCCTGTTTCGGATCTGTTGTTTCCAGGCTTATCTGTATGGTATCGCCAACAGCGGCTTCGATAATACCGGCGGCGGGCTGGTAAGATGAAATTCTATATTTACTAAAACATTTGTTACGATAGGGTCCGGCAACAAATTCCTGTGGAAACGGCGGGTTTTCCATTAAGGTCCATCTTATATCATCGGGGAAATGATCACGGATAAAATCTTTAGGGGAGGGAAGAAAATAAGTTTCGTCGAATCGTTTTGTAAACTCGTCGCCGCTATAGTTGGTATACCCGCTGGCCCAGGTTACATCCAGCAGGTGCCAGGCACTGTCGATATATACCGCATTCCAGGTATGATTGCAGCGGAATTTAAACTGACGGCTATAATCGCCTTTGGCAAACCCGGTAATAGTTGCACTACGCAGGCCGGCATAATCGCACAACGTTTTAAACAATCTCGCATACCCATCGCACACAGCCGACCTGTTTTGCAGAACGGTTTCCGCCATAAAATCGTTTCCTGATTTCCACTGCTCGGTATCTTTAAAATTTAAACGATGGATATCTAAAGATTTACCCGAGTAATTTTTTTTCACCCGGTAACTGATATGATCGGTGATCCAGCTAAAAATGGATCTGACTTTTTCCATTTCTGTTGCATAGTCTTTTGTAAGTGTATAGGCCAGTTCGCCGGGCGGCGCGGGCTCAATGGATTTTACGCGATCATCAATTTCGGCAAAACTGACCTGTCTTTTTTGCGCAAATGAAGAATGGGCAATTACCAGGGTTAATATGAGCACCAATTTATTCATGAAGGAAGGTACAATGCAGCCAGACCCGACTGAAATCGTTCTATGGCAACACCGCTCACTAAAGTTATAAAATAGTTAGGAGTGATCCAGTACCTGGTATAGGGATTTTAGTACTTAGACGCATGCGCGAGGCGGCTGGCAGCAATAAAGATTGCTATTTAAGCTAAACGAAAAGCGCCGCAAAGTCTGAATACTCAGGACTTAAA
>Ga0157378_10001686_pt1 | contig 19908 bp, 22 predicted proteins | sample M65metaG_FD_115309 | JGI IMG/M metagenome (GOLD analysis project Ga0157378, IMG submission 115309) | Miscanthus rhizosphere microbial communities from Kellogg Biological Station, Michigan, USA - M6-5 metaG | ecosystem: Host-associated > Plants > Roots > Rhizosphere > Soil | place: USA: Michigan...
CACGCGCGTCTTTCCGGACCCGGCGCCGGCCAGGACGAGCAGCGGCCCTTCGCCGTGCGTCACGGCGTCGCGCTGCTGAGGATTGAGTCCGGTGAGGTCGATCATTCGGGCGCATGGTAACAGGCGTTTTCCGAGGCGAAATCCATGAGAGTGAGAGGGTTGTTATGCAGCGCGGACAACGATTCGTATACACTTTGCCGGTTCGTCAACGCGGGATTCAGGGGCCGCCGCGGCAACCACTTCGGAGGCTACTAAATGTTCGGTCTGGGATTTCCTGAGCTTGCCCTCATCCTCATCATCGTCATCGTCATTTTCGGCGCGGGAAAACTTCCGCAGCTCGGCAAAGGCCTTGGAGAGGGCATCTCCAACTTCCGCGACGGCCTGAAGGGCCGCGAAGAAAAGAAACCGGCAACGCTGGAAGAGAAGAAGAACGCGTAAAATCCGCGCTTCCGAGGTTCTCTTGTGCCATTGACGCCGGAGCCGGCAGCACCGCTCTATCAGACAGAAATCTCCCAGATGCCTCTTGCCGAGGTTCTGGTGAAGATTCATCGATACCGCGCGCCGGGCCGCGTCGACTGCAAACGCGGCGACGAGGTCAAGCGGATCTATCTCGATCACGGCCAGATTGTTTTCGCAGCGACGAACCAGCTAGGCGAGTCGCTCGGAGACAAGCTCCTGCGCGAAGGCCGCATCACACACCGCCAGTACGAAGAGAGTCTTTCTCGCTCGCGCGCAAACGGAACGCGTCACGGTGCCACGCTCGTGGAGATGAAGATCCTCTCGCCGCGAGACCTTTTCGTGGCCGTGCACGAACAGATCGAAGAGATCATCTGGCCGGTCTTCGGCTGGGATGCGGGAACAGTGAGCTTCATCGCCGGCCGCGACAAGAAGCAGGAGTTCATCAAGGTAGACATCCCCGTTCCGATGGCGATTCTGCGCGGCGTTCGTCATGTCGCCGAGGCGCGCGCGCTGGTCGCTCGCCTCGGTACGAAGACGACGCTGTTCACGCGCGCGACGGGACACGCCGAGGGATTGGTGCTCGATGAGGACGAACAACGGCTGCTCGACGCCGTCGACGGACGCAAGGTTCTCTACGAGCTGGTGAACACGCCGCCGCTGGCTGCATCCGACAACGCGCGTATCCTCTACGCGTTCTTCGCCCTCGGCCTGATCGTTCCGCGCGAGCCGCGCCAGATCCAGGTGCAGCTGAAGACCGACGGCGGAAAGTACGCGTGACACTTCGCTGGCTGGTCACAGGAGCGGGCGGGATGGTGGGCCGCGACCTCTGCGCGGCGTTGGAAATGCGTGACGAGCACGTCGTCGCCGTGACCAGGGCCGATCTCGATATCACCAACGCGGCGGCGGTTCGCGACGTCGTTCGCCGGGCGAAGCCGGACGTGATCGTCAACTGCGCGGCGTACACGAAGGTCGACGATGCAGAGGCGAATGAGCACTTTGCCACGGCCATCAACGGCTCTGCGGTCGAGTTTCTGGCCGACGCCGCGAACGAGGTTGATGCGCTGCTGGTGCAGCTCTCGACCGACTTCGTCTTCGACGGCTCGAAGCGGACCCCGTACGAGATCAACGATCCGACCGCTCCGCTTTCCGCGTACGGCCGCTCGAAGCTGGTTGGAGAGCACGCGGCAAGCGGTGCGGAGAAGCACGTCATTCTTCGCACGGCGTGGCTGTTCGGCATCCACGGTCCGAATTTCGTCGAAGCGATCCGCAATCAGGTGCGCAAGGGAACGAATCCGCTGCGCGTGGTGAACGATCAGCGCGGCCGGCCGACGTACACGCCGCATCTGGCCGAGGCGATCATTCGCATCGCCCGGCTGGCGTCCGAAGACACCCGTGCGCGCGGCATCGTTCACTACGCCGATACGCCCGAGTGCACATGGTTCGATTTCGCGCGCGCGATCGTTGGCGACGCGGTTGCGGTAAAGCCGGTGACGAGCAGCGAGTTCCCGCGCCGGGCCGAACGCCCGGCGTATTCGGTGCTGTCAACGGAACGCTACGAGCGCCTGACCGGCGTGGCGCCGGAATCGTGGGAAGAGGGGCTGCGCGAGTACCTGCAACTCCGCGCCTAAAAAAACAGCAGCCGGATCCTTCGCCAAACCGCACGACCCAGACGAAGTGCGGCTCACCTCTGAAATCCGACTGCCCCTCATTAGATGGCCCGATCGCTCAAATTCTCCCGTACATCAGAAACTCGACATTTCCCTCGGCGCCTTTGATCGGGCTTTCGATTACGCCCCTGACGTCGAACCCGAGCTCACGTGCCGAGGTGATGACGGCCTCGACCGCGGCGGCGCGCTTGGCTTCATCGCGGACGATTCCCCCTTTTCCGACCTCGTTCTTGCCGACTTCGAACTGCGGCTTGATCAACGCCACCAGCTCGCCGCGGAGAAATGTGGCTACGGCAGGGAGGATCAGTTTCAGCGGGATGAAGGAGACGTCGATGGAGACGAATTCGATGCGGTCATCAAAGTCGTCCGCGGTGAGGTAGCGCGCATTGACCTTCTCGCGGTTGATGACACGCGGATCGTTGCGAAGCGAGACGTCCAGCTGACCGTAGCCGACGTCGACGGCGTAAACCTTCTTCGCGCCGTTCTTCAGCATCACGTCGGTGAAGCCGCCGGTGGATGCGCCGATATCCGCGCAGATTTTCCCTTCGACGCTGATGCTGAATTCGCGCAAGGCGTGGGCGAGCTTCATCCCGCCGCGGCCGACCCACGGATGCTCCAGCGCCTCGATCTGAAGCTGGTCGTCGTCCGCGACATTCGCTCCCGCCTTGTCGACGTGCTGCCCGTTGACGAGAATCCGCCGGGCCATGATCAGCGACTGTGCCTTCGACCGCGTGTCGCAGAGCCCACGCTCGACGAGGGCGAGGTCGAGACGCTGCTTCTTCATTCGTTGACGACGGTAAAGCCTTCCTGGCGGAAGTGATGGTCGTTGGTGAGGACGTGGGTGATGCCGCGCTCGCGCATCAAGACCATCGACATGCAGTCGACGAGGGAGTACTCCTTGTCGGGACGTGACTCATAAAGACTCAGCGCTCGCAGGAAGAGATCGCGACTGCCAGGAACGACAATCATCCGCATGGCACTCTCGCGAACCGCGCGAGCAGCCTGGATGCGGGGATTTGCTCCGTGTCCAGAAAAGTACGCCAGAAATTCAGTCAGCACAGCGTCATGTGTGACTAGCGTCGCAAGCTTCAAACGGGGTTCAAGACGACGGGTTCGCGAGTGGTGCGCATCAAACCGATCGAGGCTCGCGACCAGATACCACGTGTCGACGAAGTATTCCGGCATCACTTCGCGACGCGTCGAGGCAGACCGTAGACGACCTCGTCAATGTGGTCAGAATCGACACCTTGATCGTGCATTCGTTTCAAATCGGCATCCGGGATACGGCTGCCGATTTCCTCGAGAATTGCACTGATTTCGCCCAGCGTTGCTGGCTTCGTCTCCCCCACAAACTCCCGCACCCGCTTCGCGATCCCATTCGCATCGAGGTCGTATTGCGCGCGGAGAACGTCCTGCGCGCCGTGGTGGACGTATTCGTCCGGGATGCCGATGCTGTGGAACTGGACGTCGCGGATGCCGAGTTGCTGCACGCGCTCCATGATCGCCGAGCCGAAGCCGCCGGCGAGGGAGCCTTCTTCGACGGTGATGACGCGCGCGAACGGGCGGCAGTACTTCGTGATCAGCTCGTCGTCGAGCGGCTTGATGAAACGGGCATTGACGACGGCGACCTCGATCCCTTCCTTCGCCAGGATCTCCGCGGCCTGGACGGACGGCCACACTTCGTTGCCGATGGCGAAGATCGCGGCGGCTTCGCCTTCGCGCATCACCTCGCCCTTGCCGACCGGCAGCGACTGCAACTCGGCGTCCATGGGCACGCCGAAGCCGTTGCCGCGCGGGTAGCGCACTGAGGTGGGATGGCCGGTTTCAAACGAGGTCTTGAGCATGTGCCGCAGCTCGTTCTCGTCTTTCGGCGCCATGCAGATCATGTTCGGGAAGATGCGCAGGTAGGCCATGTCGTAGATGCCGTGGTGTGTCGGCCCGTCGGCACCGGCGATGCCGCCGCGATCGAGGGCGAAGACCACCGGCAGATCCATGATGGCCACGTCGTGGAAGACCTGGTCGAAAGCGCGCTGCAGGAAGGTTGAGTAGATCGCCGCGATCGGCTTCAGCCCCTGCGTTGCCAATCCTCCGCAGAACGTCACCGCATGCTCCTCGGCGATGCCGACGTCGAACGAGCGCTCCGGGAAGGCCTTGCTGAACTTGTCCATCCCCGTGCCGTCGGGCATGGCCGCGGTGATGCCGACGATCTTCGGATCGTGTTTGGCGAGCTCGATCAGCGTCTCGGCGAAAACGGCGGTGTAGCTCGGGGGCGACTTCTTGGTCGACTTCACCACCTCGCCGGAATCGATGTCGAACGGCGTGACGCCGTGCGACCAGATCGGCTTGTTCTCGGCGGGGACGTAGCCCTTCCCTTTCTTCGTGATCACGTGGACCAGGAGCGGGCCGTTGTAGTCCTTGTTCTTCTCGAACAGATCGATCAGGAAATTGAGGTCGTGGCCGTCGTACGGCCCGAGGTACTTGAAGCCGAGCTCCTCGAAGAGCGTGCCCGGCACGATCATGTGTTTGAAAAGCTGCTCCATGTCGCTGGCCATGCCGTGGATCTTTCCGCCGACGAGGGGGATGCGATCCATGATGCCACGCGCCAGATCCTTGGCCTGGTTGTAGGCCTGACCTTTGATGATCCCGTTCAGGTAGCCCGACATCGCGCCGACGTTGGTCGAGATCGACATGTCGTTGTCATTGAGGATGATCATCAATTTTCTTTTTAAGTGCCCGGCCTGGTTGAGGCCTTCCAGCGCCAGGCCGCCGGAGAGCGCGCCGTCGCCGATGATGGCCACCACGCGGTAGTCGTCGTGCTTGATGTCGCGCGCCACGGCGATGCCGAGGGCGGCGGAGATGGAGGTCGAAGCGTGGCCGGCGTTGAAGACGTCGTACTCCGACTCCTCGCGCTTGCAGAAGCCGGAGATGCCGCCGTGCATGCGGATGGTTTCGAAGGTATCGCGGCGGCCGGTGATCAGCTTGTGCGGATAGGTCTGGTGGCCGGTGTCGAAGACGATCTGATCGCGCGGCGTGTCGAAAACGTAGTGCAGTGCCACCGTCAGTTCGACGATGCCGAGGTTGCCGCCGAAATGGCCGCCGATGCGCGAAACCACGTCAATGATGCGGTGGCGGATCTCGCCCGCCAGCTCATGGAGCTGTTTGCGGTCGAGTTTCCGAAGGTCTTTCGGGGAGTTGATGGTGTCGAGGAGCGTCATGGCAGCTTCGGCGCCTCACGATCGCCGTTCGCAGATGAAACGCGCGATCCCGGCGAGATAGTTCACCGGGCCGGCGATGATATCAGCGTTGGTCAGAGCCTCTTTCAGCAGCGTTTCCACCCGGGCCCGCGCGGCCTCGGTGCCGAAGAGCGCCGGGTAGGTCAGTTTGCCTTGTGCAAGATCCTTCCCAGCAGTTTTGCCGAGCGTCGCCGCGTCTTCTTCCTGATCGAGCAGATCGTCGACGATCTGGAAGGCCAGGCCGACGGCATCGCCGTAGCGGCGGAGAGCATCGATCTTGTCGTCGGGCGCGTTGGCGAGCAGCCCGCCGAGGACGACGGAGGCGGTCAGCAGCTTGCCGGTCTTATTGCGATGGATGAAATCGAGCAGCTCGGCGCTGGTTTCGTTCGTGCCGGCGGTGATGATGTCGGCGACCTGCCCGCCGATCATCCCCTTCGAGTCGACGGCGATGGCCACTTCGCGCACGGCCCGGAGTTGATGGGCCGCATCGACGCCCGTCACCGGCCTCGCCAGCCACGCAAACGCCTCGGTGAGCAGCGCGTCGCCGGTGAGGATGCCCATGGCCTCGCCGAAGACGACGTGCGTGGTCTTGCGGCCGCGGCGGAGGTCGTCGTTGTCGAGCGCCGGAAGATCGTCGTGGACGAGCGAGTAGGTGTGAATCAGCTCCAGCGCCGCGATCGGCACGAGCAGGTTCTCGACATTCGCACCACACGCCTCGGCCGCGGCGATGGCCACGATGGGGCGGATGCGCTTGCCGCCGCCGAGAACGGCGTAACGCATTGCTTCATGAATGACCGCCGGCGGCGTGTCGGCAGGCGGGAGGTTCGCGCCGAGGACGCGATCGACGAGTTGCCGCTTGCCGTCAAGATAATCATTGAGCGAGCTCACTCCCCATCAACCTCGTCGAGATCCTCGCCTTCGAACGGCTCGACGCGCGGCTGCCCCTTGGCGTCGGCGAGGATCAGCTCGATCTTCTTCTCCACCTCTTCGAGCTTCTGATTGCAGAAACGGGAGAGGCGAACGCCTTCCTCGAAGAGCTGCAGCGACTCATCGAGCGGCATCTCCTCCGACTCCAGACGCTTGACGATGGTCTCGAGCTGCTGAAAGGCTTTTTCGAATTCGTTGGATTTGCGGGCCATGCGTGGGCGGTCATTCTTTCGCGAGCGGCCACACAGTCTCAAGCCCCATCGTCTTCGCGTCAACCGTCGCTTCGATGCGGCCCTTCTTCAGCTGCACTTCGATCAGCTCGCCGATGCCGACCGCATTCGCGTCGAGGATCGGCTTGCGCCGTCCGCGTTTCGTGCGCGAGAAGGCGATGGCGTAGCCGCGGGAGAGGACGGAAAGGGGGGAGACGGCACCGAGCGTGGCCACTGTCGAGCGAAGGCGTTCTCGCTCGCGGGCGACCTGGATTGGGAAGCGAAGCAGCGGTGCATTGATCGAGACCAGGCGGGATCGCATCGACCGCGCGCGCGCTTCGAGCATGCGGAACAGCGTCACGCGGCTGCGGTTGAGGCGCTCGCGGCGGAGGGCGATACGGCGTGGCACGAGTCCGAGTCGATCGGACGACGCCAGATGGCGAAGCTAGTGCCGGTAATTGCGGACGCGTGACTCCACCACCTGCCGCACGCGGCGGGTCATGTGATCGAGATGCGTACAGAGCTCGCTCTTGGCTCGGATCACGATCTCCGCGGCGGCGGACGGCGTCGGCGCGCGCAGGTCGGCCACGAAATCGCAGATGGTGAAATCGGTCTCGTGTCCGATGGCGGAGATTGTCGGGATGCTGCACGCGGCAACCGCGCGTGCCACCGGCTCTTCGTTGAAGGCCCACAGATCTTCGAGCGATCCTCCGCCGCGGCAGATCAGCACGACGTCGTGCAGTTGCCAGCGCGAGAGGTGGCGGATGGCGATGGTGATCTCTCGCGCCGCGTCGCGGCCCTGCACGCGGACGGGATAGACCTGCACGTGCAGTCCGGCGAAGCGGCGTCCGAGGACGTTCAACACGTCGCGGATGGCGGCGCCGGTGGGACTTGTGACGATGGCGATGCGCTGCGGCAGCATTGGGATGGGCTTTTTTCGAGCCGGATCGAAGAGCCCTTCATCTGCAAGCTGTTTTTTGAGTTGCTCGAAGGCCAGCTGCAGTGCGCCGAGGCCGGCGGGCTCGACCGCGACGGCATTGAGTTGAAACTCCCCTTTTTGCTCGTAAAGAGTCAGGCGTCCGCGGACGATCAGTTGTAATCCGTTCTCAATGCGGAAGCGGAGAAAGCGTCCATTGGTGGCAAAAAGGACCACGCGCATCTGCGCGCGGGCGTCTTTGATCGAAAAATAAACGTGCCCGGCGGCGGAACGGACGACATTTGTGGCCTCGCCTTCGACGCTTATGTCGTTGTATCGAAAGAGATCCGCGTTGATCTGACGGATGAGCTCACTTACCTGCCAGACGCGTTCTGCCACTCGCGCATCTTAGAGAAATCAATTTAGGCAAGCTAGTTGCTCTTCCGTAGATCGCCAAGAGGCACAAACACGCTGCCCACGAACGGGCAAGCAAGGAGCAGGAAAATGAAAAAAGAAACGTTTCTGAAGAAAGCAGTAGCGGGCCTTGGGACCGCGGCGCTCGTGATCGCGATGGGCGCGTGTGCGCACCATACGTCGACGGCAGATCAGGGATATGGACAGATTCGTCCGGAAGGCTCCGCAACGAACAGCGGCGACACGACCGCTGTGGCAGTCGCCGCTCCGGCCAATGCCGAGGGCGTGAGCGGAACGACCACTCCGGCCGTGATTCCCGGACCGGCAGCGGTTGACAGCACCGGCCGCGCCTACACCAGCAGTTCTGTCGGCAGCGCAGGCAACAGCAAGACCATCGGCACGAACACGAACGTCAACCTCATCCCCAAGAAGACCGGCTCGGACGTGACCGTCACGCAGTCGGCCGCCACGATCGAGACCTCGTCCTCGACCGACACCACCGTGGTCACGCAGACCCCGGCGACGATCGTCGCTGAGACCCCGGCTCCGGCCCCGGTCATCGTCGAGACCCCGGCACCGGCTCCGACCGTTGTCGAGACGCCGATGGCTTCGAGCACCACCGAGACAACCACCACGACCACAACCACCGAGACCCCGAAGCATCGCCGGATGCGCAAGGACTAACCTCCGGTCAACGCATTGCAGCAGGGCGCGGGCGACCGCGCCCTTTTTGTTTGCAGTCAGTGCGTAGTGCAGGCATCCCTGCCTGCAACCGGCGGGCGTCCTCGCCCGACGGTGTTAAATGCGCAAGCTGTGCGCTGTTGACCGAACCCCCCCGCCGGGCGAGGACGCCCGTCGGGAGCAGACGGGACGTCTGCTCTCCGCTCCACTGATCACTTCTTCTTCACCGGTGCCGGTGGCGGTACCAGCGGCTTGATGAGCGCCTCCATCCCATCCGGTTTCCCGGTGGTGCGTTCGAGATGCGGATAGCGTTCGCCGCCGTGATAGTCGATCGAGACCGTGGTGAAGAAGTCGCCGTTTCGCACGATGAGCGCGATCGGCGTGGTCTCCTTCGCCGAGGCCTTCACGACATCTCGCAAATGGCCCGTGCTGTACGCGCGACCGTTGATGGCCACCAGGCGCGTACCCGGGGTGAGACCGGCCTTGGCGGCGACCGAATTCGGGACGACGTCGCCGATTGTGCCGTTTTCATTCACCGAGAATCCCAGAGACGCGCTCAGGTCGGCGCTCTTGCTGCGCTCCTCGCCGTATTTCAACGCCGCGTTCGGTTTGTCGGTGTAGACCAGATGCCAGCCGGCCTGCTCGATCCCGCCCATCGGCGGCGCCGGCGAGGTCGACGCCAGCCGCTGGTTGAGAAATGCCCGCCAGTCGTTCGGCACGATGGCGTTGAGCGCATTGACGATGTCATCGAACGTGTAGGGCTTGAGCTCGGGATGTCCGCTCGCGCCGCCGTAGAACGCCCGGCAGAAATCGTCGAGCGACTTTTTGCCGCCAGTGAGCGACCGGACGGTCATGTCCGCATCGAGCCACAGCAATTCGCCCTCGGGGTAGTAATCGACGCTGCGCCGCCAGTTCGTCGAAGCGCCGGGCGCGTCGTAAAGAAGCTGCGCGGCGACGGCGGTGTCGAGCAGAGGACGCCACGTCCGTCCGACGTGCTCGGTCATGTTGGCCGCGGTCTCCGCCAGATTCTCGCGATAGTCCTCGGCGGAGAGAATCCCGCTGCGGACCGGCAGCAGATCGCCGAGGTATTCGGTCAGACCTTCGTAAACCCAGAGAAGCTCGCCGGTCATCGGTTTGTCGTAGTTGCCGGTGGCCAATCCGGCAGGCCGGCGGTACTTGCCGTTCCACGAGTGCACGAACTCGTGCGCCATCAGCGTCGACACCCACTTGCGGCTGGTGTCTTCGCGCAACACCGGTTCGCCGGTCCGATCATCGCTCGACTCGTGATGCTCGAGTCCGAAGTGCGCCACGCCGTCGCTCAGTGTCAGCAGCCAGTCGTAGTGGCGATAGTGATTCGCGCCGAAGAGTGCCGAAGTCTCATCGACCAGCCGGCCGTACTGCGTCGCGAAATCGTCCGGCGTCTGTGTAGCCTCGGCGCTCTCGGACAGCAGATTCAGCGTGTGCTTCAGCGGGGAATGGCTGGGGATTTCGATCTTGCGCAGGATCGTCCCGAGCTGCACCGGCGAATCGATCACGCGCGTGAGCGACGCCGATTCGAACTGGATCTCGTCGCCGTTGCGGCCGCGCGTTTCCAGCGCCGTGGCGTACTGCCAGCCGGCCGGAATGCGCAGCGTGGCGTCGACCTGCAATGAATCGCTGCTCGCCGCAGTCTTCGGATAGAGCAGCACCGTGTTCCAGCTCAAAACCGCCAGCCGCGGCGACGTCGACGCGCCGGCGGTGAAGTTCGCGCCGGGAGCAGGAGCCAGGAAGTCGAGATCGACGTCGAGCGATGTCGCATCTGCCGGAACGTCGATCTGAAACGCGAACATATCGACCTGATCGCGAAGCCACGGAACGTTTTTTCCGTTCGCCGAGATCTTCAGACCGGTGAGGCCGTTGATCGGTCCGGTCGGTCCGTGCTCGCCCGGAATCCACTTCGGGTAGTAGAGCGTCATCGGTCCCGGAGTGGCTGGCATCGTCAGGTGCGCGTGATAGACGTTCGACGCCACGCTGGTGGCATCGACGCGCAACGTGATCGGCGCCGCGGCAAGCGCGAGTGCGGGCAGGAGCAGCAGCAGGACGAACGCAAAACGTTTCATCGAATCTCCTTGTGAGCGCGAAGTAGATCAGAAAACCGCCAGCGGCAGCTACGCGGTCAGAACCGTCACGTCAGGATGTCTCCACAGCGCGCTCGCCGGAAACTCCTCGCTGATCTCACCGCTCCGCAGTCGCTCGATCGCGGCCTGCTTTTTCTCACCGCTGGCCAGCAGCACGATCGATTTCGACTCCAGGATCGTGGCGATGCCCATGGTGATGGCGTGCGTCGGGACGCGGCCGTTGGGGAAGAGCGATGCGTTTGCCGCGCGCGTCGAATCCGTCAGCGTTACCACGCGCGTGCGCGAATCGAACGGCGTGCCGGGCTCGTTGAAGGCGATGTGACCGTTGCTGCCGAGGCCGAGGAAGGTGAGATCGAGTCCGCCGGTGGCGGCGATCTCGCGCTCGTAGCGCGCGCATTCGGCGTCGAGATCCGGCGCCGCGCCGTTTGGGAGGTTCGCATTCGCCGGATCGATGTCGATGAACTTGAAAAGATGCTGCTTCATGAACGTGTAGTAGCTGCCGGGATGCGTCCGCTCGATGCCTACGTACTCGTCGAGATTGAACGTCACCACGTCGCTGAAGCAGTGGTACTTGCGGCCGCAGGCGGCGACGACGCGCTCGTACATCGTCACCGGTGTCCGTCCTGTCGGCAGGCCGAGAACGACGCGCGGGTTGCGGAGGATCGCTTCGAGAAAAATCTCGGCGGCGCGATCGGAGAGGACGCCGTAGTTGGGGAGCGTTTCCCAGTTCACGCGAGCTGGCCTCGCAAGTACGTTGCCGCAATCTCGAAACGGTCGGTGAGAACGACGAGGTCTGCGTCATATCCCGGCGCGATCTTTCCCTTGTGATCGCTGACGCCGAGGACGCGCGCAGGGACCTCGCTGGCCAGCGGCAGCACCAGCTCCAGCGGCAGGCCGGCAAGCTCGACCATGTTCTGCACCGCGCAGCGCATCGTCAGCACGCTTCCGGCCAGCGTGCCGTCGGCGAGACGCGCCGCACCGTCGGCGACGGTGACATCGTGCTCGTAGAGTTTGTAGTTTCCGTCCTTCATCCCGCAGGCGCGGATGGCGTCGGTGACCAGCGCGATGCGATGCGGCATCGCCAGCGCAGCAATGCGGAGGACGGCGGGATGGACGTGGATTCCGTCCGCGATCAACTCCGCAGTCGCGTCGACCGAGGTCAGCGCCGCGCCGACCGCCCCCGGCCGGCGATGCTCGAGACCGGTCATGGCGTTGAACAGATGCGTGAAATGGGACGCGCCCCATCCCAGCGCGGCGACGCAATCGGCGTAATCGCCGGCGGTGTGGCCGATCGAGAAGAGCATGCGATCGCGAAAATGCTCGATCAGCGCGCGGACTCCGTCGATCTCCGGCGCCACCGTCATCATCCAGCGAAGATGCGGTCCCTCGGCGAGCAGCGCCGCAATCTCCAGAATTTCGGCGGGCCGGATCGAGCCGGCGTCCTGCGCCCCCGCGCGGGCGACGCTGATGTACGGCCCTTCGAGGTGAATGCCGCAGATCGCCGCGCCGCCGGTCCGCGGCGGGCGCGCGATCGTGCGCACTGCCTCGTGCAGATGCTGCCGCGACGCGGAGAGCGTCGTCGCCGCCATCGCCGTAGTCCCCTCGGTCGCATGAAAGCGCCGCACGCGGGCGACCGCGTCGTCGGTGGCATCCATGAAGTCGGCGCCATCTCCTCCGTGAACGTGGACGTCGATGAATCCCGGGACGATGACGCCCTCGACGACGTCGCTTCCAGGCGGTGGATGCGCGGCGTCGCGGACGTCGATGATGCGTCCGTCGTCGATGGCGATGAGCGTTCCCTCGCGGAGCGCGCCGCCGACGAAAGCCCGGCCAAAAATCGTGCGGTCAGTCATAAGCAGATCTTGCCGAGCACCGTGGCCCGGCCGCCGGTCAGTGAGGCGACGTTCGTGTCGAGGCCGGAGATCGAATCGCTGGCGATGAGGGCCATGGCCATCGCTTCCTTTTCCTGCAGGAATTCGTAGATTTTCACCTCGGTGTCAGGCATCCGTTCACGCAGCATCCGCAGCAGCGTGGGATTCTTCGCGCCGCCGCCGGCAACGATCATCTCGTCCACATGACGGCCGACAAACTCACGATAGGCGTGGGCGATGCTCTCGGCGGTGAAGGCGGTGGCCGTTGCGATCAGATCGTCCGGCGCGACGTCTGCAAACCTCTCGGCCATCCGTGCCGCAAACTGTCGGCCGAAACGCTCGCGCCCCGTGGTCTTCGGCGGCTTGAGCTGGCAGTAGGGATCGGACATGCACCACGCCAGCACGTCCTCACGAACCTGTCCACGCGCAGCGCGTTCACCATCGCGATCGAACGTCTCAGCGCCGTTCGTGACCAGGTACATGAGCGAGTCGATGACCATGTTGCCGGGCCCGGTGTCGAAGGCGAGCACGTCATCGAGCTTCGCATTCGGCGGGATGTACGTGACGTTGGCGATGCCGCCAATGTTCTGCATGGCGCGTGCGAGCTTCGGATGGCGGAGCTGGCCCCAGTCGAAATAGGCGACCAGCGGGGCGCCGTGTCCGCCCGCGGCGACGTCGCGCACACGCAGATCGCCGATGGTGATGATGCCGGTGCGCTCGGCGATGACGGCGGCCTGGCCGATGGCGAGCGTAGAACGCGTAGTGATCGGCTCGTCGAGCCACGGCAGCGATTCAGTCGAAGGCTCGGTCGTCGGACGCGGCCGATGCCAGATGGTCTGCCCGGCCGCTGCGATGAGGTCGACGTCATCGTTCTTCATGTGCGCGTCGGCGATCAGACGGTTGGCTGCCTGCGCGAAGAGCTCGCCGAGGACGAAGTCGAGATGGCAGATCTCCTCAATCGTCCACGGTGAGGGATGCTCGCCGGTTTCGGGGTCGGTCAGCTTGCGATCGCGTTCTCGCTCGAACAGCAGCTTGATGCGAGTCTGGATCTCGCGCGGGAAACCGAAGCTGTCGAAGCGCAGCTTTTCAATTCGCGCGCCGTCGCGGGCGTTGCCTTCGATGCGAACGAGAACCGCGTCGATGGCATCGACCGAGGTGCCGGACATGAGACCGATGACGACGCGTTTTTTCTTGCGCGCGATCTTGATGAAACGCTCGACGCGATTCACGTTTCGAGCACCTCGCGCAGATTGCCGCGATGTGCATCGAGCAGCGCGCGTGCATCGTCGAGCGCAATCTTCTTCTTCGCCATGACCGTGGCCAGCTTCACGTTGCCGTCGGCGTCTCGCATCGCCTGCACGGCTGCCGGACGCTGCACACCTGCCGCCAGCTCGACCATGCGCACGGCGCGGTTGCGCAGTTTTTCGTTCGTGGCCGGCATGTCGGTCATCAGGTTGGAGTAGACGCGCCCGAGGCGGATCATCACGCCGGTGGAGATCGTGTTGAGCACCAGCTTCTGCGCGGTACCGCTCTTCATCCGCGACGAGCCCATGATGACCTCGGGGCCGGTCTGCGGCGCGATGGAGATGTCGGCCTCGCTCGCCAGCGGCGAGCTCGGATTCGAAGTGACGGCGACCGTGAGCGCTCCGAGCATGTTCGCGCGGCGGATGGCGGCGACGGTGTAGGGCGTGGTCCCCGACGCGGCGACGCCTACGACGGCGTCCTCCGCCTTCACCTCGGCGTTGACCGCTTCGATGGCGGCGTCTTCATCGTCCTCCGCCCCTTCGACCGCATTCAGGAAAGCGTGCTCGCCGCCGGCCATGAGCACTGGGACGAGCGACGGATCGATGCCGTAGGTCGGCGGCAGTTCCGAGGCGTCGAGCATGGCGATGCGCCCGCTCGTTCCGGCGCCGACGTAAAAGAGCCGGCCGCCATGCGACAGTCGACCGGCGATCTGCTCGATGGCGTGGGCGATGCGGTCCGCCTCGGCCGCAACAGCCGCGGCGACGAGTGCGTCCTGCTCCTGAATGATTCGGACGATCTCGCGTGCCGATCGTCGGTCGATGTCGAGACTCGCCTCGAGCCGCTCCTGGCTCATGACGTTGGAAGATACCATCTACGAAAGTCGTCGTATGATGGCGCGATGTCGAGCGATCAGTTCGTCGGAACGCCGCAGCGATGCCGGCAGCACGCCGGCTTTTCGTTCGGCCATTGGGTGGCCACGCAGACGGGCGATGACGTTCGCGAGCACCTGCACGTCGAGCCGCACTTCATGTTCATCGCCGGCGGACGTTTCGTGACCGGTGCCGGTTCGGGAAGGTCGCCGCTGATCTACAACCCGCCGAACACGGTGCATCGCGATCACTTCGAGTCGCCCTCGGGGCGTTTCTTCGCCGTCTCCGCGGCGGACACGGATCTTGCCGACAAACAGGCCCGGCAAATCGAGAGCATCGAATCGCACGCCATGGTGATGCGGCTCATGCGTGAATGCGCATCGTGGGATGACGACTCGCCGGAAATCGCCGAATCGTTGTGCGTCGCGCTCTTTTCGGGACGGGACCGGCAACGCGCCGATTCCGCGCCGCGCTGGCTGACGACGGCGGCGGCGATGCTGCGCGAAACCCGCGAGAGGCCGATCGCGATCGCGGACCTGTCGCGCTTCCTCGGCGTTCACCGAACACATCTCACACGAACATTTCTCCGCGTTCACGGATGCACGCCGGCGGAGTATTCGCGGCTGCATCGTCTGCGAAAGGCGGCCGAGCTTCTCTCGTCCACGCGCGCGCCAATTGTCGAGATCGCACTGGCCAGCGGCTTCACCGATCAGAGCCACTTCACGAAACACTTTCTTCGCACGTGGAGCATCACGCCGGGCCAGTTCCGGCGCCTGGCGCGGTAACGGGCTTCTTTTGTACAAGACGGCGGGCTCGTTCGGCGGTATCTCTTAACACCATGCAACCGTTCACCAGAATCATCGCCGCCGTCCTACTCGTATCTGCCGTTTCGGCCGAGGCGGCCACGCTTGCCGAATGGCGGCACGATGTCGATCAGATCGTCAACGATATCCGCACGATCCATCCCTCGCCATTCACGAAGACGGGCGAGCTGACCTTTCGCCGCCGAGTGTCCGCGCTTCAGGAGGCGCTGCCGGCGATGACCGAGGAGCAGCGCGTGGTCGAGATGATGCGCATCGTGGCCACGATCGGCGACGGGCACACGGACCTCTATCCCGATCAGCCGGCCTTCGCGAGCTGGTACCCGGTGCGCGTCTACGAATTCACAGACGGCTACTTCGTCACTTCCGCACACAAGAGCGTGGCTGACCTTGCGGGCGCGCAGATCATCAACATCGCCGGACACCCGATCGCGGAAGTCGCGGCGCGGGCGCGCGAGTTGGTCGGATGCGACAACGAGCTCGATTGCAAGGAGTTGCTCGCTCCTCTTCACAGCGCGGCGCTGATGCGGGGACTCGGCTTCGCCGCCGCCGACGGTACGCTGGCCGTTCGCGTGAAACTGACGAACGGCACGATCGTCGATCGCATCCTCACGCCGCACGCCACTGACGATCCACGCTATGAGAAGAACCTTTCGAGCTTCGACTGGCGATTCCGCCGCGAGGTTTTCGGTACACCCATCGGTCCGGAAAGCGATTGGATCGCGGCCTATCGCGGGATTCCGGCGAATGCATTCCGGACCTTCGACCCCGCGCGGCCGCTGCATCTGACCCAGGCGCGCAGCTTTTTCACGAAGTCGATTCCGGAGAGTGAGGCGTATTACATCCAGTCGTATGCCGTCGACGAAAACGGATTCGGCGCCGGATTCCCGAAAGCGTTGGCCGAGGTCGATCAGCTGAAACCGAAGCGGCTCATCGTCGACCTTCGCTACAACTTCGGCGGCGACGGCAGTCTGATTCCGGCCGTCATCCACGAATTCATCCGGCGCGAGGCGGCGCCGCCGTGGAAGGAGCTTTACCTTCTCACGGGACGCAAAACCTTCAGTGCCGGTGTCGAGGCTGCGGCGACGCTGATGAAAGATTGCGACCTCACCGTGATCGGCGAGCCGATGGGTGCCGGGCTCAACTCGTATGGCGACGCCGCGGAACGCGACTACCCGAACACGGGGTTGCGCCTCTACGTTTCGTCGCTTCGCCATGAGCTCTCCACATCCAACGATCTTGCGGAAACAACTCGCGTCGACGTCCCGGCGCAGTTCTCGTTCAAAGAGTTGTCGTCCGGGCAGGATCCGGCCGTCGATCCGATTCTTCGCGGCGATGAGATGCGCGGCATCCGCCTCATCGCGCGAACGGCCGGCGGTGCGGCGGCCAAGAAGGCTTACCAGGATCGAAAGGCGCGTTTCGCCGGCGTTCGCTGGTGGCAGCCTCCGTCGGAACTGGAGTTGCGCCAGGCGTGCTCGCAGTTGCTGGCGGAACATCGCGTGGCCGATGGCCTCGAGGTCTGCACGCTGAACTCCGAAATCCATCCGTTCATCTGGAACACCTGGCTCAATCTGGCCAGAGCGCAGAGCGCGGCCGGGCTGATGCTCGACCGGCTTCACAGTCTCAAGCGTGTGCTCGAGATCGATCCGACGAATTTCAATCGGAACGAGATCGAGAAGGCGCTGGCGGCCGGGCTGCGTCCGCCGGTGATCCGCTTCGGCGCGAAGGTCGCCGAGATCCAGACCGCTCTCGCCGGCTCGTGCAGCACCAGCAAACTCCGCGAGATCAATCCTCCGTTTCTCAACGATGTGAAGCAGAAGCAGATGCAGATCGATTGCGAAGGTTTCCCGTTTCTCGGCGGCGCGCGTCACACGGAGTTCGTCTTCCGCGACGACTCGCTGGAGATGGTGTGGATCATGACCACGCCGGTGGAGCAGGAGTCGATCCGCGCGGCGATGCATGAGGCATACGGCGGCGAGTCGATTCGCAACGCGAACTACGAGGCGTTCGTCCGCGCCAGGGCGGCGCTCCGCGTCAAGCCGGCAGAGGTGCTTTTCTATTCGGAAGGCGTGGCCAAAGGCGTCGAAGAGGAGTTTCGGTAGAGAATGATCGCCGCGCATGCCCACCTTGATGCAGAAGATCCGCCTCGCTTTCCGCGGCTGGCAGCGGCGGCGCGAGGAGAGCGAGAAAGAGTTCGTGGCGCGCAACGCCGGTTGGGCGGCGGCGCCGGCGGCAACGGTTGCCATGCCAGCGAAAGCGCGAACCTACGCGATCGATACCGAGGGACTGACCGTTGCATATCTCGACGACTCTGGGCAACTCGCGCACTTTCTCGATACCGAGGATGGCGAGATCGTCGATTTTCGCGTTGGTGAGCTGAGTGCGCATCCGGAGCTCATTGCTCCACGCTATCGCCGCGTTCCATCGCGTTCTGAAAAATCGGAAGCCGAGGATCGGCGGGCGTTCATCGCATCGCTCGATGCCTCGCCGGCGCGCGATGCGCTCGCACGCACGATCGATTCCGATGCCTTCCGCTCCACGCTTGCCTCGGATCGCACGATCGAGCGCGGCTGGTACAACTTCCGGAACGATCGCGCCATCGCCGCGATCGAGGCGTGGCTGGAGACGTTGTGACAAACAAAAAGCCGCGCCTTGCGGCGCGGCTCGGGAGCAGGCGATTCGATTTCGATTTACGGCTGCGGAAAGTGGGGAACGTAGTTCGTCCGCGGAACCGGCACGATCTCGACTTCGACGACCTGGAGCTCGGGATAGAACTCTTCGCCGTGCCTCGGCATGATCGTCTCCGGCGTTTTTTTGTCGGTTTCGCTCACGCCCTCTTCGGTCCAGCTGTCACCGTCGTAGATCCACATTGGGGCGTCCTTTCCACTGCTTGCTCGGTATCTCCGAGTTGACCTTGATACTTCAATTGGCCTGCCAGCACCGCGCGGAGCCAACATCCCTGCTATCAGTAGTTTCTACGGATGGTTCCGGCAGAAGGTTTAGGCGCGCTGTCCTCGGCGGGACTCAGTCCGTCCGGAGCGCGGGTCAGCTGTTTTCCGTTGCGAGGTATGCGGCGAGCTTGCGGTAGGCGACGCCGCGATGGGAGATCTTGTCCTTCTCGTCGTCGCTCATCTCCGCGAAAGTCTTCTTCGTTCCGCGCGGCTGAAACCAGGCATCCCAGCCGAAGTGACGTTCGCCTCGCGGTTCGACGAGGATTTCTCCTTCGCAGACGCCGCAGAAGATCTCGACTGTCGTGCCGTTCCAGTAGCCGACGCAGCACTCCGCTTTCGCGGAACGGTTGTTGAGCGCGTAGGCGATGGCGGCCAGCCCTTTGCCGCCGGCCGCTTCGAGCAGCCATTTGACGTAGGGCCCAGGGAAGTTGCCGAGCTCATCGAATCCGAGCGAGACGTCCTCGACGATCAGCCGGCCGTGTCCCTTCGATCGCGCGACCTCCAGCTTGTTGCGGGTGATCTCCTCGACGCCGGCAGCCTGAATCTCCGGAAGGACGATGGAGACGCGAAGCAGCGGCACGCCAAGGATGCGTTCGGCTTCGATGCCTTTGTTGGGATTCGACGAGACGAGGATCAGCTTGTCGCGATCGGACACGCGGCGGATTCTACGACTCGCTGGTGAGAGCCCGGAAGCTTCGCGAGAGGCGCTGCCGCAATCGCTGCGGTGCGGAATCGCGCCCGAGGCGCTTGGTGATGAACAGGCGCAGGCGGCGATGGATGCTGACCCGCTGTTCGCACTCGGGGCAGAGGCTCATGTGGGTTTTGAAGTCTGTCTGTTTACGCTCGCCGAGGTTTCCGTCGAGGAAGAAATAAGCAACCCGTTTCACATCGTCACAGATCATTACTGCGGTTCTCCTTGGTCAACGAGGTGACGACTCTGCAACGCTTCGCAACTGGCGCGCCAGGAGATGAATTCCGAAAAAGAAAAGGGCGGCCAGTTTGTGGCCGCCCTTCGATTGATCGTTGTGAGATGGGTTACTCGATCTCGAACTGCTCCGGCTCTTCCTCTTCTTCGATCTCCAACTCGAGGTCTTCGTCGTCCGCGAACAGAATCGCTTCTTCGTCGACCTCAGGCTCCTGGATCTCGGTCTCGTCGCCGGTCTCGGAGTCCTTCTTCTTGCGGCCCTTGGTCTCGTCTTTGCGCGAGCGCATCTTGGCCGGCTCGGCGCCGCCGCGGATGTAGCCGTACTTCCGTGCGTACTCGAGCAGCGTCCGCTCCAGCATCTTGCGGCCGCGGTAGAGACGCGACATGACGGTGCCGACCGGGCAGTCGAGAATCTCGGCGATCTCTTTGTAGGAGAAGCCTTCGATGTCGGCCAGGAGGACCACCATCTTGTAGTCGTGTGGCAGGGAGTCGAGGGCGCGCTTGACGTCGGCGTCCATCATGTCCTGGAAGATCTCGCTCTCCGGATCCTTGATCAGGTCCGGCGCGTTCTTCTGGATGACCCGTTCGTACGACTCTTCAATC
>Ga0157378_10001688_pt1 | contig 19883 bp, 17 predicted proteins | sample M65metaG_FD_115309 | JGI IMG/M metagenome (GOLD analysis project Ga0157378, IMG submission 115309) | Miscanthus rhizosphere microbial communities from Kellogg Biological Station, Michigan, USA - M6-5 metaG | ecosystem: Host-associated > Plants > Roots > Rhizosphere > Soil | place: USA: Michigan...
GAGCTGATCGTGCGCCAGGTGAAGGGCGAGTACAAGGTCAAGGACGCGACGATGCGCGAGCTCCACGCCGAGGTGAGGAAGGCGCTCTCCGGCTTCGAGGACTGGTCGATTCGCCACGTCCGCCGCGAGCAGAACTCCGAGGCCGACCGCCTCGTCAACGAGGCTCTCGATGGCTGACCCGATCGACCCCGGCGTCGACATCGGCCACGTCCACCTCAAGGTCGCCGACGTCGACCGCGCCCTCCATTTCTACTGCGGGATCCTCGGCTTCGAGCTGATGCAGCGCTGGGGCGCCGACGCGGCCTTCATCTCGGCCGGCGGCTACCACCATCACATCGGCCTCAACTCCTGGTCCTCGAAAGGCGGTTCGCCGCCGGCGCCGGGAACCACCGGGCTCTTCCACACGGCGATCCGCTACCCGACCCGGCGCGCCCTCGCCGACGCGCTGCGGCGGGTGAGCGAGGCGGGCTGGCCCCTGGAAGGCGCTTCCGACCATGGCGTCAGCGAGGCGCTCTACCTCGCCGACCCGGACCGCAACGGCGTCGAGCTCTACTGGGACCGCCCCAGGGAGGAGTGGCCGCGCCCGGCCGACGGCGAGGGCGTGGAAATGGGCACCACGCCCCTCGACCTCGACGACCTGATCTCCGAGCTGCGCTAAGCGCCGAGGACGGCGCCGACCAGGCTGGGGTTGAACGGCTCGGTTCCGGCGACCAGTTGCAGGCCCGGGAAGCCGTGGGCGTGAGCGTAGGCGAGCTCCCGCTGGAGGTCGCCTACGCCGTTCGTCCCCGCCAGGGGAGCGAGCTGCAAGGTGATGAGGACGCCGAAGGCCTGCCCGTCTTCGTTCATGAAGCCGCTGCCCGAGTCGCCGGGGACGCCGGGGGTGACCGTGACGACGATGTGGCTCCAGCCGCCGCCTTCGTTCTGAATCACGGTGCCCTGCTTCGGGCTGAGCTTGGAGATGCCGAGCCGCAGTTCGGAGTTGCCGTAGGAGAAGACGGTCGCACCGAGGTCGCCGACGGTGCCGGCGCCGGTCGGCCCGCCGTAGCCGGGGACCGAGGGGTTTACCCGGCCGACGTCGGACGGGTCGAGCCGGACCAGCGCCAGGTCGTTGTAGGCGCAGGTGTCGGGGTCGGTCTCGCCGGCCGCCTGCATCGCCAGCCACGAGTTGTAAGCGAGGGTGCCCTTCTGGCCGGCGCCCTTGACTTCGACCGCGGTGCCGAGCGGCAGCGAGGCGCTGCTGCAGCCGTCGGTTTCGGTCGCTTCGCCGGTGCCCGAGCAGTGGGCCGCCTGGCCGAGGAAGACCGTGGTGCCTTCCTGGAAGACGAAGTTCGAAGTGCACTGGGCACCCTGCGTGTAGGTCTGCACCCCGGGATGGACGGGGGCCGAGCCGGCTGGTGCCCAAGCCGACGCGAAGGCAGGGAGGAGCAACAGGGCAGCCGTGGCCAGGGAGAAAACGACGGCGCCGTACCTAGTGCTTTTCACGCTCCTCCTGCCTTGCGTCGATGGGGATGGATCTATGGGGGAACAGCCATGGATTACCCACTAATCAGTAGCACAAACACCCAGTAGTTGCTAGATCTGTCACCCGAGGAATGCGCGGGGAAAAGAAAAAGCCCCGCCGGAGCGGGGCTTTTTCGAGTTGAGTCTTGGTCGCCCTTGGTGCCTGGCGACCCGCCGTTCTACTTCGGTGCTTTGGTCGATTTGGCGTGGCCCGCTTCTTTGGGGCCGCTGGAGACGACCAGCTTGACCTTGCTGCCCGCCGGCAGGACCTTGCCGCGTTTCTTGCCGCCGCGGATCACCTTGCCCTCGGGCTTACCGCTGTGGCGGTGGTTCACCTTGCCCGGTTTGCAGTTCGCCTTTCGCAGGGCTTTCTTGGCCCCTTTGAGGCCTCGGGTCCGGAGTTTCGGGACCACGCACTGCTTCGAGACGACTTTCACGCTGTCGTTCCCGGCATTGCTGTCGACTGCCTGGCTGGAGACGGTCGCGGTGTTGGTCACTTTCCGCAACGGCGCCTTCAGCTTGATCGTCAGGTCGGCACCAGCTCCACTCCGCAGGAGACCGAGGTCGCAGGTGAGCACCGTGGTCCCGCCGCAGGTCCCCTGCGACGTTGCCGCGGAGATCAGCTTCGTCCGCGCCGGCAGCGGATTCGAGAGCACGACCCCGCCCGCCCGTTCGGGCCCGTTGTTCGCGACGTGGATCGAGTAGGTGATCTGGCCGCCTTTGCCGATCCGTGCGGTCATCGAAGGCGAAAGGTCGGTCTGATTGCGTTCGGTGTAGCGGGTGAACTCGGTGCCTTCCTCGCCCTGGATCATGTAGACGCCTTCGAAGCCGGGCAGGGCAACGTAGGCCATGCCGCCATCGTCGACGTTGAACGGCAGCGTGCCGGTCGACCATGAGCCGGCTTCGATGTCGAAGCGATAGAGGGTTTTCCCGCCGTAGGGGCCATAGGTGATGTAGGTATTGGTCACCGGATCGAACGCGCTGCCGAGCAGTGGGCCTTCCGGGTCGGTCTCGCCTTCTGCCAGCGTTTCCGGAGCCAGCGGCAGTTCCTGCCAGTGATTCCCAGCGATGTCATACACCGCGAAGCCGGTGCAACCGTCACCCTGGTGACCGTAGATCTTGCCGCCGACCACCTGCAGGCCGCCCCACTTCTCGAAGCCTTCGCCGCAGTCCGCCGGGATGAATTCCGGCGCGTCGGCGAGCGGCGTGGCGATTTCCGTTACCGGGTCGTAGGCGAGGAATTCACGTTCCACCACCAGGTAGAGCCTTCCGCTTCCGGCCACGATGTTCGCGGTTCCTTCTGCCAGCGGATTGTCGATCGTGCTCCAGCTGTTGGAGGCGATGTCGAAGACGCCAATTTCGGTTGCGTTGCCCGTGTAGACGGTGTAAATCTTCCCGCCGAGGAACGCTGCGCCGCCGTTGTTGCCGCTACTGATCGGCGCCGGCGCAAGTTCGGTCCAGGCATTCGTGCGCGGGTCGTAGCGGAAGTAGTTCGTGCCGCCGTCTTTTTGCGCGTACATCAAGCCGGTCCCCGGGTCGGCGGTGAACGCCGTGAGTTCCACCGAGCTTGGCGCCAGGGCCTGGAATGATTCGACCCTCGCCTGTGCGCTGGGGGCAAACGCCGCCGCCAGAAGGAGTCCCAGCAGAGCTACGGCGGTTATTGCTGCCACCGCGACTCTGCCGCGGACATTCCCTTCGAGAGACACTTGCAATTTCAGATCCTCCTGGTTAGACGCCGAACGGGATTCGGTCGGGACTATAGGCCCGCCAAAGGCGGCATCTCCGTGCCGGGGCCGGCTCCTCCTCCGCCGCGGGCGAGCCTATTGTGGCCGGCCCTTGTACGAGACCTCTCAGCACCCGGTCGGCGGCGGCGCGCGCGCCCGATCGCTTCCCGATTGGCCCGATGCCCGGCCCCTCCGCTCGTGGCAGGAGGAGGCGACCCAGGCTGTGCGGGCGCACTCGGCCACCAGCTTCCTGGCTTCGGCCACGCCGGCGGCCGGCAAGACCACCTTCGGCCTGCACATCGCCCACCGGATGCTGAGCGCCAAGTTCGTCTCGCGCGTCGTCGTGGTTGGCCCGACGACCCATATCTGCCGGCAGTGGGCTGCCGACGCGGGCGGCTACGGCATCGACCTCGAGCCGAACCGGCCCAACTCCGACGGGCCGGAGTCGGCCGACTTCCACGGCGTCGCCGTCACCTACCAGACGATTGCGGCCGGGCCGGATGTGCACCGGTTGGCCGCCGGCCGCCGGCCGACCCTGCTGATCGCCGACGAGCCCCACCACATGGGCGATGAGGCTGCCTGGGGCCTGAAGGCCCGCAGAGCCTTCGACGGCGCCCGCTTCCGGCTGCTCCTCTCCGGGACGCCCTTCCGCTCCGACAACTCGGCCATTCCCTGGGTCACCTACGACGAGGATGGCGTCAGCCGGGCCGACTACGTCTACGGCTATCCGCAGGCGTTGGTCGACCGGGTGTGTCGCCCGATCACCTTCCTCCCGTACGACGGCGAGATGGAGTGGATCTCGGACGGTCGGTTGCGCAGCGCCGACTTCGACCTCGTCCTGCCGGCGGTGGAGTCGGCCCGACGCCTGCGCACGGCGCTCGATCCGGACGGCGAGTGGATGGGCGAGGTGCTGCGCGACGGCGATGCCAGGCTGAGCGAGGTGCGCGCCGACGGGCACCCCGACGCGGGTGGCCTTGTCATCGCCTCCAACCAGGATCACGCGCGGGCGATCGCGGCGCGGCTCGCGTCGATCTCGGGGGAGCGGCCCGAGCTGGTGATGAGCGACGAGCCCGGTGCCAGCCGGCGCATCGCCGATTTCGCCTCCTCCGACCGGCGCTGGCTGGTCTCGGTCCTGATGGTCTCCGAGGGCGTCGACATCCCCCGCCTGCGGGTCGGCGTCTATGCGACGGCGGCGCGAACCGAGCTCTTCTTCCGCCAGGTGGTCGGCCGCTTCATCCGGACCACTTCGCAGCCGCGCCGCCAGATGAGCTACCTGCTGATGCCGGCCGACCCGCGGCTGAAGGCACTCGCCCGCGAGATCGAGCTGGAGCGCCGTCACGCGCTCGACCTCTCGCCGCTCGGCGAGGAGGAAGAGGGCGAGGAGCTAGACGACGGTGCGGAGCAGCGCAAGCCGGGCGAAGCCTTCGCCGTCCTCAGCTCGGGCGACGCCGAGCTGGACGAGGCGATCATGAGCGAAACCACCCTTCAGCTCTTCCCGACCGACGATCCAAAAAAGCCAGGGCCGAAGAAGGCGGCTGCTCCCGCCGCGCCCAAGGAGACCGAACCCGAGCGGGAGTCGGCCTATGCGACCCGAGAGCGGCTGCGCGGCGAGCGCAGGCGCCTGGTCGGCGATGTCGCCCGTCGCACCAACAAGTCCCACCGGGAGGTCCAAGCCCGCATCAATCGCGCCACCCGCACGCGCTCGGTCGCCAGCGCCACCATCGAGCAGCTCGAGCGCGGCAATGCGATGTTGCGTCGCGAGCTGTGGGGGTGAGAACGGGCCGCGATTGAAACGGGCCGGGCCCTAAGGATGCGTCGGCAAAACTCCCTTGGTGTGTGAGGCCCAAAGCATCGCCCAGCGCCTGTGCCGCAGGCCGTCATGCTCCAGCCGCGGCAGACGCCGACCCCGCGAACGGACCGGATGAGAGAGCAACTGCGAGGCCATCGTCTCGTGGACGAAGATCCCGCCCGGGGCAAGGACCCGAGCGATCTCGGCCGATGCGGCCTGCGGTCTGGCAATGTGGAAGAGCGTGCCGAAGTCGATGACCACGTCGAAGGCCCCGTCGGCGAACGGCATCTGGCGGACGTCGGCGGCGCAAAGCTGCGCCGTGATCCCGTGCTCGCGGAGATTCGCGGCCGCCTCGTCCAGCAGCTCCGGATCGATGTCGAGCCCCACCAGCAGTCGGGGGCTGCACAGCCGATCGATGACCGGCAGCGCGACTCCCCGTCCGCACCCCACCTCGAGAATCCGCCTGCCGCTCGGGATACCCAGTGCCCGCACCATCGCCGGGATCTCCACCTGAGACTGCCGATTGTTACGCCCTTCCTCGTTGGGGAAAGGCCGGTACTCAGTCGTCATCGTCTACCTCCCTCGTTCTTGTTGACCATGGGTCGATAACCCTAGAACACTTACCGACCGCCGGTCAATAGCAGAGATGTGCCAGGGCCAACCCTTGAATACGATGGGGCGGTGGTCTTGGTCGGGCGAGTGGTTGTTGTTGCGGCGGTGGGGCGTGATGCTCTTCGCTGCTTCGGCGAGCGGGCTGGACGCCGACCAGAAGCGGGCATCGGTCGATCCCTATTGGCTCGGGACTTACTTCGCCGGCTTGCGGATAAGCGAGGAAGACGCGACCCGCTCTGCATTCATCTACGGGGACTGCAAGCTTCCCGAAGGCGAGGGGGGATGCTCGTGGCCGGCCACGATAAATACCTCGACCACCTGCGCCCTCAACCCGATCGCCCACGAAACGTCCTTTGCCCCAGTCTCCCTCCTCCGTGGCGGTGGGCTGATGACCGAAGACGAGAGGGTCTACGTGGGCACCGGCAACCGGACGTTCACCGTCGATACCCGCGAACCCGAGCTGATGAGCGCGGCACTGCGCGAAGCCCGCCGCCGATCGCAGCCTGCACCGGAACCACTGCCGCCGCCGGTCTACCCGACGACGGTCCTACGAGAGTTGAAGCGGGTGACCGCGGCGGCGAAACGGCGGCGCGGGGTCAAGGCGATTGCCAGAGACACCGAATTGAGCCCGGAACAGGTGAGGTACCGGCTGCGAGTCGCCGAACTGCTCGGGCCGGAGGCGCTCGCCGGCGTGCCGGTCCCGACGATGTCGACCGCGAGGGTGAAGCGGCTGATCCAGCTGGCCGTCCTCGTCCGCCTGTACCCCACCCGAACGGCTGAAAAAAACGGGATGACGGTGGCCGAGCTGCGAAAGCTGGTCAGCCGCGTGCGCGGCCTCACCGGGTTCTGCTAGTCAGAACTGGTATTCGGGACGGAGGGTCACCCGGAAGCCCGAGCCACCGGTGTCGATCGGATTGGCTCCGAGCAGCGGCACCCGGATCGTGCTTCGCCACAGCCCTCGACCGTGGGGACGGGTCGCGAAGCTCGCATGTCCGCTGAAAGGGGCCGGTGGGCGCAAGGCCGCAGTGCCCGCGGCGTGGTCGAAGTCGAAGGCCGAGGTCGGGCCACGGACCTCGGTCGCGCGCCAGATCTCCATACCTTCGCGTTTTTCGATCTTGGCACCCAGGAAGATGCTTTTCCCGCCGCTGTGGCGATGGGCGACGCCGGCAACGAAGTAGGACGAGAAACCGCGACGCACTGCCGACAACGTCGCCGATTCCCTTTCGCCTCTCACGTCTCGGGAGGTCGTCGCCAGCAGGCGCGAAACACGGGCAGCGAGGTCCATCGCCTCGGTTTTTGGACATTCCCATTGGGAGATCACGCTCATCGATCCGGTCGCCTGCGGGCCTTCGATCCGCACGAATTCCCGCTCGCCGGTGAAGTCGATCGTCCCGGTGAAGACGCCTTCGCGCAGCGTTCGCGGCGCTCCCGTGCAGCCCTTCCCCGGCTCAGTCGAATTCAGCGTCTTGATCGGGGTGAAGGCGACGTCGATCAGGCCGAGTCGCCCGAAGCGCGCTTTCAGCCCCGCTTCGGTTGCTTCGCCGGGCACTTGGTAGGCGACGACCTGGCCCTTTCTCCCGAGCTCGAGAGTCACGGTTCCGTCTTCGGAGCTCGCGAGATGCGCCTGCAGGCCGTTGTTCGCCGTCAGCGTGAGTTCGACCTGGACAACGGTCCCTTGTTCCGGGCCCGTGCCCAACGCCGCTCCGACTGAAACCGCCAGCAGCGCAGTGGCGACAGCGATCGCCAAGAGCAGGAAGGAGACGCGAGGCACGGCTACAGGATATGCGGAAGCGAAATGCCGGACACAGAAAAGCCCCGCCGGAGCGGGGCTTTTTCGCTACGACGGACCCAGCCCGTCGCGCACGCCCACCAGGATCGCCTCTCGGTGTTTCTGCTCGACCGACTCGAGCAGACGGCCCAGGATCGGCCGCCAGTCGTCACCCACCTTGAGCGAGAATACGGCCGCCGCGGCTAGGTGCGTGACGAGTCCCGCTGCCGCCCCCTCGTCGAGAGGAATCCCCGAACCTCCTTCTCTGACCACCCCCGGGGAGACCAAGGTGCGCACCAGCCCCTCCAAAGCTCCGGCGTCCGGGGAAGGCTCGAGAAAGTAGAGAAGATGGGGGATGCGGCTATGCACGAGCCGCAGCCACTCGATCACCCCGACGACGTCGAAGATCTCGACGTCGTCCACCTCCAACTCGGGGAAGGCGAAGAGGATCGTGCCCTGAAGCTCGCGCGCCTCTTCCGGGGTCAGGTCAGGCCCCATCCAACTCTGCAGCGGTCCGAGCTTACCCTCCGCAACCCAGTCCGGTGGAATGTCAAGCTCACGCAACATCCGCCGCCAGATCCTCCAGATCCTGCTCGGTGATCCGCCGCTCCTCCCCCTCGCCGTCGGCGAGCCGAAGCTGCAGCTCGGTCATCTCGTACTGATGCCGCATCTCGGATTCGCGCTGCTGGAGGTCGAGGTGGCGAATCTCCTCAAGGTGCTGATAGCGCCGTTCCAAGATCCCTTTGATCGATTCGACGATCACCGGGCCGCCGAGCGCGACGATCAGAGCCACCAGCAGCGGCTCGTTCATCTCTTCACTGTCCTGTGACGGCACCGCTTCAAGCTGCGCCTGAGGGCCCAACTCGCGATCGATCTCTTTCCGAAGCCACTCCAGCTCCGCCGGCTGGCCCTGGATGATCAGGTCCATCTCATGCCTCCAATTCGGGGGCGGGCTCGAGTGCGGTTCGGTCCGTACTGAGCCTGTGTTTGGTGATAAGGGATAAGAACTGAGGAAACTCACAATCGTCGGCCTTGGCCGGGACCGTCATCCAGCCGTGGCACAACCCACTTTCGTGGTAGCCGCAGGCCGAATGTGGACAGCGGGAGTTGACGCCCGCGGCGCCGGCGAGGACCTCCCGCCAAAGCATCCGGTTCTTCAGCACCGATTGGGTCCACTCGGCATAGGTCCTCCCGTCCAGTCCCGGCACCACGGTTTCGTGCAGGAGCGGCGAGAGCGCCAGCAGCGTCGCGCCGCGGGGAAAGTCAGGGTGGTCAAGCGAGATCGTCATCGCCGGCGGCCAGTAAGCGAGCAGATCCTCGCGGGGTTCGGGATCGCGCCGGTCGAAGAACCGCTCAGGGTGGCGGAGGGCCTCGCGGGCAAGGCCGCCCTTTCCTGTTGCGCCCCTCGCGTCGAGGTTGCTGAGAGGGGAGATCGATAGCTGCGGGAATCGGTCGATCAAAGACAGGAATGGCTCTTCCTCGATCACCCCCTGAGGGTCGCCGGACTCCGGCTTTTGCATCGACAAGTCGTCGGCCGTGACGGCCCCGAGCTTGCTTCGGAGATCGATCAGGAAGAGGTCCTCGAGATCCTCGTCGGTCGGCACGTCCACAAAGAAATCAACGCCTTCGTGCATAATCGTCCCGAAGATCTTGAGGAAGCTCTCCAGGGGTCGAGTCGTGCGAAAGGCAGCCCTGACCATGACGGGCAGCAGCCGCAGTGCGGCGTCGGCGCTGCCGAAGTGCAGCCCCAAGAATGAGAACAGGCGGCTGTAGCGGGGCTGCTCGCGGAGCCAGTTGCGGTAAGCGCGTCCAAGCCCTGGCCCCGAAATCTCAGCTCGGTACTGGAAGACCGTCGCATCCTCCTCGAGTAGGTCGCGCTCCGTCAGGATCCCCCTGCCGACGTTGCTCTTCGCAACCTCGGTGCGGATGTCGTGTTCGCCGACCACAGCGCGAAAGGGGATCGTGCTCAGCATTGATGACAGCTGCCACTCCGCGTCCATCTGGAACCGTAGGGGAAGCGGATAACGGTCTGGGTTGGTGGAAAGGAACACACCCGGGCCAACCATGACTCGGGCGCTTCTGGCGGCGCGCAAGTAGAGCGCCGGATAGGTCGCGAGCTGAAGGACATGGGCCCACTCGTGCCTGAGGAGTGAGCGATGCACACGGTGCGAATAGGCGAACAGACCTTTCTTAAAGCTAGGGTCGGTCGGGCTCGACCTGGCGGCTCCGAGCAAGCCGTCAAACTCATCATCTCCCCCCCTAAGCGTCAGGTGGACACAGCTCGTTACCGGATCCACATAGGAGTGAGGGCGCCGCTCCACGCAAGGAGTCTAAACGGGGTCTGAGAACTGCAATGTTGGGTGTTGTCCTACACCCAGATCCAGGAACTTCCATCGATTCGCTCCTTCCTATGCCGGTCCTCCAGCTCCCCGAACCGCCGGTGGGCGGCAGCCTCACGCACCCCGCCGCTCTACCCTTCCACCAGCGCTACTGTGTAAGAAAGGAGTGGGGGATGATCGCTTTCGAGTTGATTGCCGGTGTGGTAGGCATCGCAGGGACGCTGTTCGCCGTCTGGTCCTACGCGGACATGAAGCGTAAGGAAGCCGTCGAGGCGGAGAAGGCGATCACTTTCGCCCACCGGCTCGCCGACGCGGTAAGCGTCGTCAACGCGATCGGCGCGCAGGCACGCGTGGCGGCGAGCCTGAGCGACCGCGACGAAACGACCAAGAAGGAGCTCAAACACCATCTGGTCACCCAGCTCCTGACGATCCAGGCGGCCCAGGAGAACCTCATCCGGATTCAGGCGACGGGCCAGGCATGGCACTTCGGGGTCCCAGGTCGCTACCTGGATCCGGATGCCGGTGGGGAGGTCCCGCCCGACCCGGAGACAAGCTAGCCCGGTGGACACCCTGGGCCCGTTCGAGTTCGAGGTCGGGCAGCGAACCCAGATCGGGAGGCGCGGTACCTCGACGGTCGTCGGCAGGAGCGCCGGCGGGTTCGGTGCGGTCTACGTGCTCGAGTCCGACGACGGCAGACGGGTCGCGGTCAAGACCCCGCGCCTCGACATCCCCGTCGATGGCGGCGTGTTCGAGCGTTTCGCCGAGGAGGCGCTCGTCTGGATCGACCTGCCCCGGCACCCGTTCGTGCTCGCGGCGCGGCGCGTCCTTGCGCACGAAGGCCGTCCCTACGTCGAAATGGAGTACGTACCTCCGATCAACGGCAGCGGCAGCTCCGTTGCCGCGCTGCTCGCTGAGATTCCACGCGATCAGGCGCCCAACTTCGCCTCCACCTGGACGATCGCGACGCGCCTGATCGACGCCCTGGCGTACATCGAGCAGTGCGAGGAAACCTTCATCCATGGCGACATCAAGCCGGACAACCTGCTGCTGAAGCTGCCGCCGGAGAGCTCGGGGAAAGGCATCGTCGGTGTTGGGCTCGAAGGCATCACGGTGCTGCTCTCGGACTTCGGCATGGCGCGCGCCGCCGGAGCCGCGCTCGGCCGTAACCGCCTCGGAGACGTCAACTACCTCGCCCCGGAGGCGCTCGGGGCGAGGCGCAGTGGTGCCCTCACCGTGACCGGCTACGACTGGGCGCTCGGCTCCAAGAGCGCTGACGTCTACGCGGTTGGCTGCACGATCTTCGAGCTCACGCTCAACCGCCCATGGCAGTGGCTCGACCCGCGGACGGGATCGCTCGCGTTCACGCTCGACCGGCAGCCCGATCCCGGGCTGCTGGCGCGGCTATGTCCCGACGTCGACCTCGCCTTCGCCGAACTGCTGGCCCGCTGCCTGGACCCCGACCCGGCGCGGCGGCCCCAGACGTATCTGGATCTGCGGAACGCGCTGATCGAGGCCGGCGAGCGTGCCGGCGAGGAACCGAGCGTCGAAACGCTCAAAGGGGAGCCGGCGAACCGAGCAGGGATCTTCCCCTTTGGGAGGTACCTGATGGAGCACCGGGGGTTGTCCGAAGGTGAAGCAGGGAAAGTCATCAACCTGGTCCTGCGATCGGACTATCTGCAGTCTCTGGGCGAGGTCTCCAAGGCCGCCGAAGTACTGGACGAAGTCGACCGGATCGTGCCCCGCCTGGCCTGCACCGAAAGCGCGCGCGCCAGTGGCTGTCTGTGCCTCAACGACATCGGGGCAGCGCGATCGCATCTGCTAGGCGCGATCGGCAGGTACGATGACGATCCGAAGCAGAGGCAAGCCGACGCGGGGAACTACTTATCGGCGTGCACCAACCTCGTCCAGATCCTCAGCGGTCCCCGCTCGCGCGAGAGTGGTGCAGCTCTGCCTCTCGCTGAGAAAACCGTATCGCTCGCGCCCAACGATGCAAACGTCCAGCTCAAGTACGGGATGGCGCTGATGAGTGCCGCGCGCCTGGCAGACGCGGCCCGGGCGTTCGCGTTGGCCGAAGCCCTCGATCCGTCGAGCTTCTGGACCCGTGCAATGCGACGCTGCTGCGATCTGCTGCATACGGCGGCAATGGGCTCAGATGAGGACGGAAATCCAGAGCGCCTCCCCTTAGACCGCCCCCTTTCCGAGGAAGAGGAGCGGCTGGGCCAGGAGCTGATGCTCGCCTACGCCAAGACCGTTGCCGAAGAGGGCGCGGAAGGATGAGCACATCCGAGGAGGTGCCCGCCCGGGGTCCGTTCGAGTTCGAGGTCGGGCAGCGAATTCAGCTCACCGGGAGGAGCCAGACGGTCGTCGCCAGGAGCGCCGGCGGATTCGGTGCGGTCTACGTGCTCGAGTCCGACGACGGCAGGCGGGTCGCGGTGAAGACCCCGCGCCTCGACCTTCACCCGGACCCTGGGTCCTTCCAGCGCTTTACCGAGGAGGTGCTGGTGTGGATCGACCTGCCGCGGCACCCATCGATCCTCCAGGCCCGGGGAGTCTTGAATCATCAGGGGCGGCCCTATGTGGAGATGGAGTACGTCGCCCCGGTGATCGGCAATGGCAGCTCGGTCGCGTCATTGCTCGCCGCGGCCCGGAGCAATCAAGCGGTCAACTCCTCCCTGGTCTGGACCGTAGCGGCACATCTGATCGGGGCGCTTGTGCATGTCGAGGCATACGAGCCGACCTTCGTTCATGGCGACGTCAAGCCTGCGAACCTGCTGTTGAAGCAGCGGCCCGAAAGCGGCGGTAAGCAGGCCTCCCAACTCGGCCCCCGCGACGTCATGCCCCTGCTCTCCGACTTCGGCATGTCGCGCGCCGCGAGATTCCCTCTCAGCCGTATCCGCCTTGGCGACCTCAACTACCTCGCCCCGGAGCTCCTCAGCGCCGGCTCGGCCGGCACCTACTCCGAGCCGCCATACAGCGCGTCAGAAGCCACCAAGAGCGCTGACGTCTACGCGGTCGGATGCACCATCTTCGAGCTCCTGTTCAACCATCCGCGCCAGATGGTCGATGCCCGGACCGGATCGCTCGCGATGGTGCTTGGCCTGCGGCTCGATCCCCGGCAGCTCGTCTCGATGCGGTCCGATCTCAATCTCGCCTACGCCGAGCTGGTCGTGAGCTGTCTCGATCCCGACCCCGCAAAGCGTCCGCCGAGCTACGCGGATCTCTTGTTCGCATTGCTCGAGGCAGGTGAGCGTGCCGGCACGAGGACGAGCCTCACGAAAATCCCGCATGAGACTCCAAACCTGAAAGAGCACCCCCTCGGCAGGTACCTGATCGAGCAGAGGGGCCTGCAAGAAACCGAGGCCATGGAACTCGTCTTCCTGATCGAGCGTTCTGCCTCTCTGCAGGCGCTAGGCGGGGTGAGCGAAGCAGCCGCTCTGCTGGACGAGGCAGAGCGGATGGCCCCGGGCTTGCCCAGCATCGAGTCCCGACGCGCCACCGGCCATCTGGTGCTCGACGAACCGGAACCGGCAAGGGCGCACCTGCAGCGCGCAGTCAGCGGATTTGAGTCCGACGCGGAGCTCGCGCGGGCGGATGCCAAAAACTGTGTGGCGGCATATTCGAACCTTGCCCAGTTGCTCAGCTATCCCAGTTCCCGCAAGCCCAAGACAGCGGTACCACTGGCCGCTAAGGCCGTCGCGCTTGAACCCGGCGACGCCAAGTTCCAGGCCATCTACGGACTGGCGCTGATGAGCGCCGGCGACCTGGTCGCCGCAGCTCGGGCGTTCGAGTCCGCAGAACGGGTCAATCCGCCGCTTGAACTGGTCGCGTGGGGGCGACGCTGCTGCGACCTGCTGCAGCTGGCGCTGGGCTCAGCTGAGGATGACTATCCGTGGCTTCCGCCGGGGGGTGAGCCGCTTTCTGACGACGACGAGCAGATGGCTCTGCGAATGGCGGAAACCTACGCCGCCGTTCTCATAGAAGAACACCTGTCGCCGCACCCTTGAGTCGGCCACGTCCAGAGCGCTCGGAATCAATGCAACTCGCTCACCAAGGCCACACGGGGCTCAAACCCGTCCTCCCCCAGCAGATTGGCAAGAGTGACGCCGAGGCCAGTAGCGACCTTCTTGGCTATGTTGATCGTAGGACTGGTTTCTCCCCGCTCGATCTGCGAGATCATCGCCGCGCTGACCCCGGACATCTCCGACAACTCCCGCAGCGAGAGGTCGGCCGACTCACGGAAGACCCGAAGCCGCTCCCCAAGAGAGTCCGACCGAGTTTCCAGGTCGGACTGCCTCTTCGCCGCAAGGAGAGCCGACCTCATTTCCCCTGCGGTCGCGAAGCGCTCCTCGCGGCGCGGGGCCGCGGCCTTAGAAAGGAACTGCGCCATTGGCAATGGAAGAGCCTCTCTGAACTTGCGTGGATCAATCGGCTCTTGGTCCAACCGCGGTTCTTCCTTCTTGTACGGATGCTCGCCCGTTACTAACTGGTAAAGCACCACCCCAGTCGCAAATAGATCCGTGGACACGTCCCAGGTGGGGGGATTGTCCGGAGCCTGGTAAGGCGGGGTCCCAGAGCGAGTGACCATCGGGTCCCCGGCGACAGAGGCGATATTGAAGTCAAGAAGCTTTATGCGACCTTCAGGAGTAAGAATTATGTTTGCCGGCTTGATATCGCGGTGGACGATCCCGGCATCCTGGAGTTCCTGCAGCTCGGCGAATTCGTCTTCGCTCATGTCCCCAGAGCGTAGTTCTTCCATGCGCCGATCATTTGGGTGGATCGCGACAAGAGCTTCCAGTAGCTGGGTAACTGCCGCGACCGCCTCGTCCAGGCTAAGCCGTTTGTCTCGCGCAGTGAACGCGTCCATGGTTTCGCCAGGCACGAACTCACTGACGATGTAGTACCTACCGTCGGAGGTCCGATCAGCCCAATACACACGCACCACGTTCGGATGTTCAATCTTTCGAAGAGAGCTGAGCTCGCGCCGCACGCGCTCTGAAGCACCAGGCGTCTGAAAGATCTTGAGGGCCCGGTCGACTCTCTCAAGCTTGTCGTATACCTCATAAACGGAGGCAAATCCGCCCTCGCCCAGCTTCTGCCTAAATTCGAACCGGTCTTCAAACTCTTCCATTGGATTCTCAGAAGCAGCCTGCGATCTCCGAAGGGAGGGAAGGCGAACCCGCCGCCCCTCCCCAGCGATCTCATCGTTCGATGGCGAGGAGTCGGGAACCGCAGGCGTAAGCGGCCTGACCAGGCTCTCTTGAAAGATCAAGAACTGCTTCTGACCGCTCACGTGGGTATAGGTACGAGCCCCGTAATCACTATGTATGTGCGCCTGATTGATCTCGTCGAGCAGGGTCCCAGCGAGCTCATAAAAGGCAGCCTTATTGACCCGCCCCAGAATCAAGAAATGGCCGAAGCCTGCCCCAGCGTAAAGCGAGCGCTGGGAGATCGTTCGGGCACTATCGAGGATTCCGATCAGCGTCTGTTCAAACTGCCCGCTCTGGGCCGTAGTCAGGCGCGCATCGCCCCCGACAGCTACAGCAAACTTGATTCCAGGATCATCCTCATCAGTCTTCTCTGAAGAACGCTTGAAGTCACCGATCACATGTTGTGCGGCGAGTTGCTTCAGCCTATCCTCCCCGACTTCCGTAGTCTCGATGGCCGCAATTTCCTCGCCCAGCTGGGAATAATTTGCCGGGTCGGGATCCGGCATTTTCCCGTTCTCCGGCGGGAAGAGCCAGTGGCGGACCGGTCGGTAAACGACGAAGGGGTCGCACATGATCAAGTCGGCCTCGGTGAGCCGACCTATCAGCACGTCCTGAAAGTTGGCGAGGTCATGCTCGCCAGGGAGCCACGCACGGATCAATAGGTCATAGGGCCCAAACAGCTCGTAGCAGACCGCTGACTTGACGTCGAACTGGGAAAAGACTTCGAGAAGCGTCTGTCGGACGGTGTCTCTCTGGTAGGTCGGAGCGAAGGTTAGGCGCCAAAAATACAGCCGCTCGCCCTGTGCCCGATGCACTGCGTGATGCCAGAGCACACGCCTGCCGTATTGGTCGTGGTCGTGCGGCAGAAGGTCAGCCTTGCGCAGGCGCAGGAAGCTCTCTCAAGCTCACCGCTTGGTCGCTTTCCCGGATACCCCTTGCGGTTGCGAGAGCAAGGCAGCTATCGCCGACGGCCATCCCGTGACGCGCCACCTCGGTGAGCTTGTCACGCGCGGTCGATTCGGCAGCCGATCTCTCCATCGAAACCCGTCCCCTCGGATCCGGGGGCACCCGCCGCTCCAACGTCGACTCGTATGGAGGCGACTCGTTCCCCTCCGCCACGTCTTCTGGAAAATAAAGCTCAATCTGACCTGGTCCGTACCTCTTAAGTACTTCCTCAACTGCCTCGTCCCACTTAGGTATTACCGAGACAGATCTGAAACTCGCGGGAACGCTGATTCCCGCGGTGTCGGAAGTCATTGCAATCGGGCGCACCCAGCGATCTCGGTAGTTCGCGGTCAGGATTCTGCTCGGCGGTTCCTCCTCCGTCCAACCGAATTGAGAAGGCACGAAGACGTAATCCGTGGGCGCCGAATGCGGGTTCACGTCTCCGACGCCGGCCATGCGACGAATCGCCCTCACCCGCGGCAGGGCCAGCACAGTCGCTATTAGCAAGAGCAGAATTCCTAGGAGGATCCAGGCCACCCGATCACCGTCAGTACCGATAGAGATACGCCGAGCGGTTAGATTACCGCACGTGGACGGCGGGACGCCTTTCGAGCGCTTCATTCTCTATCGATTCGATTACCCATCCTTGGTCGTCGACTCGATGCGTGCGCTCGCCTCCAACCAATATCGGATCAGCGCTCGGCTGGTTTCGGTGCCCATTGCCGCGCTCCTGGTAGCGCCTCCGGTCGTGACCCTTGTCGAGGCCCGGAGACCATTTGGAAGCCAGGTTCTGTTTGCACTGCTGATTGTTGTCTGGCCTTGGATCCTTGAGGTACCGGGCCTCGCGATCCGCCAGACTCAAGTCGAGCCAGCATGGGCCCGACGCAGGACAGCTAAAGCCTACGATTGGTTCATGCACGTCGGATTGGGGCTTATCGCACTTGCGGCGATCGTCTGCCTGTTGCTCGAACCAAGAACGTGGTCACAATGGCAGTTGGCGGGACTGTGGGCGGTTGCTCTTTCGGGAGGTGCAGATATGGTCCGCAGCGTCACGGCGCTGTGCCTTGCAAGCTTGCGTGGGTTTCCTCTGTATGGCCTACAAAGCAGAGACCCAGGCAGGCTGTAGTGCACTCCCTGTCGTCAGACCACCGGCCACGGCTTGAGGGCATCCCCGCCCGATAGCGAACCCTTATGTAGATCCAGCTTTCGGACGTACGGCACATTCCAAATACAGCTCTACCGGGGGGCAATCGACGACTCCGACCTCACTCTCGGTGACGGTCAGAGGCCGCCCTCATGGAGCGGCTCAGCGTGTTCGTCGCTCCCATTTCCTCATGCCCGACAGTGCCCATCGAGGAAACGATCCGGGCGTCGCGCGATCATCTGCAGATGGCGAACTACATGGACCATCTGCTTGTAGTCGATGAATTCACCCGGGCCAGCACTGGGGGCTGCGTAATGGGTGGCTACGAAATGCACACCATTGCCCGCGAGGCCGGCTTGGTCGAGCCCGGCAACGAGATAGCTGCGAACTGGACTGGGATATTGGTCGAACTCGGCTACCTGACCCACGGTCCGCCCCCAGCCGGTGACCAACGGCCGATTCCTCCCGGGCGAATGTGGACGGGCATCGAGCTGCAGCGCGTCAACGACTACCGGGTCACCGGGCGTGGACGCGAGGAGGCTGACCGGATGCGCCGCTTGGCCCGAGAGCAGCGGACCGACGCAGCCCTCGGGCTCGGCTTCCCTAACCTGACCCAGCGGTGGATGGACGACGGTCAACGAGGGGCGATCTTGGCTCCATTGGCTGGCCTACAAGCAGGACTCGATACGGGCAGTAACGGTGCCGCGATCGGAGCGGCAAAGGATCTGGTCGAGGCGGCTTGCAAGATCCAAATCGAGCGCGCTGGCGGCAGCTTTGGCCGCGGGGACTCTCTGCCCACCCTCTTCAAGGCGGTGCGAGAGGCGGACGGAACCCAGGCCCCGGGCGAAGAGGTCACCAAGAGCCTTGCGGCCACGGTGCAGCGACTGGCCGAGCTGCGAAACGCGGTCGGCGCCGGCCACGGGCAGGCTTCGGTGCTGCAGGTTGGAGGGCGCGAGGCGCTGCTTGCGGCAACGGCAGCCATCGGCGTTGCCGGCTTCGTGCTGGCCGAGAGATAGGGCAGTGGAAAGGACTGCATCTTCCGGTTCGTTGCCCATGGCCCGATGAAGCGATGGGAAGATACGGCGATGGATGATCGGCATCGGCCGACTTGCTATTGAGGTGCAAGACGGTGATCTGGTCTGGACCCGCGACCGGTCTGGTGGCTATTTCCTCGGGCTCGTTGCCGGAATCGGCCGGATCGCCGCCAATCGCCCCATGTGGGGGTGATTCCAATCTCCCCCGGGAAGGACGAAGCCCCTGTTTGCAGGGGCTTCGTCGGTAAGCGGCTGAAGGGATTCGAACCCTCGACCTTCTGCATGGCAAGCAGACGCTCTAGCCAGCTGAGCTACAGCCGCACGGGGGGCATTCTAGCTGTGGCGGCGCGGTTGGCGCGGTAGCCTGCTCGGCAGGTCGAAGATGCTTTTCCGTCAGATCATTCACGAGGACCTTGGCTGCGCCTCCTATCTGGTTGCCGACCGGGAATCCGGCGTTGCCGTGGTGGTCGATCCCCAGTGGGATATCGACCCCTATCGGCGGCTGGCGAGCCTGCACGGGGTGCGGATCGGTCACGTGCTGGAGACGCACAATCACGCCGACCACGTTTCCGGCCACGGGCGGCTTTGCCGCAGCACCGGCGCCACGGTCCACGTCCACGAGCTGGCCGAGGCCGAGTACTCCCACGAGCCGCTCTCCGATGGCTGGAAGCTGGAGCTGGGCGACCTGGTGATCGAGGCGATCCACACCCCGGGACACCGGCCCGAGCACACCTGCTTCCTGCTCGGCGACAAGGGGCGCGGCGGCGATCCCTGGGCGCTGCTGAGCGGCGACTCGCTCTTCATCGGCGACGTCGCCCGTCCCGACCTCGCGGTCGAGCCGCGCGAAGGCGCCGCCGACATGTTCCGCTCCCTGCACGAGCGGCTGCTGGCGCTGCCCGACGAGGTCGAGGTCTGGCCCGCGCATCTCGGCGGCTCGCTCTGCGGCGGCTCCGGGCTCGACCTCAAGTCCTCCTCGACGATCGGCTTCGAGCGCCGCCACAACCGCGCCCTGCAGATCACCGACGAGGAGGAGTTCGTCGCCGACCAGGTCGCCTCCCTCGGTGACAAGCCGCCGAACATCGAGCGCATCGTCAATCTCAACCGCGGCCCGGTGGTCGAGGACTTCGGGACGCCGGCGCCGCTCAGCACCCACGAGGTCGAGGAGCTCGTCGAGCAGGGCGCCGTGGTGATCGACGGCCGCACCAACGAGCAGTTCGACGAGGCCCACATCGAGGGCGCGCTCAGCGCCTCCTCCTACGACACCGGCTTCGCGACCAAGGTCTCTCGCGTCGCCCCCGCGGGCAGCGACATCGTCGTCGTCGCGGCCTCCAGCGGCGACGAGCGCCGCGCCGCGCAGATGCTGGCCTCGGTCGGCCTTGCCGTCCGCGGCTACCTCGAGGGCGGGATGACCGCCTGGCGCACGGAGGAGCGGCCGGTGCACCGGATCGAGCTGATCGACCCCGACGAGCTCGCCCGCCGCGTCGAGGGAGGCGACGGCCCGGTGATCCTCGACGTCCGCAACGCCTCCGAGTACGCGAGCGAGCACATCCCCGGCTCGCTGCACATCCCCTACGGCAACCTCGCCGGCCGGCTCGACGAGCTGCCGCGCGACCGGCCGATCGCCACCATCTGCCGCGGCGGCAAGCGCAGCGGTCTCGCCGCCTCGATCCTCCAGCGCGCCGACTTCGACGTTATCCACGTCGGCAAGGGCGTCGGCGTCTGGCGCGACGGCGGCCACCCGGTCGAGAGCGGCGCCGCCGAGGCCGCACCGTCCCCCGCCTGACTCAGCCGCCGAGGTAGCGGTCGATCTGGCTCGCGATC
>Ga0157378_10001691_pt1 | contig 19859 bp, 16 predicted proteins | sample M65metaG_FD_115309 | JGI IMG/M metagenome (GOLD analysis project Ga0157378, IMG submission 115309) | Miscanthus rhizosphere microbial communities from Kellogg Biological Station, Michigan, USA - M6-5 metaG | ecosystem: Host-associated > Plants > Roots > Rhizosphere > Soil | place: USA: Michigan...
GCCCGGAACGAGCGAGGAGGATTTGTCATCCAGAGCCGCCGGAGGCACGAAGCCGCGCAGCGGCGAGATGCCGCAGGACGGCGAAGGAACTCAAGATAGGCAGCACCGGCTGAAACTCAGTGTTTCATTCTCGCCAGTCGGTTCAATTGGGAGCGGTTTGAGACGCCGTCCTTATTAGAGATTCTGCAATCTTGAGTTCCTTCGCCGTCCTGCGGCATCTCAGCCGCTGGGCGGCTTCGGCCTCCGGCGGCTCTGGATGACAAGGCAATCCTTATCCGCGATTTCCTCACGAGCTCTCGAGGATGACAGTGAATTTGAGAAGCGCTCGATCCGCGAAAAACTCCGCCTGACGCGGTACCCTCTCTCCTCACCAATGACCCTGCGCCGTCTCCGTCTGCTCACCATCATCTGGCCGGTCGTGATCGTTCTCACGCTCGAGGTGCTGCGGATCTCCACCGTGGGGCAGACCTCGTTTCGATCGCGGCTGATTCTCGATGGATTGGTTGCCGTGGCCTTCATCGTCTTTGGCGCGGTGATGGTTCGGGCCATCAGCCAGGCCAGCAAACGGCAGCGGCGGCAGAACGCGGAGCTGCTGGCGCTTCACGGCGCGGGGCTCGACGTCACCGCCGAGCTGTCGCTCGATGCGGTTTTAAACAAGGTGGTGGAACGGGCGCGGACGCTCGTCGGCGCGCGCTACGGTGCGTTGTCGGTCGTCAATGATGACGGCTCCATCCAGACCTTTCTCACATCCGGAGTCACCGCCGAGGAGCGCGCGAAGATCGGACCGCCTCCGGTCGGTCACGGACTCCTCGGCGTGGTCCTTCACGAAGGCGAGCGCCTGCGCCTCCCCGACATCGGCCGCGATCCCCGCTCGTACGGCTTCCCGGCCAATCATCCGGTCATGCACTCGCTTCTGGCCGTGCAGGTCACCTGCAAGGGACCGTTCGCCGGCAATCTCTACCTCAGCGAAAAACTTCACGGCGGCGAGTTCACGCCCGATGACGAAGAGACGCTGCAGCGCTTCGCCGTGCAGGCGGCCATCGCCATCGACAACGCCCATCTCCATCGCCAGGTCGCCGATCTGGCGGTGTCCCAGGAACGCCTTCGCATCGCCCACGAGATGCACGACGGCATTGCCCAGGTCCTCGGCTACGTGAATACGAAAGTTCAGGCGGCGACCGAATACATCCGCCGGAACAAAACCGACGAGGGGTTGGAGCAGCTGCAGCAGCTCGCCGAGGCCGCGCGGGAGGCGTATCGCGACGTGAGGGAGTCGATCGTCGATTTGCGAACGCTGCCCGAGGCCACGCGATCGTTTCAGGACGTGCTGCAGGAGTACATCGATCGCTGGCAGGAACAGAGCGGGATCGATACGCGACTCACCGTCGATCCGGAGGTCATCCTTCCGCCGGGCAATGAGCTGCAGCTGGTCCGCATCATCCAGGAGTCGCTGACGAACGTCCGCAAACACTCGCGGGCCACGACGGCCTCGGTCGACGTCCGCCGGCACGATGGAATGCTGCGCCTGGCCGTGACCGACAACGGCGTCGGCTTCGCGCAGGGAACGCTCAGCCGCAGCGTCTTCCCGCGCTTCGGCCTGTCGACGATGCGGGAACGGGCGCAGTCGATCGGCGCCACGTTCACGATCGAAAGCACGCCAGGCGGCGGCACGACGGTCAGCGTCGAGATCCCGATGTCGGGAAGCTGACCGCGATTACCGAAAAGCAGTTCACCACAGAGGCCCAGAGGACGCAGAGAAACCCTCTGTGCTCTCTGTGTCTCCGTGGTGAAGCATCATCCCTTAGCCGAGCGATTACACTTTCCCCGTGCGCATCCTGATCGCCGACGATCATCCCCTCTTCCGCGACGGCCTCCGCAGCCTGTTGCAGGCGCAGGGGCACGAGGTCGTGGGCGAGGCCCACAACGGCCGCGAGGCTATCGAGCTGGCGCGCAAACTGAGTCCCGAGTTCGTGCTCATGGACGTCTCCATGCCGGAGATGGACGGCGTCGCCGCCACGCGCCTGATCGCCGCCGAAATGCCCGAGGTCAAGGTGGTCATCCTCACCGCCTCGGATCAGGACGAAACGCTCTTCGAAGCGATCAAAGCCGGCGCGCAGGGATACCTGCTCAAGAACCTCGAGGCCGATGACTTCTTCGCCCTCCTCGACCGCGCCGCCGCCGGCGAGCCGGCGCTCACTCCCGCGCTCGCCCGCAAGCTCCTCCAGGAGTTCGCCAAGCCGAACGCCGCACCGAAAATATCCGAGACCGAGCCCGACGCACTCACCGCCCGCGAGCTCGAAGTCCTCCAGCTCATGGTCGAAGGGGTAACCTCGAACCGCAAGCTGGCCAAACGCCTCGACCTCAGCGAGAACACCGTCAAGTTCCACGTCCGGAACATCCTCGACAAGCTGCGCCTGCACAACCGCGCCGAGGTGGTGGGGTACGCGTTGAGGAAAAAGATTACGGGCTAGCGTGTCGCCCGTCACCGCAAGGTGTGACTGCAACCAACGACTTCGATCGCGCAAACGCCGATGCTCAGCATCAGCGAGGGCTCTATGCGATCGATTCCGCCGAAGGTGATTCTCGTTGCCACCGATTTCAGCAGGACTGCCGAAGAGGCTCTGCGATACGCCTCGGCGGTCGCGGAGCGAAACGGCGCACGGCTGGTGGTTATGTACGCGGACCAGCTCATCCCGCCGCTGGACGAGTTTTCGATGACGCAGGCGCAGGCAACGATCGAGCAGCTTCTGAACGCGGCGCAGGAGAAACTCGTCGACCACGTGACCAGCCAAGTCTCGACGTTCGTTCCCTTCGAAGCGCGCGTCGTTCTCGACGCCGCGGTGCCGGCCATCGTGCGGCTGGCAAAGGAATCGGGAGCCGACCTGCTGGTGATGGGAACGCACGGCCGCACCGGCTTCCGCCGCCTCGTGGTCGGATCGGTCTGCGAATCAGTCCTGAAGTCGGTCGACGTTCCGATGCTCGCGGTGAGCGAGGCCGCGGCGAAGAATTCGACGCCGGAGATCCGCAAGATCGTCTGCGGCGTGGAGTACTCGCGCGAATGCGCGGAGGCGCTGCGCGTCGCGGCGGCTGTCGCGCCCGACGCACGCCTGATCCTCATCCGGGCCGACGATGGATCCTCCGCCGCGCACACTTCCGACGATCTGCGCCGCCTGAGCCGCTGGCTCCCCTCGGAGCTGATCGACCGCTGCGAGCTGAAAGTCATCGGCGCCTCGGCCGCCGAGGACCTGGCCAGCTTCGCGGCGATGGCCGGCGCCGACCTGATCGCCGCCGGCGCCCCCCAAAAACACGCCCTCGGCGACTTCCTCCGCGGCACCGCGACCGACCGCATCGTCCAACACAGCGAATGCCCCGTGCTCATCGTGAACGCGAACGCAGCGAGGAGGGAGGGGGTGGCCGTAACCGAGTGCGTCTGCGCGGTTTGAGGAGGGAATCGCCTTGTTCGCCGGAGCGAGGGCGAACCGAATCCGCTCGTGTACGCCGTGTTTCATGCGTGGCACGCCGCGTTCTGCCGTAGACGCGCCGCATTTCGGCCCGCACACAGTGCGTTTTCAGCCGATGGACACCGCGTTCCGTCCGCGCACGGCCGCGTTCACCCGGTGCGCATTGCGTTCCGTCGCACGCACAACTGTCGTTCGGCCGAGTGCTGGTTGCGTTTCGGCTGATACGCACCGTGTTTCGGCCGGCGCGCGTTGTGTTTCGCCCTGTGCGCGCTGTGCTCCGTCTCGGCCGGCCATGGCCGAAACTGCTGAATCGTAACGATATGCCAGCCGCGGAGCGGCGTCATCTACGTAGCCCACCGGCGTTAGCCGTGGGGTTCTGGATTCAACCCCACATGAAGCCGCGGAGCGGCGTCATCTCATGATGCGCCGTCGCAGCGTTCGTCGAATCGTCACAATTTGCGTATTGATTCCACGACCGACCCCGCTCATATTCATAGTTTCGCTGGGCTGGCTAGCGGCTCACGAAATGGGAACAGGCGCTCGTGAGAGTCCCCCGTCCCCGGCGGCCAACGGATGCGAACGACCGCGCTGGATAGTGCGGTTCTCATCCCTGCGGGAGTTGAGCGGTGCTCCTCCTGCCGTGGGCTCCCGGAGTGTGCGCACTCCGGGGAAACATCAACCGGAAGAGCGGCGCGTGGCCGTCTCCTCCAGCCGGTGGCCGCCTGCACTCGTGCACAGGGTGCTCGCTGGTTTCGTCCGGCCTTGACCCATGGTCTTAGGAGGACCAGATGATGTCTACCAATCAGGAAGTCGCGAATACGGCCGCCGCCGCGGACATCCCGCAGCCGGCTCCGACACTTACACCCGAGGCAGTGGTCGACGGGCTGCGGGCGATGCGTGCGCAGATCGGCGAAGTAACGCCGCTGACGCGCGCGCAACGCGCAATCCTGCGCAGCCGCGCACGGACGCCCAATCAGGTGCTGCAGGCCTCGATCAACGTCATTGGCGCGCTCGACAACGTGTCGCAGGCGGTCGGTCAACCGGCTGACGATGTGCGGCAGCAGTACGACGAGGCCAACCGCTGGACGGCGGTGGAGGACGAGTTGCGGACGATGCTCAGCGGCATCGCCGGGGCGAACCTCATCCGCCGGCAGCGGATCGCATTGATCGCCTCTCAGGCGTTTTCGATCGGCGCGCAATTGGCGCGAGATCCGGCTCACGCCGTCCTCGTGCCGCATGTGCAGGAGATCCGCCGGCTGAAGAGCTTCACGCGCCGCAAGAAAGCGGCGCCGGCTCCCGGCTCGCCGCCGGCTCCGGCACCGCCGGTTCCCGCGACGCCAGCGAGTCCGCGAGTGTAACTGTGAAGCGTGGGAGGGAGACCGGGCGCGTGCAAGCGCGCCCGGTCGTTTCCTCCTCTCCGCAGGGAGACGAAACATGAGACCGAAACACCGCGAATTGATTTACGAGGAGACCGGACGACGTCTCCAGTCGATGCTCCGCCGCTTCGGCGAGGCGCACGAGCTCTATCCCCGCCTCCGCCCCGGCCTGAGCCACGCCGAAGTCCGCCGCACCGTGGCCCGCCTCCGGGCCGGAGCGGTCCACAGCATCGATCCACGTATCCCCTCCCACGTGCTTGCCGATCTGCTCGAAGGATCGATCGAGCAGGACCTGATCATCCGGGAGGGGGCGGAGGAGATGCAGGAGCTCAGGGAGTTGGAGGAGAGATTGGGAAGGAGAGCGAGGTAAGGACAGGGCGATCGTCTGTCTGCGCGGCTTTGATTGATCGCAGGCGTAGCTGAGGACATTCGTATCAACGGCGATCATGCGGTTCCTCGCGGCTGGAAAACGGTCCTCCGAACAGAAACGCATGCTCGCGATCCCTGGTTCAGGCCCGCGAAGCCGTATCTCGTTCCGCCGCGATCCGCAGCCGCAGAAACCGGACGTCGGCGGCGTCGCTGGGCCGAACGGTTTGCTTCGTCTCGATCAGGAGCTCTTTACGGCCAACCGGAATCGGTACGCCCTCGACGGTCCTGATCTCGATTCCGCCTTCCGCCGCCCGCTGGTAGTCGACGCCGCACGCGGTTTTCAGGAGGTCGATCACGATCTCGTCCGCGATCCTGACCACCTGGTACTTCTCGATTTCGTCGTCTGCGATGAGGGCGATGGCGTTGTCGGGCAGAATGGCCATGGCCCGCTTGAGGCGCTGCACATTTTCCACCGACGCATCGACCAGAAAATCGATGTCTTTGGTAGCGCGAACGGAGCCGTGAAGGATGACGGCGAAGCCGCCAATGAGGACGTACCGGACCCCTTCCGCGTTCAGCGCTTTGCAGAGGGAGAGGAGGTCTTCGAGCTCAGGTGCGCGTGAGTATTCGCGATCGTCCTGATCATCCACTCGTCAGCCTCCTCATGATCGGCGAACCGGTACACGCCGCGCGGAATGAGAGCGCCCCCGCGCAAGCGGTTCATGGTCCGCTGCATCGCCGCTGCATCACGAAGTGTGTCTTCGCCCTCAGGGCGTCTCGATACGCGTCGCACTGACGGGAATCGTAGCATGCGGGTTCAGGTGAGCGAGTCGGCCCCGATGCTTGATATCAATAACTCCCAGGACCTCGCGAGTGGCCGTTTCCTCATTTACAAGTAAGTGTTTTATCAATCAGTTGCGGGCTACAAAGAAACGAAGGCCTGACCCCACAGATTCTGCGAGCAGGACCTGCTTATTCGATCAACAGTCGCGGAGATGCACGAGCTCAGGGAGCTCGAGGAGAGGTTGGGGAGGAGGGCCAGGTGAGCGCGGCGGTCTCCACCCTGCGCGTTGCGGCTGCTGTCGCCGCCTGGTCCGCTAGCCGCCAGAGTTGATCTACCGCTGTAAGCTGAAAGTCATCGGCGCTTCAGCGTGAACACCAGCGCAGCAAGGACGAGGTGGTTCCGTAGCCACAGTGCCTTGCACAGTTGAAGAACGAATCTAACTGACCAGCGAGCGAGCGTCTTTTCGCGACGCGGAACAGCAGCCTCTGTTCGAGGGTGATGCTAGGCAATCTGGATCTTGGACAAGGTCACCGCATATCCGTAGGTGCTAAGTTGGATGTAAGCGTTTCTGAGCGTTACGCGGCTGAAGAAGGGTAACGTCAGGGAACTGAGCGAGCGGCTCGCCACCATAAATGCCACCTCGAAATCACTGGCTGCTGGCTTCTTCGAAGGCGCCTTGATTCGCAATGCCGGCGGGAGAAGATTGTTGGCCTCCACGCGAAAGCGTTCGTCGCTAACGAAGGCAGTTGCTGCAACAGTTCCCTGCGCAAAGAGGTGGCTTAACGCGCTAGAGCCAGTGTATTTCTTAACGTGGATCATCTGTTTGGCTGGTGTATAGACATCGCAGAACTCGATCGAACTCTTACCTCCGCCGTACTGGATTAACTTAGCATCGACACAACATGCGCCGGCGACGGAGCTCGCGAAACGTTTATTAAAATCACCTTCAATTTCACCGACGCCGTATTGCGGGGTGACGATCGCGCTCGGCGGGATCTTCTGAATTGCTTCATCAATAACTGCGACAAAGTCCTTATTGACCTGATACCAGCTTCCGTCGCTTAGAATGTACGTCGCGTTGCCGATCGTTAGTTCTGTGCAAAGACATCGGTACACTGGCCACTTCTCGTAGATCTGGTCACCGTCGGCTTGCCACGCAACTACCGATCTGCGGCGCAAGTATTCTTCGGAAAGGTGTTTTCCCTTGACAGTGGCGAGGAAGTGCTTCAAGTGAACATCGTCATATCGTGCCGCGGACGCGGCGGACGAATAGCTGACTTTCGAAATTCTTTGCCAGTCGATCAATTCAGGAATCGCCAACCACGTTTTGGGATCTCCGCCTTCGAGAAGCACACAAATTAGAGCCTCATCAAGCTTCTGTATTGTGATCGGATCCCGTACCTCGAGGATGTTGTCAACCCAAGAGAAGTGTTTTTTGTAGGTCGTGTCGAGGCTCCTCGCCAAGTAAGCCTGAAGAAACTCTGGAAGAGTTTCGATCGTGGCTCGACAATTCGCTGTGAGGGAATCCTTGCCGCTCAACCGAGAGCCCAACGTCGGATCGAAGGGGGTCCCGACGACCGCGCGCAACACGTCTCGTTCGACGTTCAATCCGAAATCTCCGATCGAAGTATCTTTGCTGGCTTGCTCGCGAGTCTGCGTGGAAGCGGCTTCGAATGTCTTCATGTCGATGGAACGGATCTTGTCAGCGGCCACCGAGTTGAGGGTTGCCCGCAAACCGAAGGTCGGATCGATCACCGCAGGATTGAGCATATGGCGGCCATATCCGAACGCAACCGCGAAGGTTCGATTCGCCATCGGTACCACAAGGAGTGCGGAAGCGCTGGAAGTCTGAAGATCGTCAAGGGACGAACCGACGGCGTTCTCGAAAAACGAGACCCACTTAGGCGGGTGAGGGTCTTTCTTTTCTGTGAACAGCGTGCTAGCAACTGCGCCGACGCGAATCGGAATGGGCTTCGGTGAGTGTGAAGGCTCGATGAGATCCTCAAGCTTCGTACCTTTCTTGACCAGAAAGATCGATAGAGTTTGCGTCGGTGCTACGCCTTCGTCACTCATGATTCTCCTTATGAGAGTGACACGGGTATCGAAATACTCACCCGCTTCAATACGCGATCCTCCGCGACGGCGGCGCCGGCACGATGCGCTCCACGCGCACTCGCGCATCGAGCGCCACCACACCATGTTCGAGCACCTTCAGCGGATTGATATCCAGCTCGCGGATTTCGGGGCAGATGGTGATCAGCGTGGAGAGGCGGAGGATCGCGTCGCGGAGGGCGGGGACGTCGCTGGGCGACGCGCCGCGGATTCCCGACAGCAATTTGGCGACGCGGGTTTGTTGGATGATGTCATCGGCGTCGGTTGGGGTTAGCGGGTGGATGCGGAAGGCGACGTCGGCCAGGAGCTCGACCAGGGTGCCGCCGGCGCCGAAGGCGAGGACGTGGCCGAAGGTGGGGTCGTCGGTGGCGCCGAGCATCACTTCCACGCCGCCGGGGATCATCGGCTGGACGAAGGCGCTGGTCATGTCGTTGCCGAGGCGGGTTTGCATCTCGTCGAAGGCCTAGCGGGCTTCGCATTCGTTCTGGAGTGACAGGCGGACGCCGCCGCGATCGCTCTTGTGGAGGAGACTCGGGCCGATGGCTTTGAGCGCCACCGGACGGGCGATGCGCATGGCCGCTTTGAACGCTTCGTTCGCGGTGGTGACGATCTCGCTGCCGGCGGTGTTGATGCCGGTCGCGCGGAGGAGGCGATCGACTTCGGACGGATCGAGCCAGCCGCCGCCGCGCTCGAGTGCGTTGTCGATGACCACGCGCAGGGCTCCCTCATCGATTGTCAGCGGAGCAGCTTCCGCCTCCGGACGGCGGCGCCACTCGGCGTAATTCGCGGCGCGGGCCAGTGCGCCGACGGCGCGTTCGGGGAAGGCAAACGACGGCACGGGCGCGAGTGGCTCGGGGACGCCGTGCGCGCTCATGAACGTGGCCAGGATGGTCTTGCCGGCGGCGCGCGTGGCCATGTCGCGGATGGCCGCGGCCACCTCGGGGGCGTCGGTCGGCTGCACCGGGATGTAGATGACCAGCACGTCGTCGATGGAATCGTCGTCGATCAGCACCTCGAGCGCGCGGCGGTACTGTTCGGGCGACGCCGAGGCGATCATGTCCACCGGATTGCCGACACTCGCCGCGGACGGCAGGAACGAGCGCAGGCGCTCGACGGTGGCGTCGCCCAGGGGCGCGAGCGTCAGGCCGTGCGCCTCGCAGGCGTCGGCGGCCAGAATGCCGGGACCGCCGGCGTTCGTCAGGATGGCCACGCGGCGGCCGCGCGGCAGCGGCTGATTGGCCAGCAGCGAGGCGACGTCGAACAGCTCTTCGAGCGTATCGGTGCGGATCACGCCGGCCTGGCGGAGGAGATCGGCAACGATGACATCGCTCGATGCCAGCGCGCCGGTGTGCGAGGCCGCCGCACGCGCACCCGAGGCAGAGCGGCCAGCTTTCACCAGCACGATCGGCTTGGTCTTGCCGACGCGGCGGGCGATCTCGGCGAACTTGCGCGGATTCCCGAAGCTCTCCAGGTAGAGCAGGATGACGTCGGTGCGCTTGTCCTCGGCCCAGTATTGAATGAGGTCGTTGCCGGAGACGTCGGCCTTGTTGCCGACGGAGAGAAAGGTCGAGAAGCCGATGTTGAGCGCGCGCGCGTAATCGAGAATGGCCACACCGAGGGCGCCGCTCTGGCTGGACATAGCCACATTGCCGGCCGGCGGATAGGTCGCGGCAAACGTCCCGTGCATGCGAATGGCGGGATCGGTGTTGATGACGCCCATGCAGTTGGGCCCAACCATACGCATCCCGGCGGCGCGAATTTTTTCGAGCAGACGGCGCTCGGCATCGCGGCCGAGCGGGCCGGTCTCGGCGAAACCGGCGGTGATGACGACCACTCCGCGCACGCCTTTCATGACGCAGTCGTCGATGACGCGCTCCACCTCGGCGGCGGGAACGACGACGATGGCCAGGTCGACGGTAGTGGGAATCTCGCGCAGCGACGGATAGGAAACGACACCATCGATCTCCGCCGCTTTCGGATTGACCACGAACAACGCGCCGGTGAATCCGGAGCTCTGCAGATTCGAGACGATCTCGTGGCCGAGCTGGCCGGGACGGCGTCCCGCCCCGACGACGGCGATCGAGCGCGGCTCGAAGATCGGCTTCATCGATTCGTGCGCGGCGTGTTGCGCGCGGTCCGCGGCATGCGAGCGCCACGATGTTGTCGGCTCGATGGCGAAGGAGACGTGGATGGTTCCCTCGTCGGAGCGGCGCAGGACGTCGAAGCCGGACGAGAGAAAGACGTCGAGCATGCGCGCGTTCTCGGCGAGCACCTCGGCTTCGAAGCGCTCGATGCGGTTCAGCCGCGCCGCTGCCGCGAGTTTTTCCAGCAGGTGCGTGCCGATCCCGCATCCCTGCTGATCGTCGGCGATGGCGAAGGCCACCTCGGCGATGCGCGGATGGCGCGGCGAGGCGAAGTAGTGGGCGACGGCGACGATGCGATCGCCGACCTCACCGACCACGCCGAAGTCGTGCACGTAGTCGACGCTGGCCGGCGCGTAGAGCAGCGCCTGGTCGGCGGTGCACATGGCGAAGAAGCGCGCGTGCAGCGTCTCCGGCGAGAGCGTGGTGAAGAATGCGCGCAGCCGCTCGCGATCGTCGCCGCGCACGGGGCGGATGCGCAGCGTGCGGCCGTTGCGAAGGACGACGTCGGCTTCGAGATGGGCGGGATATTCGACGGGATGTTCGGCAATGGTGTTGGTCATCGTGGTCACGCAACGATCAGGGAGCGACCGGTCAGCTCTTTGAAGAATCCGGAGAGCTCTTCGTTGGAGAAATCGTCCCAGCCGCGGCAGGAGTCGTGTTCGATCTGCTGGACGTCGCAGGCGATGGGAAGTTCATCGACGATCTGCCGCGCCAGCTGCCAGCGGTTAGCGAGATCCTCGAGCTCCTCGCGCGAGGCACCGGGGCGGCGCTTGTCGATCCAGGAGTAGCAGCGGCGAAGGCCGCCATCGCTGTGGCGATGAAATCCTTTGCAGAAGATGCCGCGCTCCGAGGCAACCTTGCAGATGGAGTTTTCGTCGTCGGTGAGCTTCGACAGTTCGGCGCGAAGAAGAGCGATCATCTCGCCCCGCGGAATGGCTTCCTGTTTCGGCAATATGCGTGACATCGGATCCTCCCGATGAACAGGATCGGCCAGCAGAGGAAGAGAAGCCGTGGGAGTGCGCACACGAGGGTGTGTCGCCTGTCACACGGGCTATGCACCTTCCGATCTTCCACACAACCTGAGCTCGTCCAAGTGGCGATCGGAGCGCCGTTCCGGATCCAGATCCACGCCGCACCGGCGCCGCCAAGCCGAAGGATCGGCCGGAAAGGTAGGGAAACGCCGTGCGGCGTCCCTCCTAATGTAGAGGCCCCCATCCAACATGGCAAAAACCTGGACGTACGCGTCGGACGACTTCGTCCTGACACTGCCGGCTGATCTTCCGGAAGAGGGCGAGGTACGTCCGGTTCGTTACGGAACGACGCCGGAGGTGTTTTGGCAGGCGCTCAGGATTTACCGGCAGTATTTCCCCACCATCGCAGCCATCTTCATGATTCCGATCTGCATCGGCGAGTTACTAACCCTCATGATTCGCCACCGCGTGACCATGGAGTCCGTGACGAGTTGGGTGACCCTTCCCTTTGGATCGCCTAACGATGCGTCGGAGACCGCGTTCGTACTCGTCCGTCTGGCCGAACTGGTGGTGAGGTGGATCGCCACGGTCGTGGCCTTTGCGCCGCTCGTACACGCGATCTCGGATGTCTGTATCGGAAACCGCCCGCGGCTCCGGCGAAGCTATCAGCGCGTGGGCTGGAGAACGTTCGTTTCCGTCACCGGGGCCTGTGCACTGGCCACGCTGCTCATCGCCACTCCGCTGTTGATCGCGGGCCTGCTGACGGCCTCCGTCGTTCAGATGGACACCACCGCGCAAGGCACGCTCAGTTGTTTCCTGACTCTCGGAATGCTGGGAGTGGCGGGTGCGGCGCTAATCATTTCGTTCCGTCTGTTCGTCACGGTTCTCTATGTACCTATCATCGTGGTGGTGGAGCCGCGTGTCCGGCTCACGCAGGCCATCCGGCGGAGCCGCTGGCTGGGCCGCGGGTATCTGAAGCGGACGGCGGCCGTCGTCGCCATCATCACCGGCATTCTGCTTCTGGCCGGCGCGATCTATCGGTTGTTCAGCGGCCATGGTGCCATCGAAGCGGTGGGGATCATCCTCGCAAGGCTCCTGGGGCCGATTCCCTACATCGCGGCAACGCTCATCTATTACGACCTTCGTGCGCGCAAGGAAGGCTACGGGGTCGCCGAACGACCCGAGGATCTGCTTTGAGGAGGAACCATGTCTGACACAGCGATCATCTACGTCGTTCTGGCGATCATCATCGTTGCGGCAATTCTGTGGGCCAGGAGCCGGGTGAAAATCAAACTTCCGGGGGGCATCGAAGCAAGCGTCGATCCGGACAAGACCGGATCGGTGTCGGTTGCGGAGGACGTGACCTTCGAGAACGCCGAAGTCGGCGACGTGACCGGCGAGCGCCGCGCCGGCGGCGCGGCCGCGCGCGACGTCCGCGTCATGAACGGCTCCGTGGTCCGAGGCGGAAAGATCGACAACATCTCTGGCATCGTCGATACGGGATCGCATGCCTCGCAGGAAAGCGGTACGGGTAAGGCTGACAAGTGATCAGCGAACGTGAGCGTCAATGGCGGCTGGCATCGTTCGTCGACCGCGACGACGAGATGGCAAGGTTCTGTGCGCTGCTCGATTCGCCCGGAAAGATGGTGATGTCGGTGACCGGGCCGGGCGGCATCGGCAAGACCTCGCTCCTGGCGCGCATGATCCACGAAGTGGCCTGCCGTGAGGGGATCACAAAAATCGAAGTGATCTATTCGGGCGATGACCTTCCCGAATTCATGACCATCCTGCGCACCTGCCGCGACAACATCGAGGCGAAAGCCTTCAACAACTTCACGAAGCTGGTGAACTTCTACACCGATCCGCACTACGACGTGAACGTGAACCTTCAGGGAACGGTCTCCACGGGCAACAACCTCACCGTCACCGAAGGCGGGTCGGTTGAGACGATCGCCGGAGTGGTGATCAAAGATGCCATGTTCACGTCCTTGCGGTCGGACCTGGACGTCTCGCCGGCCGAGCAACGGGCGACGCTGACGAATCAATTCATCGCCTGTCTCGCTGAAGCGGCAAAGACTCGCCCTCTGATCGTCATCCTCATCGATGGCGCCGAGAAGATGAGCGAAGTTACAGCGCGCTGGCTGTGGGACATGTTCATCGTCGCCATCGCTGACGCCAAGATCCCGAACATCCGCTTTGTGATCCTTGGACGGATCAGGCCGTCCATCGAACCCTGGCAGGAGGAGTTGGTCGAGCTGGCGGAGTTGAAGGGGCTGTCGATTCCCGACATCGTTCTCTACCTCGAGAAGCGGGGCGTCGGCCCCGAGCATCGCGAGGCACTGGCACAGATGGTCTTTCCCGACAGCGAGGGAACCAATAGGGATGGGAATCCCTACGACATCGCCAATCGCGTAAGCGCCTTCATCAAACTGCAGGAGCGGCTGGCAGCCGCAGCGCGATGACCAACGTTCTCGCGCAGTTTGCCACGATGCTCGGCCAGTCCGCCGCGTCTGGCGGGAGCACGGAGCTGCTCGTCGAACAGCTTGGCGAGGAAGGGGAACTGGTCCGCCGCTGTGCGATCACGCATCAGTTCTCTCCCGAGGTGTTGCGCGTGCTCGATCCGGCGCTGAATGAAGCCGAGGCGGCGGAACACTTCGATCGGCTGGCGCGGCTGTCGCTCGTGACGCCCAGTCCCGACGGTCTGGCCCTTCACGACCGCGCCCGTGAACAGCTCTTTGCCGGCTGGTTTGCTCCCGACCGGATCGAGGCCTTGCGCGAGATCAGCGCACGGCTCACGCAGCACTTCGGCGACATCCTCGCATCAGGAATCGCCGGAGCCGATCGCGAAAAGATTACCCGTCGTTATCTCTTTCACCTCGTCGCCGTCGATCAGGATTCTGGAATCGCTGCCTTCGAGGACGAGATCGAGATGTTCCGCAGTGGGATTCGCTACACGGCGCGGGAAAACCTGCTGCGGATGATCCATGAGTACGATCCGATTCTGACGCCGCCGAACCACGCTCGCGTCGGGTACTGCGAAGCAGAACTGGCACTCGACCGTGGAGACGCCGACCACGCCCTCGAGCTCTTCGCCGCCGTCGCCGCCGAGCCTTCCCTGGCCGCCTCCTGCCACGCCAGGGCGCTCAACGGAATCGGTCTGGCGCACGCCGCCCGGTGCCGCTGGAAGAAGGCCGCCCTAGCTTTTCTCGACGCGCTCCGCTTCGCCGATGAGCATCAGGAGACCCGCGGTTTTCGCAGCAACTTTCTGCAGGACCTGGCCACGGTCTACCGCGATACCGGAAACATCGAACCGGCGGAAATGCTGCTGACCCGCGGCCTGGCGCTGCTCGACGGCTGCGACGACAACGACCACGGGATCGCTGCATCCATTCACAATACGTTCGGGACGGTTTACCTCCGCGCCGGCGAGCCGCAGAAGGCCGTGGCCAGCCTGCTCAAGAGCCTGGAATGCCTGAACGAGGACAATTTCGCGCGCGCTCGCGTCTATAACAACCTCGGCCTTGCCACCATGCGTATCCCCGACCTCCCCGCGAGTGAGGAGTGGTTCAACAAAAGCCTGAAAGCAAAAGCGCTCGCGGGCGACACGGTCGGCCAGGCCAACACCTACATCAATCTGGTGCGCCTTTACCGGGAGCAGCGGGCTCTTACCAAGGCCACGGGAGCCGCTGCCTCGGCGGCGGAGCTGTACGCACGGGTCTTTTTCTGGAAGGAAGCCGGCAACGTCGATGCCATGCTGGCCCGCTTCCATCTCGAGGCGAAGAATCCGGCCGAGGCGGCGCGGTCGATCATGGTGGCCTTCGACGCGTACGAACGCGCCCACGCCAGCGACGAGCGCGACCTTCTGGAGCGGGAGATCCTCAACCCTGGCGGCGATGAGCAACGCGTCCGCCTCGACGAGAAGTACATTGCGAACGCGCCGTCCGCCGAGTCGCAGATCGACACCGCTACGCGCCGGCTACTCCGGCAGAGAGAGGCGAAGTACGCCTCCGGCAAATGGCCGGTTTTGGCCGCCCTGCTGTCGCTGTTCGTGATCGGCTTGGGACAGCTTTACAACGCCGACTGGCGAAAGGGATTTTTCATGATTGCGGCCGCGATCGGCGGCATCTTCTGCATCAGCCTATATCTACCTTTTGCCTTCCTCACCGTGATCTTCTGGTTCGGGATGGCCGTCTGGTCAGTGAAAGACGCTTGGGTCGTGGCCTCAGGCAAGTCCCGTCGCTGGTAATCGGCGCCTGATCACACCGTCGTGTGACGACGATCATCGAGGGTTCTCTCTAGCGAGTCTCTAATCGCCGGATGCTGAAACCGGTCGAGCTGGAGATCGAGCTTTTCTGCCGCGGGATGCGCATCGGCGATTCCTGCCATACCGAGGAAGATGGGCGGCGCATCAGCCGTACGCGGGCCGGATTGGGATCGGGACTGGAGATCGTGATCCCGTCGACGCCGAAACCGATCTGGGTCAACGTTCCGGTCGTCGAGCCGTTTGCGCAGCAGTCGGTCTTCACGCTGCACCATCATGATCAGCGCTACGTCGTGGTGGATGACCGCGATCACGCCGAGTACGCGGTGACCATTCCGCCGGAGCCGGCTTGGTACTCACGCAACACCAGCGCGGACGTTCCGATGAGCCGCGTCGGCGTGCTCCAGGGCAACTACCTCGGCATCTACATTTCCAACCGCTGCCTGTACTGGGCGTGGTCGCCGTCGCTGGCGTGCAAGTTCTGCACGACCGGGAAGAACGTCGGCGCCGCCGAGGAGTCGCGGAAACGGGTCACGGACGTCGTCGAGGTGGCGCTGGCCGCGCGCAACGAGTCGAACTGCATCTTCACGCACTTCAATACCGGCTATCACTACGAAGATCGCGACGACCGCGAGATCATTCACGGTCTGCGTCAGGCGCAGCCGTTCGTGCGCGCCGTGCGCACGCACGTCGGCGGCTTCATCGGCGTGCAGGCGGTTCCCGTTCCGCGCAACAGCTTCCACGAGTACGACGACTTGATCGAATCGGGCACCGACCACTTTTCCTTCTGCTACGAATTCGAGGACCCCGAGGTCTTCGCGCAACTCTGTCCGGGCAAAGCGAAGACGGTCGGGCAGCACGCGTTCTTCGAAGCGATGGAGTACACCTCGCGCAAGCTGGGACGCGGGCGGGTCTCGGGCGAGATCATCGCCGGAGTGGAGCCGATCGCGGCGACGAAGCGCGGCATCGACCGCATTGTGAACGCCGGAGCCTTTCCGACGGTGTGCATTTTCCGGCCGACGCTGGGAAGCGAGATGGAGAACGTGCCGCCGCCCGATCCCGAAGACATGAAAGAGGTGTTCGCGCACCTTCATCAGACCTGCCGCCGCGCCGGTCTGCCGGTGGGCATCCTGCCGATCGAAGTCTCGCTGGTCGTGCAGCCGGAGGAGACAGCGGACCTCGTCGCGCCGAACATCGCCAGCGATCTCTACGCGCTCAAGAACAGCGCCCTGCGGCAGCTGGCCCGTCCCTACATCGCCTGGAAGCGCCGTCCGCACGGCTCAAGGGCCGCGGCGATCGCGTAATCGACCCACCTCCCCATGTTCGCCGTCCCACCCCGCGGGGTGGGGCGCTCGTCACGCGTCGGAGTGATATTGCTCACCACACGCGGTGACGATGCCGCGGACGGAGGAAACGATGCGCACCCCTTACAACCTCGACACGCAGAACAACTGCTCCGACTGCACGTTCAGGACGGAACGCCAGTTCTGCAACATGGCCGCGCCGGCGGTGAAGTCGCTCAACACGATCAAGTTCACGGCCATGTATCCGAAAGGCTCCGTGCTCTTCGTCGAAGGGGAGCAGCCGCGCGGGGTGTTCATCATCTGCAGCGGGCGCGTGAAGCTGACCACGTCGTCGTCCGAGGGGAAGACGCTCATCGTCAAGATCGCCGAGGCGGGCGAAGTCCTCGGGCTGAGCGGCACGATCCTGGCCACGGCCTTCGAGGTTTCGGCGGAAACGCTGGAGCCGTCGCAGATCAACTTCGTCCGCCGCGAGGATTTCGTCGCATTCCTCAACACGCATCCCGAGGCCTGCATGCACACGGCGGAGCAACTGAGCGAGAAGTACCACTCCGCGCAGCGCGAGATCCGCAGCCTCGGCCTGTCGCAGAGCACGTCCGAAAAACTGGCCCGCCTCTTCCTCGATTGGGGCGCGCGCAGCGGCGAAGAAACTCCGAAGGGGATGCGGCTGAAGGTTCTCCTGACACACGAAGAGATCGCCCAGATGATCGGCACCACGCGCGAAACGATCACGCGTCTGCTCAGCGATTTCAAGCGCCGCAAGATCATCGACGTCAAAGGCTCGAGCATGTTCGTGCAGATGGCGGCACTGGAAGCGCTGGTAACGATCTGAGTCACTCTTTCGCGTAGCAATCATCACAGCGTCGCCTCGGGTATCACGCCTACTGTGCTTCACGAGGTGACCTGTGATTACCGAACTCGCAACTCGGCGCCCGTCTCCGGACGCTTGCCTGACCGAGCGTGAGACGCTTCAGCATCGGCCGGCAGGCACCATCCTCTTCCATGAAGGCGATCAACCGCGCGGCATCTATCTCGTCCACTCCGGCATCATCGAGCTGCTCATGCACGGACGCAACGGCGACTGGAAACGCGTGCGCACCGTTTCGGCGGACGAAATCCTCGGACTTGAATCCGTCGTTTCCCGCCGTTCCCACGATTTCACCGCCCGCACCATGACCTCCTGCGAGCTCGGCTTCATCGAGCGCGAGTCGTTCCTGCGGGTGCTGGACGAGAGTCCTGCGATCTGGTTCAGCGTGCTCCGATTGCTGAGCCAGGGCGTGAACGCGTCGTACGACTCGCTGCGGAGCGTGGCGCTGGCAAGGGCGTAGGAGTACGGAGTCATTCGCGCATCGACGCCACCGGAGGTGGCCCGGACGGTAGCCGGTGGTGTGCGGAGCGATAGCGGAGCCACCACCGGTACTCGATCGGAGAAGGAAGCCGGCCCTGAAGGGGTCGCGGAGTGTTCAAAATCGCGTCGCACGGGGGCTCCAGGACGGATTCCGGCGTGACGCGTTGCGGCGGCCGCCTCCGCGGCCGCAAAACCGGTGCGAATCAGGTTCCCCGGGCGCGCCCTTCGGGCACAGCCCGGGGCTAGGGTTGGGTAGCGCGCCTTCGCGCGCAAAGCGAGCGAGCGCGCCTTCGCGCAACTCGGGATCCGAAACAGGTCGGGAGGCGAGCCGCTTCGATCTGCAAAATCAAAGATCGTTCAACTCTCTTCGCGCTGCCGCGACGCGCAGCGCGTTAAGCACTGCCAACACGTCGATCACCTCCTGCGCGATCGCTCCGGGCACCGGCGCAAGCCAGCCGGCGGCGGCGGCGAGCATGCCGATCATGCTCAACGTCATCCCTCCGACGGCACTCTGCAGGGCGATGCGGCGCATGCGGCGTCCGATGTGAATCAGCTCGTCGACCAATCGCAAAGATGGCTCGAGGACGACGGCATCCGCGGCCTCGGCGGTGATGTCGCTGTTGTGGCCGAAGGCGATGCTGACGGTGGCCGCCTCCATCGCCGGCGCGTCGTTGATGCCGTCGCCGAGGAAGAGCGTCGGTCCCTTCGTGGCCTCGGCGCGGACGATGGCCAGCTTCTCCTCGGGACTGGCGCCCGAGCGCACGTTCTCGATGCCGACAAGATCCGCGAGATGCTGCACCTCGGCGTCGCGATCGCCGGAGAGGAGCATCACCCGCCCGACCTGATGCCGCGGCACGAGATGGTCGACGAACGAACGGCTCTCGCTGCGCGGCACGTCCTGAAAACGCAGCGTGGCCGCGTACTCGCCGTTGCGCAGGATGATGCACTCCATCCCCGCCGCCGCCGGAGGAAGCTGACCGGCGATTCGTGCGCCGACGTTCTTCCGGCCCATGATCGCAATCGCATCGCCGCCGATGTGTCCGCGCAGTCCTTCGCCCGGCCGTTCGCTGATGTCGGAGGCCTCCGTGGCCGCAATGCCCTCGGCACGCGCGGCATCGAGAATGCTCGTGGCCAGCGGATGCCGCGAATATTGCTCGAGACTCACGGCCAGCCGCAGCGCAAGCTCTCGCGTCACACCGGCCGCGCAGACGACCTCGGTCAGCGACGGTTTGCCGTACGTCAGCGTTCCGGTCTTGTCGAAGATGATGGTCCGGCAGCGGTCGATGCGCTCCAGCATGGCCGGATCCTTGATGATGATTCCGCGCGTCGCCGCCAGCGACACCGCGCCGATGATTGCCACCGGAATGGCCAGCAGCAGCGGACACGGCGTGGCGATCACCAGCACCGCCAGAAATCGCCGCGGCTCGCCGCCGATGATCCAGCCGGCGACGGCAATGCCCAGCGCCAGCAACGTGTACCACCCGCCCAGCCGGTCAGCGATTCTCCGCAACCGTGGCCGTTGCGCCTCGGCCTGCTCCATGACCTGCACGATCTTGGCGTAGCGCGAGTCGACCGGCAGTTTCGTGACCACGATCGTCATCGCCGCCGCGCCATTGATCGCGCCCGAGAGAACTTCCGATCCCGGCGCCTTGGCGATCTGAAACGGCTCGCCGGTCAGGTACGACTCATCCATCGCGCCGCGCCCTTCGACGACCGCTCCGTCCGCGGGACA
>Ga0157378_10001693_pt1 | contig 19850 bp, 18 predicted proteins | sample M65metaG_FD_115309 | JGI IMG/M metagenome (GOLD analysis project Ga0157378, IMG submission 115309) | Miscanthus rhizosphere microbial communities from Kellogg Biological Station, Michigan, USA - M6-5 metaG | ecosystem: Host-associated > Plants > Roots > Rhizosphere > Soil | place: USA: Michigan...
CAGTGGGAGATCGTTTCGATGCGCCCGGCCGACGGCATCCTCGAAGCGACCGACACGACGGCGTTCTTCGGCTTCCGTGACGACATCGTCGTGCGCGTCCGTCCCGCCGGAGATCACAGCCGCATCGACGTGCGATCAACATCTCGTGTGGGTCGCGGCGACGCCGGCAAGAACGCGGACCGGATTCGGAAGTACCTTGCACTCATGAGGAGGTCGTCATGATCGGAGAGTTTCGAGGTTTCCTCACCAAAACCAACGCCCTGGCGCTGGCCATCGGCGTGATCATCGGCGCCGCGGTCGGCAACATCGTCTCCTCGCTGGCTGCGGACATCCTCATGCCCGTGATCGGACTTCTCCTTCCGGGCGGCGACTGGAGGCAGGCCAAGCTGGTCCTCAAGACCGTCACCGACGCCGCCGGCAAGACCACCGAGAGCGCCATCCTCTACGGCCACTTCATCGGCACGGTCATCGACTTTCTCATCATCTCGATGGTTGTGTTCCTCATCGTCAAGGCGCTGGTGAAACCGGCGCCGGCCGATCCGACGAAGAGCTGTCCCGAGTGTCTGGAGAAGGTGCCCGCCGCCGCCCGCCGCTGCCGTGCCTGCACCTCGTTGCTGAGCTAACTCCCGAACGCCCGCCGCGTCAGGTTGATGTGCCCATTCTCAGTGACGACCACATCGTCCTCGATCCGGATCCCGCCGAACTTGCGGAAGTCGTCCACCTTCGCCCAGTTCACGTACTTCGCGTTCTCGCTCGTCTGCAGCTCGCCCAGCAGCGACTCGATGAAATAGAGGCCCGGCTCGATGGTGAAGACCATCCGCGGGTCGATGACGCGCGTCAGCCGAAGGTACGGATGTCCCTCGGGCTTGGCGATGATGCAACCGGCGCGGTTGCCGTGAAAGCCGGCCACGTCGTGAACCTGCAGTCCGAGGAAGTGGCCGACGCCGTGTGGGAAAAAGGCGGAGCTGATGCGCTTCTCCACGATTCCCTCGGCATCGAGATCGCGTACGAAGGCGAAGTCGTGAAGGATGCTGGCCACCCCTGCGTGCGCGGCCATGTGGATGTCGATGTAGTTGATGCCCGGCCTGGCCATCGTGCAGAGCCGCTGCTGCATCGCATCCATCGCCTCGATCAGCCGCGCGAACTCGCCCTGCTCGTCGCGGGCGTAGGTGCGCGTGATGTCCGAGGCGTAGCCGTTGCACTGGGCGCCGGCATCGATCAGGAATGAGTAGCGAAGATCGCCCGGCTGCTCGCGCTCGTGATTCAGATAGTGAAGCACGGAGGCGTTGTTGTTGAGGGCGATGATGTTGCCGTACGGCAGCTCTTCCTCGGCCTGGCTGGACTGCAGCAGATAGTCGATGTGAATCTCGAACTCCGACTTCCCATCGCGAAAGGCCCGCGCCGCGGCGCGATGTCCGCGCACGCCGCGCACGTTGGCCTCGGTGAGGCAGGCGATCTCGTAATCGGTCTTCCACGAGCGCTCGAAGTGCAGGGCGTTGAGCAGAGCCTCGGGATTGACCTCGCCGTCATGAAGATCGTTCGGCTCGCCGACGAAGGCCGCACGCCCGCTCTTCGGAAAATGTTCTTTCGCCGACTCGGGAGTGCCGATCACGCGAACGTCGAAGTGCTCGACCCAATACCCGCTCGGCGCCGAGGCCGGCTTGTACCAGTAATTGACCGGCTGGTAATAGACGAGCACCGGCGTCTTTCCCGGCGTGTAAACGATGAAGCAATGCGGGTTGTCGACCACCGGCACCCACGACTTGAAGTGCGGATTGACCTTGAACGGGTAGTAGCTGTCGTCGAGAAACTGAATGTGAATCTCGCCGCCGAAGATGATGATGTGGTCATAGCCAGCCTCGGCGAGGGCGCGGTCATGACGCGCTTTGACAGTCTCGAAATGCTGCGGATAGAGGGCGGCGAAGTCGTTCATGGGACGAATCATAGCTGGAGAGGGAGTCCCGCCCCCCGACTCCGCCGAGGTATCATTTTCGCGAATGACGGAACTGGCGCTACGACCGGCGACGTACGAGGACCTGCTGAAGGTACCGGATCACCTCGTAGCCGAGTTGATTGATGGAGAGCTGTACACATCTCCCCGTCCCGCCTCGAGACATGCGCGAGCGAGTAGCGCCATTGGCGCGAAGCTCTTTAACTCGTTCGACAGTGGTGACGGAGGACCCGGCGGGTGGTGGATTATCGATGAACCGGAGTTGCACCTCGCCGGCAATGCGATCGTTCCCGATCTCGCAGGTTGGCGACGCGAGCGAATGCCGGTTTTCCCCGATGCCGCGGCATTCGATGTCGCTCCCGACTGGTTGTGCGAAGTTCAGTCGCCGAGCACCGCGCGAATTGATCGGGTGAAGAAACTCCCGATCTACAAAGAGCATCGTGTGCAGCATGTGTGGCTGGTCGATCCCGTCGATCGAACCCTCGAGGTTCTGCGACTCGAAAATGACCGCTGGGTCGTTGCTGGCAACTACGCCGGTGATGACGTCGTCCGTGCGGAACCGTTCGAAGCGGTCGAGATCGAACTGGGCGCGCTGTGGATCTAGTCGCTCAGAAGCCGCCGCAGAAATCCCCGAACCACCTCCATCGACTCCGGCGTCACGTGGTGTCCCATTGGAAACTCGTGGTACTCGGGATGGACACCGTGCTGTTCGAGGACGAAGCGCGTTCGCTGCGCGGCGGAGAGCGGGATCATGTCGTCGTCGGTGCCGTGAACAATGAGCAGCGGCAGATCGCGGAGCGGGGGCGGATCGTCTTCGTAGATCGCGCCGCTCATGTCGATGATGCCGGCGATCTTCTGCTTCGTCCGGAATCCGACGTCGATGGCCATCATCCCGCCCTGTGAGAATCCGGCGACGACGATCCTCCCCTCGGGAGTGGGATAGCGCTCGACTAATTCGTCGAGCAGCGCCAGCAGGTTCGTTCGCGACTGCACGATCGAATCGCCCTCGGGCGGCCAGCCGTCGAACCACGACCAGCCGAACGAATACCCCGGCATCGGCTCGAACGGCTTGGCCGCATTCGGAAAGACGAAGCGGTAGCCGTCGTCGATCATCGGCGCCAGGTCGGCCAGGTCATTCGCATCCGCCCCGCGCCCGTGCATCAGCATCACCAGCGGCATCTCCACGTCATCCGGTTTGCCGCTGGGAACGTTGAGGACGTAGCGAAGAGAGAGATCGTCGTGGCGGGTGAGGGTCATGAGCGCGCGATTGTAAGCAGTGATGGCGTAAAATGTCCGGCTCAACCTCGAGGTGAGCCCGTGCATATCAACGACCTTCTGAAAATTGCCGCCGAGCGCCGCGCGTCGGATCTTCACATCAAAGTCGGATCGCATCCGGTCATCCGCGTCGACGGCGAGCTGGTGCCGCTGGTCGAGCTCAAGCGGCTCATGCAGGAAGACACGATCGCCATGGCCTTCTCGATCATGTCCTCGCGCCAGAAGGAAAAGTTCAAGAACAACTACGAGATCGACATCGCCTACTCGGTGCCCGGCCTGGGGCGCTTCCGCTGCAACATCTTCCAGCAGCGCGGCACCGTGGGCATGGTCCTGCGCGTCATCCCGGTCAAGATCCTCTCCATCCGCGAGCTGATGCTGCCGGTGGTTCTCGAAAAGATCTGCGAAGAGCGGCGCGGCCTGATCCTCTGCACCGGAACCACCGGCTCGGGCAAATCGACGACGCTGGCGGCGATGATCGATTACATCAACGCCCATCGCACCGAGCACATCATGACCGTCGAGGATCCGATCGAGTTTCTGCATCGCGACAAGAAGTCGATCGTCAACCAGCGCGAGATCGAAGTCGATACGAAGTCTTTCTCGCAGGCACTCCGTTCGGCGCTGCGCCAGGATCCCGACGTCATCCTGGTCGGCGAAATGCGCGACTATGAGACCATCGAGACGGCGCTCACGGCCGCCGAGACCGGCCATCTGGTGCTGTCGACGCTGCATACGATGGACGCCACCGAGACCATCAACCGCATCATCTCGGTCTTCCCGCCGCACCAGCAGAAGCAGATCCGGTTGCAGCTGGCCGCGGTGCTCAAAGCAGTCGTTTCGCTGCGCCTTCTTCCGCGCGCGGACGGGCTCGGGCGCGTTCCTGCCGCCGAGGTCATGATCTCGACCGCATACATCCGGGACTGCATTGAGAACAAGGAAAAGACCAAGCTGATCAAAGACGCCATCAGCCAGGGGACGTCGCAGTACGCCATGCAGACCTTCGATCAGTCGCTCTATCTGCTCTACAAGAACGGCCTGATCACGCTCGACGAAGCGCTACGCCGCGCCTCGAATCCGGACGAGTTCCGTCTCAAGCTCTCGGGCATCCAGTCGACGTCGGACATGGCCCGCGAGGAGATGGATTCCAAGCTGACCGTGGCGGCGGACAGCGATCCGTTCGCGGACGAGTCGCCGTTCGATTTCTCGAATACCGTGTAGACGGTTGCAGGAACCGATCGTGTGATTGCAACAGCACAGACAGGAGTGTCTGTGCCACATTGATCTTGTTCTGATTCGCAGTCGTCGGTAAGACGCTAGAGCCGTCTGCACCTCAACCACCTACTTGCCCAAAGGAGGAGGGCCGATGTGGCACAGACACTCTTGTCTGTGCTCCGTAATTCGCGCGCTGACGAGACTAGAATCGCCTTCGTGCCCGAAGAGACCGATCGCTGCTACATCGCCGCGATGCGCATCCTCAACCATCGCTTCAACAGCGAGGGGGAGCTGCGGCGCAAGCTGGCTCTCAAACAGTTCGAGCGCGACGTTATCGACACCACCATCGATCGCCTGCGCCGCGAGCGATGGCTTGATGATGATCGCTTCGCCGCTGCCTACGCCCGCACGCGCGTCCGCAAGGGCATCGGTCTGCTGCGCATTCAGCGCGAACTGGAGCAGGCGGGTGTGGCCGGGGAATCGATCTCCCGCGCCCTGAATCTTGACGACCACGACGAGCGCGCCGCCGCCCTCGCCTCGGCCAAGAAACGCCTCGCCGTTCTCCGCCGCCGCGATGCCGCCGCCTCGGTGCGCGAAAAACTGGTGGCCTATCTCTTCCGCCAGGGCTACGACAGCAGCATGGCGCTGGATGTCGTTCGCGAACTGGGAGTCCGCGAATGATCAGCGGCCGTCCCGCGGATGGCGAGTTCGCGTCCTACGCCAAATCGGATATCGACTACGTCATCGGCGACGATGCCGTCGGAGTGCTGACCGCGCAAGGGGAGCAGGTCGCCGCGCTGCTGGCGTCGCTCGACGAAGAATCGATTCGCGGACTGCGCTACGCGCCGGGCAAGTGGACGGTGAAGGAAGTGATCGGCCATCTGATCGACGACGAGCGCATCTTCGCCTATCGCGCACTTTGCGTTGCCCGCGGCGATGCGCGGCTCCTGGCCGGATTCGATGAGAACGACTACGTGGCCGCCACCGACTTCGAATCGCGTTCGCTGGCAACTCTCCTCGCCGAATACCGCGCCGTGCGCGCATCGACGCTCACCCTCTTCGAGCCGCTGACCGCCGAGGAGTGGACGAGACGCGGAATCGTCAACGGCTACGAAGCCTCGGTACGCGGACTGGCCTTCCACATGGCCGGCCATGAGCTGCACCATCTGCGGACGTTGCGCGAGAGGTACTTCGCAGCGCCGGCGTCCGCGCCGGGATGACACCCCATCCCTCCCCTGTTACGATCTCGCGCTTTCAGGAGAGTCCTTTTTGCTGACCACCAATCAGATTCGCGAACAGTTTCTCGAGTACTTCGAGAAGAACGGGCACCGGCGCGTGCCCAGCTCCTCGCTCGTTCCGGCGGGCGATCCGACCCTGCTCTTCACCAACGCCGGGATGAATCAATTCAAAGACGTCTTCCTCGGTCGCGAGCCGCGCGACTACAACCGCGCCACGACGTCGCAGAAATGCGTCCGCGCCGGCGGCAAGCACAACGACCTCGAGAACGTCGGCCGCACCGCGCGCCATCACACTTTCTTCGAGATGCTCGGCAACTTCAGCTTCGGCGATTACTTCAAGGAGGGCGGCATCAAGTTCGCCTGGGATCTCATCGTCAACGTCTGGGGTCTCAAGGTCGAGCGCCTCTGGTTCAGCGTCTTCGAGGGCGGCGACGGCGTGCCCGCGGATGAAGAGGCGGCGGCGTTGTGGGTCAAGGCCGGCGCCGCGCCCGACCGCGTGCTGCGCTTCGGCAAGAAGGACAACTTCTGGTCGATGGGCGATACCGGTCCGTGCGGGCCGTGCTCGGAGGTCCACTACTTCCGCGGCGACGACATGTCCCAGAACGTGGCCGCGCTGGTCAACGGTGAAGGCGACGACACCATGGAGATCTGGAACTTGGTCTTCATGCAGTACGACCGCAGCGCCGACGGCGTGCTCACGCCGTTGCCGGCGCCGTCGGTGGATACGGGGATGGGGCTAGAGCGTCTCGCCAGCGTTCTGCAGAAGACGGCCACGAATTACGACATCGATCTGTTCAAGCCGATCATCCGTGATGTTCAATCGCTGAGCGGATACGACTACGGCCAGCCTCAGCACGAGGAGCTCAACGTCGCTACGCGAGTGCTCTGCGATCACTCGCGCGCGATGACTTTTCTTGTTGCTGACGGTGTCATTCCGTCGAATGAAGGCCGCGGCTACGTATTGCGACGCATTATTCGTCGGGCGGTCAGATTTAGTCGCAAGTTCCACATCAAATTCCGTCCATCCAAGCTCGTTTTTTCAGTGGTTGAGTCTATGAAGGACGCGTATCCGGAACTTGTGGCACGCCAAGAGATGGTCATGAAGACTCTAGAGGCGGAAGAGGATCGTTTCGAACGTACTCTCTCCACTGGTATGGAGCGTGTCGGGCAGATCCTTGACGACATTCGCGCCAGGGGAGAACGAACAATCGCCGGCGCGGCACTCTTTCGCCTCTACGACACCTTTGGCGTCCCGGTCGATCTCATCGGCGAGATGGCTGAGGAGGAAGGGGTCACCCTCGACCACGAAGGCTTCGACACGATGATGGCCGCGGCTCGCGCGAAGGCGAAGGCGGGGTCGAAGTTTCAGATGTCTGCCGGCGCGGAGGTCTTCGCGCCAATCGCGGAGAAAACGGGATCGACCGAATTCGTTGGCTACGATCGATACGTCGATGTTCCTACGACCGTGAAAGCCATCGTCATCGCCGGCAAAGAGCAGGATGCCATACACCACGGCGCGGAAGGCGAGATCGTGATCTCGCCGACGCCGTTCTACGCCGAATCCGGCGGACAGATCGGCGACGCCGGTACGCTGGAGTGGGACGGCGGCCGGGCGACGGTGCTCGACACGCAGAAGCCGGTCGGCGATCTGATCGTTTCCCGCGTCCGCGTCGACGAAGGTCATCTCACGCTGCATTCAAAGGTCCGCGCCTCGGTGCCGGTGCCGACGCGTCTCGATACGACCGCGAATCACACGGCCACACATCTTCTGCACAAGGCGCTGAAGGATGTGTTGGGAGAAACGGTGCAGCAAGCCGGCTCACTGGTCGCACCCGATCGCCTGCGCTTCGATTACACCTATCACCAGGCGCTCTCGGAGGAGCAACTCCGCCGCGTCGAGGAGATCGTCAACGACAAGATTCGCGAGAACCTCGAGGTCACCAAGACCGTCATGCCGATCGCCGAGGCGAAGAAGACCGGTGCGGTGGCTATGTTCGGGGAGAAGTACGGCGAGAACGTGCGCATCGTTACCGCCGGCGACTTCTCGCGCGAGTTCTGCGGCGGCTGCCACGTCAACCGCACAGGCGACATCGGCTTGTTCAAGATCACCAGCGACCGCTCGCTGGCCGCCGGCGTCCGCCGCATGGAAGCGCTCACCGGCCGCGGCGCGCTGGCCTACTTTCAAACGATCGACGACGCCGCGCACGAGTTGCAGCAGCAGCTCAACGTCCGCCTCGAGGACGTCCCCGCGCAGCTGCGCACCATGCAGGAGCGGCAGAAGGCGTTGGAGAAGGAGCTCAAGCAGCTGAAGTTGAAGGTGGCCGGCGGCGGCACGACATCATCCTCATCGTCGGCCGATGAATCGGTCGACGTCGACGGCGTGAAGCTCGTAGCCCGTCGCATCGACGACGTCAGCGGCGGCGATCTCCGCAATCTCGCCGACACCTTCCGCTCGAAGCTCAAGACCGGGGTCGTTGTCCTCGGCTCCGCCACCGATGGCAAGGTCACGCTACTCACGGCGGTGACGAAAGACCTTCTCGACCGCGTCAACGCCAATGCATTGATCAACAAACTCGCTCCGATCATCGGCGGCAAGGGCGGCGGAAAGCCTGACCTTGCGCAGGCTGGGGGAAAGGATCCCGACAAGTTGAACGAGGCCATTGAGCACGCGCCGCAGGCGCTGCGCGAGGTGCTGGGGGGATAGGTGCTCGACCTCGCCGACGAGCTGGCTTCGATTCGCAACGCCCTGTTGGAGCGAGGAATCGAATTCGCGCTCAAACGTCTGCGAGCGGGTGCGTACGATCTCGTCGACATCGACCGGCTGCCTGCAGAGGACGTGGACGCTTCCGATCGAGCGATCTTTTTGCGCATGAGACGCGTGGCGCAGCTTCGCAATCTCTGCCTCTCCCTCGGCAAAGCCGGCGCCGAGGCGTCGAGGGTCAGGCCTTCGATTTTCTGACGAGCGACGGCAAGATCGAAGGTGTGACCCCACGTCAGAACGAACCGAAGGTGTGACCCCAATCGAAAACCCAATCGAAAACTACAGGTTGATCTTCCTCAGGCGCAGTGCGTTTCCGATTACCGTTACTGAGCTGAAAGTCATTGCGGCGCTGGCGATCATGGGGCTGAGGAGCAATCCAAAGAACGGGTAGAGCAGGCCGGCGGCGATGGGGACGCCGAGGATGTTGTAGACGAAGGCGAAGAAAAGGTTCTGGCGGATGTTGCGCATCATCGCTTCGGAGAGGTTGCGGGCGCGCACGATGCCGCGCAGGTCGCCTTTGACCAGCGTGAGGTGAGCGCTTTCGATGGCGATGTCGGTCCCGGTGCCCATGGCGATGCCGACGTCGGCGCGCGAGAGGGCGGGGGCGTCGTTCACACCGTCGCCGGCCATGGCCACGCGGCGGCCTCGGGATTGAAGATCGCGTACGACGTTTTCTTTTTCCGCCGGCAGGATCTCGGCGGCAACATTGTCGATGCCGAGCGTTCGGGCTACGGCCTCCGCGGTGATGCGGGAATCGCCGGTGAGCATGGTGATGGCGATGCCTTTTTCGCGCAGCTCGCGGAGGGCATCGGCGGTGGTCTGTTTGATCGGATCGGCGACGGCGATGAAGCCGGACGGCTTGCCGTCGATCGCTGCGAACATCACCGTCGCGCCGGCAGCGCGGTGGCCGTTTGCCTTCTCTTCGAGCGATCGGACATCGCCGATGAATGATGCGTTTCCTACCGCGACGAGATGCCCGCCGGCCTTGCCGCGAATGCCTTGTCCGGCAATCGTCTCGACTTCAGTTGCTGTCTCGATCGGTCCGACCGCGGCCGCGATCGCGGAAGCCAATGGATGCTCGCTCGCCCGCTCGACAGCGGCGACCATGCGCAACATTTCATCGCCGCCTTCGACGGCGACCAGTTTCGGTTTCCCCTCGGTCAGCGTTCCGGTCTTGTCGATGACGAGCGTGTCGACCTTCGCCAGCAGCTCCAGCGCCTCGGCGTTCTTGACCAGGATCCCGGCGGTGGCGCCGCGGCCGGTGGCCACCATCACCGACATCGGCGTGGCCAGTCCGAGGGCGCAGGGACAGGCGATGATCAACACGGCGACGGCATTCACCAGCGCGTGGGCGAAGCGCGGCTGCGGACCGGCGATCGACCAGACCACAAACGTGATGACGGCGACGGCGATGACGATTGGGACGAACCATCCGGCGACGACGTCGGCAAGGCGCTGAATCGGCGCGCGGCTTCGTTGCGCTTCGCTGACCATCCGCACGATCTGGGCGAGCAGCGTGTCCGCGCCAACGCGCTCGGCCTGCATGATGAAGGCGCCGCTGCTGTCGACGGTGCCGGCGGTGACGCTGTCTCCGACGCTCTTTGCCACCGGCATCGGCTCGCCGCTGATCATCGATTCATCGATGGTGCCGCTGCCTTCGACGACGCGGCCGTCGACGGCGATCCGTTCGCCGGGGCGGACGCGGATGCGCATTCCTCTGGTGATCGCGTCGACATCGATGTCGGACTCGCCGCCGTCGTCCCTCACCACACGCGCCGTTTTCGGCGCCAGGCCGAGAAGCGCGCGGATTGCGCCCGATGTTTTCTCACGTGCACGCAGCTCCAGAACCTGGCCGAGGAGCACGAGAGTTGTGATCACCGCGGCTGGTTCGTAATAGAGCGGCAGCACACCCATGCTGCGGAACGATGGCGGGAACGCGTTGGGGAAAAGCGTGGCCGCGACGCTGTACAGGTACGCCGCGCCCGTTCCCATGCCGATGAGCGTGAACATGTTGAGGTGGCGCGTGACGATCGAGGTCCAGGCGCGGACGAAGAAAGGCCAGCCGCACCAAAGCACCACCGGCGTGGCCAGCGCCAGCTCGACCCACGGCAGCCACGGTTTCATCGTCAGTTCGTGGAGTGCGCCGCCGAACATGTCCGCCATGCCTAGAACCAGCAGCGGGATCGAGAAGACGACGCTGGTCACGAAGCGCCGCTGCATATCGATCAGTTCCGTGTTCGGCGCGTCGTCGAGCGATGCCGTCATCGGCTCGAGGGCCATCCCGCAGATCGGGCATGCGCCCGGCCCGTTGCGTACGACTTCGGGGTGCATGGGGCAGGTGAAGGCCGTTGCCGGCGAGGGCGGCAGAGACGGGGGATGAGGGACGTGGGGATGATGATGGGTCGCTCCGCATTTGTGATCGGTCATCGCGGAATGCATCTCATCACAATCAGTCGAGGCTGTGGTCTCCGCGTCCCTTTTCCTTTATCCCTTCTTTCTGACACTCATACGCTCCGTATTTACTGCTAGACTCCTCCGCGTTCCCGTGAAACCAATTGACGCCGAGGAGCTCTTCCTCACGAATCTGATCGTCATCGATCGGGCGATCAGCTACGTTTGCCATCGCAACCGCATCGGCCGCGATGAAGGGGAGGAGTTCGGCTCGTACGTGAAGTTCAAGCTGATCGAGACCAACTACGCCATCATCCGCAAGTTCGAGGGGCGCAGCTCGTTCTCGACCTACATGACCACGGTGATCCAGCGGATGTTTTTTCAATACCGCGTGCAGATGTGGGGAAAGTGGCGCCCGTCCGCCGAGGCCAAGCGGCTGGGCGACAAAGGCATCACCGTGGAGAGACTGCTGACGCGCGAAGGTTTCACGTATGCCGAGACGATGGCCATTCTCACCTGCGGCCACGAGCCGGCGTTCACCGTCGCGGAGATCGAGGCGATTTACGTGCGTCTTCCGGTGCGGCAGCCGCGGCCGGTGCTGGTTTCGGGAATCGAAAAGGCGGACAACGGGCCGTTCGTCGATACCGAGGATGATCTGTTCAGCAGCGAGCGTGGAAAAGCGGCGCGAAGCGCGGCGGCGGTGATCGATGCGATCATGGCAACCATGGCTGCTGAAGATCAGATGATTCTGCGGATGCGTTTCTGGGGCGGGCGCAAAGTTCCCGAGATCGGGCGGGCGCTGAGCCTCGAGGCGAAGAAGCTGTACAAGCGCATCGACAAGTTGCTCTCTCAACTGAGGTTGGCTCTGGAACAGGAGGGCATTGCTGCCTCCGACGTTTTTGAGTTGCTGAACCATTCCGACCACGAGCTCTCATTTGCGTTTTCGATCTCCGAGGGAAAAGCCGAATTCCGGCACTCTAAGCCGGTGAAGGCCTCGGCAGGGCGAAAGAGCATTTGAGAAAGTGACGGCGATGGAGCACACAGGTTTTCCTTCCGACGAGACGCTGGCGGCATTCATCGACGGGCGTCTCGATGCCGGAACCAGAGCGCAGGTCATCGCTCACATGGCCACCTGCCCTGAGTGCTATTCGGTCTTCATGAGCGCGACCGAGATGGCGAATTCGTCGGCACCCAACGGGTCACATCATTCGTCGCGGCGCGCCTGGCTGGCGGTCGCGGTTACCGCGGTCGCCGCCGCGGTCGCGATCGTGTTTCTGGTCACGCCGATTCGCGATTTCGTACTTCCTCATCAGGACAACGGAATGGAGACGCTGGCGCGGGCGGCGCCGGAACAGCGGACCATCGCCGGACGGATCTCCGGTTTCCGGTACCAGCCGCTGGCGCATCGTTCGCGCGGCGCGAGCGATGATCCGATGAGGGACCCGGCGAACGCCAATCTCCTCACTGCTGCCGCGGCTGTGCAACGGTCGGTCATGGCGCGGCGGACGCCGGCGAATCTTCATGCAGCTGGAGTGGCCAGTCTCCTGCTCGGGCAGACCGATCTGGCCGTCGACCGGCTGCACGAGGCGCTGCTGGCGGAGACCGGCCGGCATTGGGTGACGATGGCGATCGACGACTCGAATGACGTGCCGCTGCTGAATGATCTGTCGGCCGCGCTGTCGAATCGGACGCACCCGACCCTGGAAGACAAGGTCGAATCCCTCCGCTGCGCGGACAAGGCGTGGCACATGGGCAGAACGCCGGAAGCGGCATGGAATCGCGCCGTGGCCACCGAGGCGCTCAACGGCCCCGGGATGGCGAAGGCGGCGTGGCACGACTACCTGGCGATCGATCCCGGCTCGCCTTGGGCGAACGAAGTGCGGAAGCGCCTGGCACCGGTGAATTAGTCTCTTGCCTAAATCACGGTATCTCAGTGGTTTGCAGGAGTAATCCGCCGATTTTTCGCGTGGGGTCAGACCTTCGTTCTTCGGTGACAGAAGCGAAAAACGAAGGTCTGACCCCTATGACTTTGCATAGACCCGGCCGCCGTGCAGCTCGTCTGAGTCGTCCCGGAAATAGAGGCGGACCAGGTAGTCGAGGGCGAGAGCCAGGCCTTGGCGTTCGCGGAGAGTGGCCAGCAACGGGATCGAGAGCGCGCCGAAGAAGAAGGCGGTGGTGAGCCAGCCGGTGGGGTGGATTCCGAAGTAGAGGAAGGCGATCCCGAAGAGGATGGGGATGCGGTCGGTGATGATCATGAACATCAGCGTGTCGCCGTAGTCGCGCTGATAGAGGAGGTTGCACTCCGAACAGCGCTCGTAAGTCTTCAAGCCGCGGCGGAAGAGCTGCCCTTCGCCGCAGCGGGGGCAGCGTCGCCGGAGGCCGCGCAGGAGCGCGATGCGCACGGGGGTTCGTATTGCGGGGGTTGGTTGCATCGGGCGGGAAGTAGAACGGGCGGTGACGGAGGCCGATTCCGCTGGGGTCAGACCTTCGTTTTGTTGCGCCAGATGGCGAAAAACGAAGGTCTGACCCCACTAGGAAACGCCCTCCCACTAAGAAACGCCCTCCCACTAAGAAACGCCCTCCCTCCCTCTACGTAGCACCCGCTGTACCGCGTTTTCGACTCCCCGCGACGAGCAGGGCTTGCTCAGCAGCTCGGCGCCTGTTTGGGCGAGAAAGCCGCCGGGGTCGGCGTTGAAGACGTCGCCGGTGATGAAGATGAAGGAGTGCTCGAGCTGGGGACGGCGCCTGACGATCTCGCGATAAAGCGACAGGCCGTCGATTTCGGGCAGGTGGGTGTCGGTGAGAACGAGATCGTAGGGATTGTTCTCCAGCAGCTCGAGCACGCTCCGGACCGTCGTGGCCACATCCACCCGATGTCCTCGGGAAGACAGGATGTCGGAAAGCGCCAGGGCCACATCGGCATCGTCGTCCACCACCAGGATACGGCCTTTGATCATCGGTCCGAGGTCGATGTCCCCATCGTCTTGCGCGCTCTCGCCGAGGTCGACGGGCAGACTGATGGTGAACGTCGTGCCGGCGTCCATTTCGCTGGTGACCGTGATCGTGCCGCCGTGACTGGTGACGATCCCATGGCAGAGCGAGAGTCCAAGCCCGGTGCCCTGGCCGATCGGCTTGGTGGTGAAAAAAGGATCGAAGATGCGGGAGCGGATGTCCGGCGGGATTCCGCCGGCGTTGTCCTCGATTTCCAGGATGACGCATCGCCCGGCGGCGTCGAAGCTCGATCGGATTTTCAGGGTGCGGTCGCCGGGGCGCGCACGCAAGGCGTACTGCGCGTTGCTGACCAGATTGAGGATGACCTGTTCCAGCTGCTGCGGATCGGCGGAGATGACCGGCAGCGATTCGGCGAGATCGAGCGTGATGGCGATGCCATCGGTCCTGAGGCTGTAGCCGGTGAGATCGAGGACTTCGAGCACAACCGCGTTGAGGATCGTGGGCACGCGCCGAGGAGGTTCGTTGCGGGTGAGCGCCAGGAAATTGGTAACGATCGCGGAACAACGCCGGACCGCTTTGAGGATGTCGTCGGTGCGTGACTGGCGCGGATCGCCGGCCAGTGCGCGCTGCAGCAGCTCGGCCTGATGCAGGATCACCACCAGCGGGTTGTTCAGCTCGTGGGCCACACCGGCGAGGAGCGTTCCCAGCGCGGCCAGTTTTTCGCTCTGCTGGAGTTGTTCGCGCTGTGCCCGTGCCTCGGCACGCAGCTCGGCTTCCCGCAGCTCGCGGCGGATCGCGGACACAAGCAGCGCCAGGTGTCCCTTGACGAAGTAGTCGTGCGCGCCCGCCTTCATCGCGCCGACGGCGATGTCTTCGCCGGCGCTACCCGAGATCAGAATGAATGGGATGTCTTTCCCCGTCGCTTTCAGCAACTCCAGCGCCTCGAGTCCGGTGAAGCGTGGCATCTGGTAATCGCAGAGGACCAGGTCCCAGCTCGCGGAATCGAGGGCGGCCTGCATTCCGGTCGCGGTCTGGACGCGCGTGGTGATGGGAACGAACCCGCCTCTGGCCAGCTCGAGCTCGAGGAGCTCCGCGTCTACCGCACTGTCCTCGACGATCAAGACCCGGAGTTTTTCGCCATTCATGATCGACTTTCGAGTTCACGACGCCGGCGTGACGGGCTCGTTGAGCACGGTCCAGTAGAGGCCGAGCTGGCGCGCGGCATCGACGAACGTGTCGAAGTCGACCGGCTTGCGCACGTAACTGTTGGCGTGAAGGTCGCCGGCCTTGATCATGTCGTCCTGCTCGGTGGAGGTGGTGAGGATGACCACCGGTGTGTACTTGGTGCGCTCGTCCTGGCGCAATCGCTCCAGAACTTCCAGCCCGCCGAGACGCGGCAGCTTGAGATCGAGCAGGATCACGACCGGCTGGTCGCGCGTGTCGCGTCCGGCGTGCGTACCCTGGCCGAACAGGTAATCGAGCGCCTGCACGCCGTCCCGGGCGATGACCACCGGATTGGTGATCCGGGCTTTTTCGAAAGCCATGAGCGTGAGCTCGACGTCGTCGTTGTTGTCTTCGACCAGAAGAATTGCCTGCTCTTTCAAGATTTGCCTCCGAGCGTGAAGTAGAACGCGGCACCTTCGCCTTCGACTGCTTCCGCCCAAACCAATCCGTGATGCCGGGCGATGATTCGTTTGACCGTGGCCAGCCCGATGCCGGTCCCTTCGAAACTCGATTCGTCGTGCAATCGCTGGAACGGGCCGAACAGCTTGCCGGCGTAGGCCATGTCGAAGCCGGCGCCGTTATCACGGACGAAGAAGACCGGCTCGCTGCCTTCCGTCATCCGGCCGACGTCGACGCGCGCCTCGGCACGGTTTCCGGTGAACTTCCAGGCGTTGCCGAGGAGGTTCTCGAACACGATGGCCAGAAGATGGGAATCGGCCGACGCCCGAAGCTCCGGCTCGATCACGCACTGAACATTGCGGTCGGGATTGCGGCGGGCCAGCTCCGTGGCTACCTCGCCGGCGACGGCGGTGACATCGACGTCGGTTCGGTCGAGCGGCCGGCGGGTCACGCGGGCCAGGAGCAGCATGTCGTCGATGAGGCTGGACATCTTGCGCGTCCCGGCCCGCACGCGCTCCAGAAAATGGATGCCGCGCTGATCGAGCGCGTGCTCTTCGTAGCCGCCGGCGAGGATGGCCTGGCTGAAGCCGTCGATGGCGCGAAGCGGTGCGCGGAGATCGTGCGAGACCGAGTAGGAGAAGGCCTCCAGCTCGCTGTTGGCCGCGGCCAGCTCGCGCTCCTGCAGCTCCAGCTGTTCGGTGCGCAGCTTCAGCTCGCGGGTCCGGTCCGCGACGCGGCGCTCCAGCGTGGCCCGCGCGTCTTCGATCTCGGTGTGCTGCCGCTGAATCTCGATGAGCATCTGGTTGAAGGTGTCGATGAGCTGCTCGATCTCGGCCGGGCCGCGGACGGCGGGCGCACGAACGGAGTAGTCCTTCCTGTGCGAGACGGATTCGGCGAGCGAGGCCAGGCTGAGGATCGGTCGCGAGATCGTGCGTTGCGACAGTTGCGAGATGGCCACGGCGATCAGCAGCGCCGGAATGGCCACCAGCGCGGTGATGGCGGCGAACCATCGCCAGGTCTCGTCGATGTCGCGAAGGTCGGATCGGATGAGCAGCGTTCCCAGCGAACGCCCCTCGGAAACGATCGGGCGGAAGAGCGTGACGTCATCGCCGGTGAACCGATATCCGTTCCGCGGTTCGAGGTCATCGCGTTGCAGCGGCCTGGCGCGCCTTTGCCGATACATCGCAAAGATGTGGCCGTCCACCACGATCGCGGCACCCACAATGCCGGGCCGCACCTTCAGAGAACCGAGCATGGTGGTGGCGGCGTCGGAATCGTTGAAGTCGACCGCGGCGGCGCTGTTGAGGGCGATCAGATCGGCAAGGGTCGCCAGTCGCCGCAGCAGATCGGTGCGTGCGTGCTGCAGTTGGAAAAAGAGCAGGGCCACGCTGACGCCGAGGACTGCTGTTCCGCTGCTGAGAATGCTCAGCCAGCGGAGCTTGCGGCCGATGGACGCGGACTGCATCAACGCGTCACCTCGCCCTGGACGATCCGCGCCAGTCCGAGAAGCGACGACGCCACTTTCAGACCGGCGCGATCGATGGCGCCTTTGTTGATGTCGAAGCGGATGTGATTGTCCTCGGTGGTGGTGAGGTTGATCATTCCGCCGAGCTCCGCGAATCGATCCATGTCGCCGACCGTGAGCACGGGTGCGTCCCGCAGTGACGTGAGCAGCGCGCGCAGGCGTTCGCGCTCCGAGGAGCCGATGAAGAGAATGTCGCAGCGCAACGCCTCCTCGGGTTGCGTCACCCGTTTGACCACGATGGCCCGCCCGCGAATGTTCTGGCCTTTCATCACCGCGTCGAGATCCCGTCCGAATGGATCCCTGCCGATCACGCCGATGACGAATGGCGTTGCCTCCGCGCCGGTTCGCGCCGGCCAGCGGACGTAGGTGGCAAATTTGTAGAGGAAGGCGGCCTTGACCTGATACTCCGAGAGCGCCTCTTCGCCGCACACCGGCGAGACACAGAAACCGACAGCAATCAACCATGCCCCCAGGGCTTTGCCGCGACGCATTTACGATCCCCGGCCGAAGCGACTGACGCAGGAGATGAAGATGCTGCGCCTGATTTCTGTGCGCGTGGAAATGTCGCCGAACTCGCCATGCCCTTTGTCGAAAAGGTTCTGCCCCGTGATCGCGATCTCCGTCCCGCGCCGCGGCTTCCATCCCAGTCGCAGATCGACGGCCGAGTAGGCGGGAACGACGGGGGCGGCCAGCGCGGAGACGCGGCGGGCAATGACGTCGAGCTCCCATTGACCCGGAAGATCGAGCGAGGAGCGCAGCCGCCAGCTCCGCTTCGCATCACGCCCTTCCTGCGCTGCGACGGCGTTGGCGTCGTTGCTTCCCGGCCGGAGCTCGAGGTGCTCGCTCAGGCCATCGAATCCCGCGCTCAGCCGCCACCGGCGCGAGGCCTGATACGAGCCCCACATCTCCAGACCGCTGGTCGTTCCTTTCATCCCGTTCGCAAAAAAGATCGACTTGCGGCTGGGCGCGATCTCCTGCGTGCGCAGGTGGTCGTAGAAAGAATGAAATGCCGTCGCGGAGAAGGTGAGAGACGACGCCGGCTGTCCGCGGTAGCCGATCTCGTAGACATTGGCGACCTCGGAGATGACGCCGCTGCCGCCCGTGAGCAGAAACGGCGGGCTGCCGGGAACGAAGACGTCGTGATCGAATCGTGATGGAGCGCGCACGGTGCGCGATGCCGCGGTCCACAGAAGATGATCGGGCGCGGCGTTCCAGGCCAGGCGGAGGTTGGGGAGAAACTCGTAGCCGGTGTAGTCGTTGCGCTCGCTCCGCGCGCCGAGGGTCAGGCGCAGGTCTTTGCGCAGCGCGATCTCGTCCTGCGCGAAGAGAGCGATCCATTTCTGATTCAGATGCGCCGGCAGGAACGCGACGTAGACACTGTTCTCCACGCGATCGATGCCGTATCGATACTCGGCGCCCCAGGCCACCGAATGCTTTCCGCCGAGGTGCAGCGAATGGAGAAACTGCAGGTCGGCGATGTTCAGCGTTTCAGCGAGCGTCGGCGGAACGGTGCGCTCGGTCCGATCGAGATAACCCTGCACGGTGACGGTCGAGCCGCTGCCAAGCTCCCGCTTCCAGTGCGAGGTCAGATTCAGGCCGGAGACCTGGATCACTCCGAGCGCGAACTTCACGCCGGTGGAGATCGTGCCCGGCGGCGGCTGGCCCTCGGAACCTTTGTATGCATTGCCGAGGAGTGTGAACTGGTCGTTCCCGTGCGCCCAATCGGCGCGAAAGCCGATCTGGCCTTTGTGCACGGCATCGTCCTTCACCGTGCCGCTTGCGGTTTCGGTACGGGCGCTGTCGGCGTATTTGCTGTAGATGCGAAAGCCGCCCGTCGCCCCGGCGTCATCGCCGTAGCGCAGCGCGCCGATTGCCTCGCGATTACCGGCGCCGACCGAGACGAGATCGCCCCGCGTGCTCATCGCCGAGCGGGTGATGATGTTGATCACTCCGTTGACGGCGTTGACGCCCCACAGCGTTCCGCCCGGACCGCTGATCACTTCGATGCGGTCGATGTCTTCGAGCATGACGTCCTGAACGTCCCAGAAAACGCCGGCGAAGAAGGGGGTGTAGACCACGCGCCCGTCGATCAACACCAGGAGCTTGTTCGACGAGGAGCTGAGGAAGCCACGCGCGCTGACGGTGTAGCCGCTGGCGCTGCTCTGGACGACCTGAAGATTCGGCGCCAGGCGCAAGGCTTCCGGAAGGTTCGTGGCGCCGGAGCGGCGGATGTCATCACTGGAGATGACGAAGATCGAGGCGGCCGCGTCCGAGAGGCGCTCCGGACGTCGTGACACCGAGGTGACCTGGAGGTTCATCAGCGCCTTGAGATCGAGATCGATCAGCTCCGCCGGTGGCGGCGTCTCCTGCTGTGCCCGCGCGCTCCAGCCCGGAAGAAGAGCCAACACAGTGACAGCGCAGATCATGAACCGCGATCTCATGTGGAATGGGGGTTAAGGCAAACGCCCGGGCTCAAACAATTGCTGAATTACGTAAGGCAAGATACCACGAAGCGACCAGAATAGGATGGAATTCTGGAAACAGACGGCGGGCGGTCATCCAGCGAAAACGTACCGATGCCGGACTTGCGCGGGGCGTAACCGGAGCGCTACTCGAGCTTTGCGATCTCGACCAGCAACGCCAGGCCGGTCTCGTCGCGGCGGATCGTTACGTTGCCGCGGCTCACGCCGGCGTTTTCGCAGTAGCGGTAGATCTCTTCTTCCGCCCGCTCGATGAGCTTCCAATTGCCGAAGTATTCGATCAGCGGCCGATAGGGATTTCCGGCGGCGATGTTGGTGAAGTAGAAGACGCCGCCGGGCGCGAGCGCGCGAACGGCCAGCTGGATCAGCAGCGTGGCGGTGCGCTCTTCGAGATAGTCGACCAGGCCGCCGGCGAGAACGAGATCGAATCCGCCGCGCGGCA
>Ga0157378_10001694_pt1 | contig 19848 bp, 18 predicted proteins | sample M65metaG_FD_115309 | JGI IMG/M metagenome (GOLD analysis project Ga0157378, IMG submission 115309) | Miscanthus rhizosphere microbial communities from Kellogg Biological Station, Michigan, USA - M6-5 metaG | ecosystem: Host-associated > Plants > Roots > Rhizosphere > Soil | place: USA: Michigan...
GGACGATCGTCTCGACCGCGGCGCTGAGCGGCTCCGGCGGCACCATGCCCTCGAGCCCGATGCCGGCGCTCTGGCTGGCGTCGTGGATCGGGGTGCGGATGTAGCCGGGGTAGACGGTGGTGACGGTGACCTCGTCGCCGAGCTCGGCCCGCAGCTGCTCGGAGTAGCCGACGACGGCGCGCTTGCTGGCGCCGTAGGCGGTGGCGAAGGGAACGGCGATGTGGGCGAGGCCGGAAGAGATGTTGACGACGCGCCCGTGGGAGGGGCGCAGCGCCGGCAGCGCCGCGGCGGTGACCCTCCAGGTGCCGAGCAGGTTGACGTCGATGACGCCGAGGGCGTCGGGGCCCGGCTTTTCGGCCGCGCTCTGCGGCAGACCGATCCCGGCGCAGTTTACGAGGGCGTCAAGCCCGCCCCCGAGGCGCTCGACCGCGGCGGCGACCGCCTTGTCGACCGATTCCTGGTCCCTGACGTCGCAGGCGATCAGGTCGTCCTCGCCCTTGAGGTCGAGCCCGACGACCTGGGCGCCGCGCTCGCGCAGCGCCTTCGCAGTCGCCTCGCCGATGCCGCTGCCGGCGCCGGTGATGATCACGGGCTTGCTCACGGGCCGGACTTTATCAACACCATGTCGAGAACGTCAACAACTTGTCGAATCTGTCGACGCGCTGTAAGTTAAAAGCCGATGGAGGCGACCGCCAAAGCCGAGGCGACCCCGAAAGCGCGCGGCCGCCGCGGCACCCGCGTCAGCGGCGACGACCGCGAGCGGGCGATCCTGGAGACGGCCGAACGGCTGCTGGAAGAGAAGCGCCTGAACGAGATCTCCGTCGACGACCTCGCCAAGGGCGCCGGCATCTCCCGCCCCACCTTCTACTTCTACTTCCCCTCCAAAGAAGCGGTCGTGATGACGATCGTCGAAAGGCTGGTGGCCGAAGCGACGGTCAGCAGCGACGAGGTGGTCACCGCGCTTGCGGAGGCGGGACCGCGGGCGGGGCTCCGCCAGGGTCTGGAGGATCTCTACGCCGCCTTCCGCGCCAGGCCCGGCATCGTCCGCGCCGGCGCCGACCTGCGCTCGATCAACCACCCTGAAGCCTCGGAGCTGTGGGGGCAGGTGATGGAGGACTGGACCGCCAACGTCACCGCGATGATCGAGTTCGAGCGCAGCCGCGGCGCTGCCCCGCCCGGCCCCCCGGCCCGCGAGATGGCCCTCGCCCTCGTGCAGATGAACGAGCGCGCGCAGTACGCGACGCTTCTCGAGGAGTCCCCCTCCCACGATCAGGACCGCATACTCGACGTCCTCATCGAGATCTGGCTGCGGGCGATCTACGGCACCGTCGAGCCTGACTGAGCGCTAGACGCGTGGCGCGACCTCGCGCCCCATCAGCGCCACGGCCTCGAGGTCGCGGTGGAGCAGGTGCTGGCCCATGATCCGGTTCAGGCCCGCGGCCTCCAGCTCCTGCAGCTGCTCGACCGCCTCCTCGACGGTGCCGAGGATCGTGCTCTCGCGCAGGCCGGCGATGAACGCCTCGCCGTCGCCGCCCTCGCCTTTCCACTCCGAGAGGCGGGAGGCGCGGTCGAGCAGGTCATCGCGATCGGCGCCGACGAGCCAGCCGGTCATCATCGAGAGCGGCAGCGTCGCCGGGTCGCGCCCCTCCTTCTCGCAGGCCTCGTCGAGGCGCTTGCGGATGTCGGCGACCTCCTCCGCCGTCGCCATCACCGTGTTGTACTCGTCGGCCCAGCGGGCGCCGATCCGCAGGCTGCGCGGCCCGCCTTTGGCGCCGAGGATCAGCGGCAGCGGCTGCTGCACCGGCTTCGGCCGCGCGTCGAGCTCCCGCGCCGAGCAGTGCTTGCCGTCGAAGTCGAACGGCCCCTCGCCCCAGTGGCCGCGGACGATCTGCATCTGCTCTTCCAGCGCCTCCATCCGCGGCCCGATCTCCGGCAGGTCGAATCCGTAGAGCTCGTGCTCGCGCCACCAGCCGCGCCGATCCCGACTTCGACCCGGCCGCCGGAGACGTGGTCGGCGGTCACCGCCGCCTTCGCCAGCACCGCTGGGTGGCGAAAGGTCGCCGGCGAGACCATCGTCCCCAGCCGCAGCCGCTCCGTCGTCACCCCCAGCGCCGTGATCGTCCCCCAGGCGTCGAGCGAGCCGCGCTCGCGCCGGTCGTCGACCGAGAGGTAGTGGTCGGAGCGGAACATCGTCCCCACCCCATGCTCTTCGCAGGCTGCCGCCAGCGCCTGCCAGTCCTCCCACGTCACGTCCTCCTGGCCCTCGATCATCAGGCATACGTCCATTGCCCGAGGCTACCCCGGGTACGGTGGGCGCATGCGCCGCCCACATCCGAGATCTGGGCCCCTAGAGGGGCCAAAAGTTCGGAAACGAGGCGTGGGCGGCGGGTTCGTCCTTCTGTTGACGATCTTGATCTGGAGCGTCGCCTCCTCCGCCTCGGCCGTCGGCCCCTATCCGAGCCTCGGCGCCTGCCAGGTCTTCCCGGATCCGCCGGCGTCGCTCTCGGCGCGAGCCCCGTCGCTTCCGACCGAGGCCGCCTGGAGCCAGGACGTCTCGAAGGCGCCGCGCGACCCGCGCTCGAGCGCCTACATCGCCTACATCAACTCCCACGGCGGCGACCACCTCCATCCGGACTTCGGCTCTCCCCGCCCCTACGGGTTCCCCTACTCAGTCGTCGGCGCCGGCCAGCCGAAGCTGCCGATCCACTACACGGCCTACGGCGACGAGAGCGACCCCGGGCCGTTCCCGGTTCCGGCCAAGGCGCCGGTCGAGGGCGGCAACCGCAGCGACGGCGACCGCCACGTCCTCGTCGTCGACCGCTCCGCCTGCCGGCTCTACGAGCTCTACCACGCCTTCTTCGTCGCCGAGCCACGCCCGCACTGGAACGCCGACTCGGGGACGAGCTGGGACCTTCGCTCCGCCGCCCGCCGCCCCGATGGCTGGACCTCGGCCGACGCCGCCGGGCTGCCGATCTTCCCCGGCCTCGTCCGCTACGACGAGGTCGCCGCCGGCCACCTCGACCACGCGATCCGCGTCACCGTCGAGAGCACCCGCGACGCCTGGGTCCACCCCGCCTTCCACTGCGCCGGCGACACCTCGGACCCGAGCGCCCCGCCGATGGGCCTGCGCCTGCGGCTGAAGGCCGGCTACGGTCTCGGCCGCCTCCGCGGCGCCTCGAAGACGATCGCCCTGGCGATGAAGCGCTACGGCCTGATCGTCGCCGACAACGGGTCCAACTGGTTCTTCTCCGGCAGCAGCGACCGCCGCTGGGACGACGAGGACCTAAACCAGCTGAAGCGGATCCCCGGCAGCGCCTTCGAGGTGGTCAAGAGCGCGGCAACCCTGCATTCATGCTGATTTGCAGCCATTGGATTGGGTACTTGAGCCAATAGGGACACCCCTGAGGAGAGAGGAAAATGGCTCAGACCAAACCCAAATCGAGTTCGAAACCGAAAGCTAAATCGAAACCGAAATCGAGCAAATCGTCGGCTTCGAAAAGCGCGAAACCGGCCTCGAAATCGAAATCAAAATCGGCGTCGAAATCCAAATCGACGAAATCCAAATCGAAATCGAGCAAAAGCAAAGCGAGCAAACCGCGCAGCTCCAGCAACGGCGCCAGCGCCAAAAGCAGCTCGAACGGCTCGTCGAGCAAACACTCGAACGTCGAGGCGGTCAAAAACGCGGTCGGCGGTGCCGGCCAGACCGTAGGCAAAGTCGCGAGCAAAGCGAAAGTGCCGCTCGTCGCCGGCGGGGCAGCGATCGCCGGTGCAGCCGGCGGCATGGCTCTCGCCGCTTCGAAGAAAGGCCGCAAGAGCGGCATCGGCAAGGCCATCGCCCGCAGGCCGAAGGTCAAGGTCAGCGGCAAAGACATGGCAAAGGCAGCCAAAGAGGTAGGGAACTTCAGCGCGCAGGTAGGCGAGCTCGCCACCGAGCTCCAGCGCGCTCGAGAGTCGGCGGACGGGAACGGCGGTAGCAAGCACCGCTCGCCGGTAGAGGTCGTTCTACAGGGACTCACCGCGAGGCGCTAGCGCCGGGCTGGCCCTGAGGACAACGGCTGCGGCCGCGCGTACGGGACGCGCGGTCGCCAGCCTCACTCCGGTCCCGTCCCCTCCGCTTCACGGCGTCGCCGCTGCGCCACTTCCCGCGCCACGTCCTCGGCCTCGAAGTCCTCGCCTTCGGCTGGATGGACGATCCACTGCGCCACGTCCCAGTCGACCTTGACGTCGCGATAGGTGACGTCGGCCTCGGGCTCCTCGGGGATGTTCTCCCGCTTGACCCCCGCGTCGGTTTTGTGGTCTGGCTCGCCGTAGTAGGTGACCTTGCGCTTCTTCGGAACTTTGCCGAACGTCACCTCCGCGGCCTTGACCGAGGCGGAGAACTCGAGGTCGGGCCGACGGCCGCCGCTCACGCGGCAGCCGCCTTCTCGACGTCGTGGACGGTGATACGGCCTTCGGCGCCGGTGCCCTCGACGTCGTCGATGTCGACCCCGTGCTCCTCGGCCTTGCGCAGCGCCGCCGCGGTGGCGTTGTGCTTCGCCGCTCGCCGCTGGCGACGGCGCTCGCCCAGCTCCATCGCTTTGTGCGTGGCGGCGAGGCCGAGGTCTTTGGCCTCGTCGGCTGCGGCTTCGCCGATCTCTTTGGCGACGAGCTTGGCGATCTGTTTGGCGATGCCGCCACCGGAGCCGCCTTCGCCCCCGTTGCCGCCGCCGTTCCCTCCGTTGCCGCCGCCGTTGCCGCCTCCGCCGCCACCGAGGCCCGCGAGACCGCCGAGCGCACCGGCGCCCTGGCCGAGCCCGCCAACCGCCTGGCCGGCCCCTTCGCCCAGGCCGCCGACCGCCTGGCCCGCGCCTTCGCCGACCTGCCCGACGGCTTTGTTGGCTCCTTCGCCGACCTCGCCGACCGCTTTGCCGGCGCCGCCGCCGACGTCTTCGACCGCCCCGCCGGCTCCTTCGCCCACGTCTTCCACAGCGCTGCTGGCTCCTTTGCCGACGTCTTTGACGGCACCGCCGGCACCTTCGCCGACGTCTTCTACGGCGCTGCCGGCGCCTTCGCCGATCTGGCCTACCGCTTTGTTCGCCCCTTCGCCGACTTCACCGACGGCCTTGCCGGCGCCTTCGGTGACCGGCTGCAGCGCTTCGGTGATATTGCTCAAGACGTCCGGGTTGCGATCGAGCGTCGTCAGCACGCGGTCGATGATCGCGGTGACGTGGTCGAGGCGCGCCCGCATCAGGGCCTGCGCTTCCACGCCTTTGATGTTGAGTTCGACCTTGCCAAGCTCGACGTGGACGCCGACGCTCAATTTCACCAGGTCAAGCACTTCCGCGTGCAGCGAGACCCGCGCCATGAGGTCGTCGAGCTCGAAGTGGATCTCGTCGACCTTGACCACCGGGACGTCGACGATGACGTCAGGCTCGTCGGTATCGCTGATTTCGACCGGGTCGATGACCGTGTAGTCCTCGTACATCTGCTCGGGCCGGGTCTTCTTACCGCCCTGGTTGCGGATCCCGGCCTGCCGCTCATCGCCCTGCTCTCTCGCCGCCCGTTCCTTCTTCGGGGTCGGGCTTTTGTTCCGCCCGCTGCCCTCCGTGCTCTGGTGGACCTCTTTTTTCGGGCCTTTGCTTTTGGCTTTTTTCGACTGCGAGCGTTTCCCGCTGCCTCTGGATTTGGTCTGCTGGGCCATTCCCACACCTCTCCTCGCTTGCGCGTTTCCTCTTCCCTTAAGGAAGTTTTCCCGTTGCTGGAAGCGGCAAACGCCGCTGCAGCCGGAAATCAGCGCTCGCGGTGGGGGCCGCCGGCAACCAGGCGCCAGGCTCGGCCGAAGACGTAGAGGACCGCGAAGGCGATCGCCAGCCCGATCGCGCCGAGCAGGAGGAGGAAGAGCACGAAGGCCAGGATCGCCAGCGGAACCAGGAGCAGTTTCACGCCTGCGTAGTCTTGCAACGGAGATGCTTCATTCGGTGGCAGTCCTGCAGGTGGTGGTGGCGCTGGCCGGCGCCAGCGGCGGCAACCACGCGGTGGTCACGATCGGCGATGGCCTGGCGCTGATGGAAGCCCGCCAGCGGATCGAACGGACCGCCGCCGCGCCGCAACCGGCGGCGAAGGCGAAGGTGCCGAGCGCGGAGGAAATCGCCGCCGACCCGAGCGTGCTCCCGCCCGCCTCGGCCGGCAGCAACGGGACCCACGTCCCCCACGACTCTTCGCTCAGCCGCGACCAGATCTTCGCCCACCGCCGCGGCGACGGCGGCTCCAGCGCGATCCTCCTCACCGGCGTCGCCCTCCCCCCGACCGACGCCCCGGCCGCAGTGGCGGGCGTCATCGACGCCGCCAACACGATCGTCGGCCGCCCCTACGTCTGGGGCGGCGGCCATGCCTCCTTCTATAGCAGCTCCTACGACTGCTCCGGCGCCGTCAGCTTCGCCCTCTTCGGCGGCGGCCTGATCCCGCGCCCGCTCACCTCCGGCGACCTGATGCACTGGGGCGCGCCTGGCCCCGGCAAGTGGATCACCGTCTACGCCAACCCCGGCCACACCTTCGCCGAGATCGCCGGCCTGCGCTTCGACACCGTCGGCGACGAACAGGGGACGGGACCACGCTGGCACCTCGCCACCGCCTCGACCGCCGGCTTCGTCGCCCGGCACCCGCCGGGCCTCTGAGAAGAAAGGGCCGACCTCGACAGAGGCCGACCCTTGGCCGCGGGCGCTTAGTTGCCCTTCGCAATCGACTCAACCGGCACTACTCGGTGGGTTCGGAGATCCATTTGCAATCACCTCCTCCCCGGCTTTAGCGCGCAAGACTGACGTTGGCATTTTGGTAGAGCAGATTCCAGTATTGAAGCCTATTCCCCTATTTTGCGCGGAGTGTTGAACAGGTCGTCCAATTACCGGTTACGATCAAGTCCTCGCCAGTAATCAGCCCGCCACAAGGAAGAAGCTATGTCGACCAAAACGCAGCGCCGCAAAGCCACCGAGAACCGGATCAAAGCGATGAGCCATCCGTTGCGGGCCTCGATCCTCCGCCACCTCACCGAGCGCACCGCCAGCCCAGCGGAAATGGCGCGGGAGCTTGACGAGGAGTTGTCAAACGTCAGCTACCACACCAAACAGCTGGTTGAGTTCGAGTGCGCGGAGCTGGTCAGCACCCGACCAGTGCGCGGCGCCCTGGAGCACTTCTATCGCGCGACCGAGCGGCACCTGATCGACACTGAGGAGTGGGACGAGCTGGACCCACTGGTGGCCGAGGACATCCTCTGCGAAATCATGCAGAAGAGCGTCGACGACTTCGTTGTATCTCGGCGCGCCGGCGTCGTCGGTGCCGACAAGAACTTCCACCTCACCCGGACCCTGCTGGTCCTCGACGAGGAAGGCATGAATGAAGCGCTGGAGGCGCAAGAACGAGCCCGCCTTGAGATTCAGGAGATCGCAGCCCGCAGCGCCGCCCGCATGGTCGACTCCGAAGCGAAGGGGATCAACGTATCCAGCTCCCAGGGCCTCTTCAAGATGCCCGATCGCCGCTAGGGCTGCCCGGAGGACAGCGGAAACCGCATCCGCACCTCCGTCCCCTCGCCTTCCTGCACGATCCGCAGGTCGGCCGAGAGACGAGCGATGATCGAAAGGCCGAGGCCGAGGCCGTCGACCGAGCCTTTGCCGAAGCCCTTGCCGCGATCGCGGACCCGCAGCTCCAGCCAGTCGTCGCCGCTGCGGGCGGAGAGCTCGACCACCCCGGCGTCGCCGCCCGTCCCCGCGTACTTGACGGCGTTGGTCACCGCCTCAGAGACCACCAGCGCCACGTCGGCCGCCAACTCCTCCCCCGCCCCCTGCTTGCGGGCGAACTCCGTCGCCCGCCTCCGCAGCACCGGGACGGACGCCGGCTCCGCCGGCATCACCAAGTCCACGCGCGTCCTCCTCTAAACACACGGGTATTTTCGACAATCCGGCGGTCGGCAGTAGCGCTGCATTGCCGATCCTCGTCAGCACGGTGCAGGCGTGAGTCGTGACGGCGCACCCTAGAAATCGGTAGACGCTTGTATGAACCGGTTCAAGTCGCACCAGAATCGGTCGATCCCGCCTCCTGTAGTCAGCTGAAAAAGGGCAAACCTGCCGCGAGGCAGGGACGCAAAGCCAGAGGTCTCCCTTGGGAGACGGCTCAGCCGCCAGCTTGGTGAAAACCGAGTCCTTTTCGCATGCCTACAGGAGGTCTGATGTCAACTGCAAACCCCACTCGTCGCCTCGGCATCCTCGCCGGCGCGACCTTCGCCGTCCTCTTCGTCTTGACGGCGTTTACGTCGATGGCCAACGCGGCCTGTTCCTACCCGGACGCGGAGCAGGTCTTCGCGCCCTACAAGGACAAGGGCTACTACCAGCTCGCGCCCGACGGCGCCCTCGGAGAAGGGGGCACCGGATGGACGCTTGAAGGGGGAGCCGAACTGGTCTCTCAGCCGGAAGCGCGCGGCCATGGCGGTGTCCAGGAGGAAACCGCCGTCGCCCTGCCGTTCGGCGGCAAGGCCACCAGCCCGCCGTTCTGCGTCGACGAAACCACGCCGAACTTCCGCTTCATGATGCGGAACGTCGGCGACAAGGGCGGCAAGCTGCGCGTCACCGTCAGCTACGAAAACACCCACAAGGTGGTCAAGGCGAGGAACAACGACGTCCATTCCGACGATGTCGAAGAATGGGTGCCGACGCCCTCGCTGAAGCTCGAGACCGGTGACGAAGACGAACGCGTTGCCCGCATCACCTTCACTGCGAAGGACCCGAAGAGCGAGTACCTGGTCGACGACCTCTACGTCGATCCGTTCGCCCGCCACTAAGCCGGGAGCAGATGTAGGCAAGCAGCTGGTCCGCGGGGGCGGCGCAATTGCGTCGCCCCCTTACTTTTGCGTTCCTCGCAGCTACAAATCCCCTGATTCGGCGATCTCCTGGGGCGAACTTAAGGCGGCTGGACAGATTGTCGATAACGACGCATCAGGAGCGTCGTCAGCGCTCGCCCCTTACCGAAAGAGATCGCCATGCACCTCATCAGCAACAAGCGAACGCTCGTCGCGCTCGCTTGCGTAGCCGCCGTCGCAGTTGCCGCCGTCGCCTACGCGTACTTTACGAGCACCGGCTCGGGCACCGCCACCGCCAAAGTCGGGACCAGCTCCGCCGTCACCCTGAAAGGGACGGTCGCCGGCAACCTCTACCCGGGAGCCTCCCAGCAGGTCTCCTTCACGGTTGATAACCCGTCGAGCGGCGCGCAGCGGGTCGGGACCATCAGCCTGACCGGGATCACGGTCGACGCCGGCCACTCGACCTGCAGCGTCACGATCAGCGGCGGCAACCCCGACTTCACGATGCCGGCAGTCGCGGTTAACGCAACCTTCCCCGCCGGAAACGGGCAGGCAGTGACGCCGAAAGGCACGCTGACGATGAACGACACGGGCGTCAACCAAAACGCCTGCCAGGGCGCTGAACTGACTCTCGCCCTCTCCAGCAACTAGGCGATCTCGCCAGGACCCGATGACGGGGCGGCGCGACATTGGAAGCAGGCGCGCGGCCAGGGCAATCGTTGCCCTGGCCGCCACTGTCGCCTGCCTCGGCGGCGTCGCCTACGCGGCCTCCATCGCCGAGCAGGCCCGCCCACTCGGCAAGAAGGCCAAGCAGCCACAGCAGAAGCAGGGCCAGGGACCGCCGCGACCCCGCTTCATCGAAGTTCCTCCGGACGGGGGCGTCGATCCCGACTCCCAGATCCGGTTCCACGTCGCCCCGCCCGAATCGCAAGGTGCTGCGCCCGGCCCTGGGCCAGGAGGGTCGGCGCCGGATCGCTGGCGCCGCTTCGAATGCCGCCTCGACGGCGGCGATTGGGACGAATGCGCGTCTCCATACCTTCTTCGCGGGCTCGAGCCCGCTGAACACTCCTTCGCCGTCCGGGCGCTGAACCGACACGGCCTCAGCGGCCAGGTGGCCCGCTACCGCTGGGTGCTGCTCGAGCCGAAGGAGTTCTCGATCGAGCCCCTGTCGGGCTCGCTCGATGAGGTGATGCCAGGCGCGCCCGCCCAGCCGCTGCCGGTGCGGATCATCAACCCGAACCCAGCGCCGATCGAAGTCACGAGCTTGACCGTCACGGTGGCGCCGGAGCCCTCCGCCTGCCCCGCCGAACCCAACTTTGAAGTCACTCCCTCCAGCCTCAGCCCGGCGACGCCGCTGACCGTCCCCGCCGGCAGCACGGCCCGCCTGCCGACCGCGACCGCAACGGCGCCGGCCGTGGGGATGCGCGAACTGCCGATAGACCAGAACGCCTGCCAAGGCGCGACCGTCCACCTCGACTTCAGCGGCGAGGCACGGGGATGAAACGGGGGCGGATCAGCGGCGTCGCCGGCTCGATCCTCGTCGTGGCGCTGCTCGCGCTCGTCGCCAGCGCCGTCTCATACTTCACCGCCAACGGCACCGGCAACGCCTCGGCTGCGGTCTCGAAACTGACCGCACCAACGATCACCGCCGCGAATCCCGCCGCCGGGGGGACGGTCGCGCTCACCTGGAGCGCGATGACGGCGCCCGGAGAAGGCACGGTCACCTACTACGTCACCCGCGACGGCGGGAAAGCGGCCGGCAACTGCCCCGAACAGGCAGCGCCGACGGCGGTCACGACCTGCACCGACAGCTCCGTCCCGATCGGCGAACACACCTACGTGGTCACGGCGCTGTGGCGGACCTGGCAGGCGACCAGCGCCAGCAAAACCGCCAAAGTCACGATCGGGGCGGCAGCCAGCTTCACGGTCTCGGCGAGCGCGACGAGCATCATCGCCGGCGGCTCGAGCAACCTCACGATCACCGCCAAGGACGAAGCCGGCAGCACGGTGACGACCTACACGGGGTCGCACTCGCTCGTCTTCTCCGGCGCCAACGCGGCTCCTGGCGGGACCAAGCCAACCGTGGTCAACAGCTCGGGCACCGCGGTCAACTTCGGCACCGCCACGGCGCTGACCTTCACCAGCGGCGTCGCCACCGTCTCTTCAAGCAAAAACGGCTTGCTGAAGCTCTACGCGGCGGGGTCGGCGAGCATCGTCGCGACTGAAGGGGCGATCACCACCCCCAGCCCGCCGACGATCACGGTCGCCGCCGCCGCGACCAGCAAATTCTCGATCGCGGCCGCCTCGGCGACGCCGACCGCGGGCGCGGTCGACGAACTGACCACCACCGCGCAGGACACCTACGGCAACACGACCACCTCTTACGCCGGCGCCCACAGCCTCGTCTTCTCCGGCGCCAGCGCCAGCCCCGGCGGCACCGCCCCGACCGTCAGCGACTCGACCGGCGCCGACGTCGCCTTCGGCGCCGCCACCTCGCTGAACTTCAGCGCCGGCGTCGCCAAAGTCGCGGAATCGAAAAACGGCGGCATGAAGCTTTACAAGAGCGGCGCGACCAGCATCCAGGCCACCGAAGGGACGATCACGACCCCGACCGCGTTGAGCGTCACCGTGGCGGCCGCCTCGGCGATCAAGCTCGCCCTCTCCTCCTCGACCCTGACCCCGGTCGCCAGCACCGGTTTCAACGTCACCACGACCGCGGTGGACACCTACGGCAACACCGCCACCGGCTACACCGGCTCGAAGAGCATCACCTTCGCCGGCGCCACCGCCAGCCCCAGCGGCGCCCAGCCCACCGTCGTCAACAGCACCGGCTCCGCGATCAACTTCGGCTCAACGACCGCGCTCACCTTCACCAGCGGCGTCGCCACCCCGGCCTCCTCGAAAAACGGGTTCATGAAACTGAACAAGGTCGAGTCGCCCTCGATCACTGCCAGCGACGGCACCATCTCCACCCCTTCCTCCCTCGCCCTCACCGTCTCCACCGGCGCCGCCGCCCGCCTCGGCTGGGTCGAAACGACGGTCAGCGCAGGCACGATCGGCTCCCCCTGCCTCTTCACCTGCGCGATCACCACCCTGGGCAACTCGGGCACGGTCACTTCCAAGGTCGCGATCACCGACAGCGCCGGCAACATCGTCTCCAACGTCGGCGCCGCTAAATCGGTCACGGTCACCGCAACCGGCGGCACCATCGCCGGCTCCCCCCTCACCATCCCAGAAGCCGGGCAGTCGATCAGCGCCAACCAGTTCACTTACACCGCCCCCGCCAGCGGCGCCTTCACCAACACCATCACTGCCGCCTCGACCGGCTACACCAGCGCCACGGCGACGGCGAGCAGGTGAAAGATGGGCTACCGCTCTTCTTGCCTAGGAGGGGCGTTAGAGCGACCTTCGAGGACGAGGAAATAAGACAGCTCCGGCCCAGGGCCGGGACTGTCGGCTCCGCGCTGCCAGCCTGAGCTCTCGTAAAGGCTTATCGCCTCGCGATAGCGGGCACGGGTATGAATTGCCAACAGATCGTAGCCGTGGCTGGTGGCAGCGCTCAGCGCCTGATCCATCAACCTGCGGCCAATGCCCCGCCGTCGGTAGCGGGAGTCGACGAACAACTTCGACAAGGTGCCAGAGCCTTGTCCAGTGGGAGTAACGATGACGCAGCCGATCGTTGCTCCATCGCTTTCAGCTACGAAGTACAGGGTGGCGCGGTCGGGGTCGTCCCCGAACGCCATAACATCGTGATCGGAGTCATCCGGATCAGCTGGGACGCCGTATTCATTGAGCACATCAAAAACGAGCCTCCTGACAACCCGTCCATCATCGACAGTCCCCGGCCGAATGGTAACTTTGCTCTGAATCTCCCCGGTGCTCAAACCAGCTCCGCCTCCTGAAACCGCTCCATAATTCGGGGGTCGTCTAGAACGCCGACTTGGCTCAGATGCTTGATGGTGTGGCGGGCCGAAAGCTTATGCGTCGCCCCTCCCCCGTAGGTGTCAGCAAGCACCTGGTATGCCTCGTCCTCCGTCACCGAGCTCTGCAATAGCATCACAGTTATGGCGCGGAGGTCGGGACTGAGAAAGGCGTCGATGAAGTCGGGCACCATTCGGCCGATCATCAACCGCTCCCGAGAACTAAGTTGAGGCCACAGCCAAGCCAATAGCTGGCTGAAGTAGACATGATGGTGACCCTCGTCGATGGCGTGATCTGCGATCAAAGCCCGAACTGGCTCGACAACCTTGTGATCCCCAGGGATCTCCGACAGGAAGGCGGAGATCAGCGTCTCCGAGACGATTGCAAAGAATACCCGTGCTAGGCGCCGTTCCCGAACCGAGACATGCTCTTCCAAGTGAGCCAGGCGCTCCATGAAGACAGGGCACGGCACATTCACCTGTCCAACACCGGTGGCATCCATGATCTGCCTCTGCAGATCATCGGAGAAGCAGGAGTGCCACGCCTCATCGACGTAGATCTTGTACGCGTCCTCCGCCATCTTCGGGGGAACGGCGACGCCGAAGCGGCGGCGACTTATCTGACAGGTCACTGGATTGACAACGCACTGCTCGAGTTCAGCCGTGAAGTCGAGGTAGGTATGGAGGCTCCTGATTTGGAGCTGGCGATGAGTCTCTGGTCCGTGCCCGCTCACTGTCGGATGGTCGAGAACAGGCACCATCGAGCTGGGAAAAAACACTTTTCCAGAAACTTCTTCCGCTTCCAGCTGGGTGACCAGCTGCCTATCTTTCACCCTCACACTGGCTTGCTGGTGCCAGTTGGCAAACGCAGAGACATAGGCTCCATCGCCGTGGGGCTCCGTCTCATACGCCTTTGCCGCGGTGAATACCGCCTCTTCTATTCCGGGCAGATCAAGCATCGGCGAGCGCCTCCAAAGTCGAGTCGTGCTGTTGCAGCAGGCATCCATCCGGACCTTCGGCAAACACTTTTCTCCCTTCATCCGTCGCGCGCTCGCGGCGGACAGCGAACCTAACATGAGAGAAAAAAGTAATCAAATGTTTTTGTTCATTGGGCGAGATGCGGCTACAGTGGACTCATGTGCGCCCGTAGCTCAAAGGTCAGAGATCCACAGCGAGACTCCACTGAAGGTCGAGGTAGACACGGCGGGCTAGCTTTCGATTTCGAGTGCTCAGCCTTCTATGCGCGTGTCGTTAGTTGCCTGGAGCGAGGTAGATGACCCTCCGGCGGGATCCAAGAGCGGTGGCCCTAGGAGCCGCAGATGCGGGTTCGAGTCCCGTCGGGCGTGCCTTAGTTCCAGGCAATTTTGAGTGGTGACCAGTGACGCGGCGCAGGCTGTCCCGGGGGAGGCCGGCGGAGGTGGTGGACGAGCAGCACTGGCAAGCAGCTTGGCGCGCCAGCTCGGCATTCAGCGTCCCCGAGAAGCAAGACGGCCGGCGCGATACCTACGTGCTCGTCTCCTGCCCGTTCACTTCAGGCAACGCGCACATCGGCCACGCGCGCAGTTATGCGATCGCGGATGCCTATGCCCGATACCGACGAGCTTCGGGCGATGCGGTCCTCTTCTCGATTGGCTATGACGCCTTCGGCTTGCCCGCCGAGATCCGTGCCTCCGCCGAGGCGATTGCGCCTGAGGACTGGGTGGGTAGATCTACAAGCCGGATGAACGAACAGTTCGAGGCGCTCGGCTTCTCGTTCGACTGGAAGCGCATGTTTGTCAGCTCGGATCCGGCAATCTACAAGTGGAGTCAATGGCTCTTCCTGCTGCTCCACGAAGAGGGGTTGATCACTAGACGGGAGGCGCCGGTTGACTGGTGTGAACACTGCGAAACGACGCTCTCTGCAGGCCAGGCCGCAGGTGGCACCTGCTGGCGATGCCACGAAGCAACGACTGTCGTCTTTGCCCACCAATGGTTCCTCGACCTGAGCTCATTCTGCGAGGAGAACTACTCTCGGCTAGAGGAACTGGACGGTTGGAACAAGCTTGCAGTTGGGACGCAGCGCTCGCTTCTTGGCAAGGTGGAAGGTTGGGAGACCGACCTCGTAGACGAGCGCGGAAGAACCCTGACGGCCTTCGTTGACGCCGATGTCGAGTGCGCCGACTCGGTCGTGATGTCTCCCTACCACCCCAATCTCGCAGACTGGATCGACCACCATGCGAGGGACGAGGTGATCGCGAACTGCCGCCAGCACCGCAAGTGCGGCGGCCACCGACGCTACATCGGCAACGCCGTTGAAACGGGACACCGACTCAGATCTCCAGGTGCAGGGACATCCGTACCCCTGCTCTTCTCCTCCGAGGTCGACTCCCGCTATGGCCCAGACGCTGTGCTTATCGATCGCGGGGACGCCGGGGTGGGATTACGCCGATCGCTGCTCTCGGTTAGGCCCACGACGAGGTACCGCGTGGCTTCCTTTCCCATCTCTCGACAGCGTTGCTGGGGAGCGCCAATACCAATCGTCCACTGCTCGACCTGCGGGCTAGTGCCGATCAAGCGGTCAGAACTACCCGTTTACCTGCCGAAGGGGATGCCTGGGGCCAGGAAAGGGAATGTCCTCGCTGGGCTGCCGAGCTTTTGGCAGTGCCGGTGCCCCCAATGCGGAGCGGAGGCAAAGCGGGAAACCGACACCCTGGATTGCCACTTCGACGCCACCTGGCAACAGGTGCCGCTAGCGGTTCCAAGCGGAGAACGCCGCAAGAGAATGTTCGACCACCCGGAGCTTGCCCGTTGGTTCCCCATCACTCGCTACGTGCAAGGGGCGGACATCGGGGGGTTCGTGCTGGATGAGCGGGCTGTCTCGAAGCTGCTGCGAGACCAGGGGCTTGCTGACTATCTGCCCAAGGGTGAGCCCTACGCGGGTAGCCTGATGCACGGAATGGTCAGGCTCGGCGGTCAGAAGATGAGCAAGCACCTAGACAACAATGTCGATCCCGACGATCTTGTCTCGGTCCACGGAGCAGATGCCGTTCGCTTCGGTCTCCTGCACGCCGCAGCGCCCGCCCGTGACATCACCTGGAGCGACAGCGTGGTGCAGATCGCAGAGCTGTTTCTTTCCCAAGTGCTTAGTTACTCGGAGCCTCGGCTTCGCAACGTTGCTCTCGAGCACAGGGATCTCAGCTCATACCAGCGCTCGAAGCTACAGCTCCAGCTCCTTCGATGGTGCGCTATCGGCAGAACCAAGATCACCAGCGGCTACGAGGCTCTCGAGATGCACAAAGTGACCCGCGCCCTCATGCTCCTCTTCAGCCGAATAGAAGATTTCGGGGTGCGCACCGCCAGCGAGCATGATCCCATGGAAGAGAACGCGAAAGCCGAAGCCACTGCTCTGCTTTTCTTCGCACAGCTCCTTTCGCCCATCGCCCCGCATACCGCAGAGCACCTCTGGCAGCTCGCGGGCCAAGAGCCCCTCGTCGCGGAGACGAAGTGGCCGGATCTCGTGGAGCAGCCGGATCGATGAAGTCACGGACTTCCTCGTATATCTGCTCGTTCGAGAGCAACTGACCATGGCTTAAGCATCTGCTCGTCGCGACATTTATGGACGCGCCAACCAAGGGCGTGCTCTGGGACGGGATTATCACCGTGTCACAAGCGGATGAGCGGGATCGCCAGGTTCCGTACCGAACGTGTCCGGGGGTCTCGTCGCCGGCATTTACCTGCTCGAGGAATTTCGAACCTGGTCGCATCTCCCTGCACGCTGCATCGGCGCACTGATAGGCCCACTTGGTGCCGTGATTGGGCCCTGCCAGGGATACCCACGCGTCGACTTTCGCGGTGCCCCCCATCGCCTTGACGTACCATCGCGTCGATAGCGCCCCCATGGAATGGCTCACTATGTCCACCTTTGCGGCGCCGGTTCGCAACAAGAGCCCATCCACCTCGTTCATAATGAGCCGCGCCGTCTCTTTATTCGACCGCGACGAATCGTATTCGACGGCATCCAGATCCTGGGCCGGCCAGCCGTCCCTCTTAAACCGCCTCTCATAAAGCACGAAGTTCCCCGCCTCGCCACCCCATCCATGTACGAACAAAACTGGATCCGGACCCCGTGAGCCTTCAGCAACGCCGGTTTCAGAATGCTTCCCGTTCCCATTTGAGCAACCGGCGAGGACAAGAGCCGAGATGATTATCGTTAGAACGGCGGCTCGTAGCCAAATGTGAGGAAGTTGAGATCGGATGAGGGGACAAACGATACCCATTCACTCAAGAATTGCTGGCCAATAGCGCCCCCGGCTGGATTCGAACCAGCGACCGTCGGATTAGAAGTCCGATGCTCTATCCAGCTGAGCTACGGGGGCAGGAGGTGAAGGTTAGGCGGTGACTGGGCGGCTCGCTTAGGATCCGGCGATGGCGAAAGTCGAGGTTGCGGGGCAGGAGTTTCATTACGAGCGGGCCGGCTCGGGGGAGCCGCTGCTGCTGATCCAGGGGATGAGCGGGACGCATGTCTCCTGGGGGCGGCCGTTTCGGGAGGCCCTGGAGGAGAGCTTCGACGTCATTGCCTTCGACAACCGGGGGATCGGGCTCTCCGGACCGGTCGAGGGACCGTTCACGATCGTCGAGATGGCCGAGGACACGGCGGGGCTGCTGGAGGAGCTTGGGCTCGAGAGCGCGCATGTGGTCGGGATCTCGATGGGCGGGATGATCGCCCAGGAGCTGGCGCTGGCCGAGCCGGGGCGGCTGCGCTCGCTGACCCTCGGCTGCACCTATTGCGGCGGACCCGGTTCGAAGCTGATGCCGCAAGAGAATGTGGAAATCCTGGCGGCCGGGATGATGTCCGGCGACCGCGACAAGGCGATCCGGGCCAGCTACGAAGTCAATCTCTCCCCCACGTTCCGCGCCAACGAGGACGCCTATGCCGCCTTCCACGAGATGGCGATCTCGGTGCCGGCGCGGAAAGCGACGATCGAACTGCAGGCGCAGGCGATCCTCGGCCACGACACCAGCGACCGCCTCGGCGAGATCTCGACGCCGACGCTGATCGTCCACGGCACCGACGACGGCGTCCTCCCCTTCCCCAATGGGGAGCTGATCGCCTCGCTGATGCCCGGCGCCCGCTTCGAGCGGCTCGAGGACGTCGGCCACATGTTCTGGTGGGAGCTGCCGCAGCGCTCCGCCGAGCTGATCCGCGAGCACGCGCTCGCCGCCGACCCGCGCTAGGCGCTTTTACGTCCTAGGGGGACGCAAAGCGCCCCGCCGCTATTCGATCGGTTCTTCGCCGACGACTTCCGGGCGCTTTTCCGGCTTGCAACCCTGCGGGTCGAGCTTGCCGTCTACCTTGAAGACGTAATCGGGCTGCGGCGAGGCCTGGGTGTCTTTGACGACCAGCTTCACCGCGGGGTCGTTCTTCACCCAGGCGAAGACGGGGAACTGGTACGGGTTGGGGACGCCGGAGTTGTAGGGGCCGGTGTCCTGGGTGAATTCGCTCAGCACCAGGTAGTCGTATTCGCCTTCGTTGACGAGGCTGCGCAGGCGCTCGCAGGTGGTCGGCAGGCGGTTCGAGCCGTGCGGGCCGTGGACGCCGATGTATTCGACGTGGTTGGTCGCGTCGTTTCCGTAGAACCCGTACTGGCCGAAGATGATCTGGCTGGAGCCGATGATCCCGATCCGCTGGTCGTGCAGCTTCTGGGTGTAGACGTAGGCCTCCTTCGGCCCGCCTTCGCCGAGGAACGGGTCCGGGTTGACGTAGTGCTGGTCGGCGTACTGGACCTCCTGCGCACGCCCCAGCACCACGGCGAGCAGCAGCAGCGCCACCGCCCCGCCCGCGACCGCGGCGCGGCTGACGCTCCACCGCGTCCGCGCCAGCGAGAGCGCCGCCGGCGCCCAGACCAGGCAGAGGGTGAGGAAGACGGTGCCGACGATGTAGGAGGTGAACCAGCGCGGAGTCGTCAGCACCGTGATTGCGAAGACCGCGGTTAGGAAGAGAAGCGTCTGCCAGGCGCGCCGGTCCGGCGCCCGGATCGGGCGCGCCAGCGGCATCATCGCCATCGCCAAGACCAGTCCCGGGATCAGATAGCGGGTGTTCGTGAAGAACCCGGTCGGCGAGCCCTCCTGCCCCGCCGCGGTCAGCGGCGTGAAGACGTAGACGACCGCAGTCAGCAGCGAGGCGACCGCGAGCACCTGGAGGATCCGGTTGCGCGAGCGCCAGGCGATGTAGACGGCGGCGCTGACGGCGAGGATCAGGATCAGCGGCCAGAGCGGTCCGAGGGCGTTGTCGAGCTCGGGGAAGAACCAGCGCCGATAGATGGTCGGGTCGGTGAGGTAGTGGGAGACCGAGAAGCGGGGTCGCGGGTCGAGCGGCATCTGGTCGGGCTTGGGCAGGTTGAGCGGCCCGAATTTGGTGATCGGGAGGGGGTTGCCGCCGGTCTTGATCGCCGCCCGCAGGTACCAGTAGCCGCCGACGATCAGCATCGGCAGCCCCATCACCCAGGTCGTGGTCCAGCGCCGGCCGCGCCCGCTGAAGACGATGACGCCGAGCGTGATCGCCACCACCGGCACGAGGAAGGTCGTCTTCACCGAGGCGGCGAGGCCGGCCGCGATCCCGGCCATGATCAGCGGCCCCTTGTCGAGCAGCGGCGCGTCGCGCTCCGGCGCGTCCTGGACCGCCCCCGCCACGGGCGCCCGGCGCTGGTGCCCGTTGATCAGGAAGGCGGCGAAGGCGAGCAGAAACGCCAATCCCATGATGTCGTTGCGCGCCTCGCCAGGCTGAGTTTCGATCATCACCCCCGCGTCGAGGACGATCGCCGCAGCGACCAGCGTCGCGGGCCCGACCTTGTACGGGCGCCCCATGCACCAGGCCGCCAGCAGCCCGATCGGCAGCCAGATCATGTTCTGCAGCGGCGCCAGCCAGTCGCTCTTGAAGAGGACGATCGTCGAGGCGTTGATCAGCTCGGTGCTGGCGGGGTAGAACCAGGCCGCCAGCCGCAGCGGGTCGGTGTAGTGGAGGTGGACCGTCCGGTGTTCCTGGGCGATGAACGCCGAGAAGGGCATGTGGTACCAGGTGGTGTCGCCGCCGAACATGCCGAAGTCGAGGCTCGACTGGGTCGGGAA
>Ga0157378_10001698_pt1 | contig 19804 bp, 10 predicted proteins | sample M65metaG_FD_115309 | JGI IMG/M metagenome (GOLD analysis project Ga0157378, IMG submission 115309) | Miscanthus rhizosphere microbial communities from Kellogg Biological Station, Michigan, USA - M6-5 metaG | ecosystem: Host-associated > Plants > Roots > Rhizosphere > Soil | place: USA: Michigan...
AGGCCCGCGACGTTTGACGCGGCCGCGACGCCGGCCATCATACCCACGCTTTGGCTCAGGTTGAGGACACCCGTTTTGCCCATGTTGCTGATGTCCCGTAGCGCCTGCGCGCCGTCGATCTGATTGCTGCCGATCAACGCGGCGATCTGGCCCGCGGCGGCGCTGTGAACCGCGGCGGTTCCCTGCACGCCGACGCTGGCGAGAAGCGAGACGGCGTGATCGGCCGTCACGGTGTGCGCGGACACCGCCGCGCCGATCGTGGCGACGGCGTCAGCGGCCGTGACCGATTGCGCCGCGATCATTCCGGCAATCTGCCCGGCGACACCGGACTGCACGTCCGTGCCTCCGCTGTTCGCCATGCCGGCGAGCGCCGTCACCGCCTGGCCGGGCGTCAACGTGCCGGCCGACACCGCACCGCTGATATTGCCGAAGGCCTGCGCGGCGGTCATCTGGTTGCCCTGGACCAGCGTGGCGAACTCGGCGCCGAGGGCCGTCTGGGCTGCCACGCCGCCGGCCACCGCCGCGCTGACGAGCAGCGGGACGGCTTGAGCGAGCGGCGTCGCGCTGCTCAAGTCCATGGGCAAGTTGCGTTCACTGCCGAGGACGCCGTTGAGCGCCCGCATCACCGTGACCCCGGTCGCGGCCTGGTTCGCCGTGAGTGTACCGGCGACGTAAAGCTGAACGAGCTGGACCTTGGCTGCCTCTCCGCCGGGACCGCCGGCTGCAACGCCCGTCAGCAGCGCCACCGCCTGATCGCCGCTGATCGCTTTCTGCGAGGCTGCAAAACCAATGGCACTCACGGTGACGATGGCGCTCGCATCGACAGTCGTGTTCATGGCATTGCTTTTGATCAACGCGACAAGCTCTCCTGCGGCGGCGGTTTGCAGGCCCGGCGCGGTCCCGCTGGCGAGACTGAGGACAAGCGGAATCGCCAGATTGCCGGACAGGGCGTTCGCCGCGACCGCCGCGCCGATGTCGGCCATGGCGGCGGCCGGTGTCACCGCGTTGCCGGCAATCAGCGTCGCGATCTCGCTCGTGACGGCGTTCTGGGTTGCGGCGGGTGCATTCGCAAACGTTCCGGCAAGCAGGGAAACCGCCTGCGAACCGGTCAGCGCATGCGCGGCGACTGCCGTGGAAATGTCGCTCATCGCCTGCGCGGCGCTGATTCGATTGTCGCTGATCAGCGCCGCTAGCTCGCCGCCGGCCGCAGCCTGGACTGCGGCACCGCCATGGGCGGCAACGCCCGCGAGCAGCGTCACCGCCTGGTCGCCGGTGAGGAGCTTGCCCGACACCGCATGATCGATATCGGCCATCGCCTTCGCGGCGGTGATCTGGTTGCCGGCGATCAGATCACCGATCTCGCCGCCGGCCGCGGCCTGCAGCGCCGTGTTGCCGTGCCCGGCAACACCGGTCAGCAGCGTCACCGCCTGGTCGGCGGTGAGCAGCCTGCCCGACACCGCATGATCGATGTCCGTCATCGCCTGCGCGGCGCCGATGTGATTGCCGCTGATCACGGCGGCGATCTCACCCGCGACCGCCGCCTGCGTTACGGCATTGCCATGGGCGGCAACGCCAACGAGCAGCGTCACCGCCTGATCGCCGGTGAGGTTACTGCGCGACACCTGACTGTTGATGTCGCCCATCGCATGCGCGGCAGTGACCAGGTTGGCGCCGATCAACGCAGCGATCTCAGCTCCGGCCGCGGCCTGCGTGGCGGGGGCGGCATACCCCGCAATGCCCGCGAGCAGATTCACCGCCTGGTCGCCGGACATGGCCTTGCTCGCCACTGCGTGGTCGATTGTAGAGATGACGAGGGACTCATTGATCTGATTGCCGCTCACCATCTCTCCGAGAGTATAGCCAACACGGAACTGCGCTGTCGCATCCCCATGCTCCGCCATTCCGGTGAGCAGCGTCAGCCCCTCGGTACCGGCGATCGCATGGTTCGTCACCGCATGATAGACGATGCCGGCCGCGCTGGCTGCGGTGAAGGTCACGGAATCGCTTGCGACCAGCGCCGCAGCCTCATGGGCCGCCGCCGCCTGCGTCGCGGCGTTGCCCTGCGCCGCCACCATTGACAGCACCGTGATCGCCTGGTCGCCCGTGAGCGTGTTGCTCGACACCGCGTTACCGATGTCGCTCATCGCCTGCGTCGCCGTAATGTGGTTGCCGGCAATCAGCGAGCCGTACTCCACGCCCACCGCAACCTGCACCGCCCCCCCGATCGAGCTAGCTGCGACGGTTGTGAGCAGCGCGGAGGCCTGCGACCCCGTGAGGTGGTTGCCGGCGACCGCCGCATCGATACCCTGCATGGCGGCCGCCGCCGTGATCGCATTGCTGGAGATCTGCTGGCCGATCTCGGCGCCGACCTTGGCGGTCTCGCCGAGGCTGCCGCCGAAACCGGCAAGCGCCTGCACGACATTCTGGTGGTTCGCCGCCGCGACGCTCTCGAGCAGGTGCATCGCGCCGGCCTCGGTGCCCTGTCCGCTGGACACCACATGGGCAACCGCGGCTTCCGCGGCGCCGCTGGCGACCGCGGCCGCGCTGAGGTCGATATGGGAGGTGTCGAAGCCGGCGATCTTGTTCTGCTGCGCAACCGTGGTGGCGGTGGCAGTCGCACCGGTGCCGCCCACGACGTCTCCCAGCAACGCATCATCGAGCCCGACTTCATCGGCGAGGCTGCTAAGCTTAGGCGAACCTTTGGTCGTCGTCGATTTGCTCATCTCGGTGCTCTCCGTCAGCCTTGATCGTGTCCGGCCGCATCAATCATGGACCGGAGGCGATGACTTGCGCATCCGCAGATGCAATCAATCTGGTTGGAACACGCGCCGCGCTCGCGACGGGAGCGGGCCGTCGCCAGCCGTTACGGCGATGCGCGTGTCCGATTGGTGCACAATTCAAGGAATTGGTTGATCGTCTGCGCCGCGCCGCCTGACTCGATCCATTTTGGGTCGATCTGGTGGCGGGCACCGACGACGAGTCGTCGGGCACGGCGCTGACTCGCCTTTGTCCGCCCTATTGCAGCCTGCGATCCATTTCTCCCATGCCGCCACCCTCGCCATCGTTGTCAATTCAAACGGCCAAGTGCTTGCGAATTGATCCATCCAGGGGTGAGATTGCGAATCTCTACTTTTGGTTTAGCAATAAACGAATTGCTAGCAGTGATGGACACGAGCCTCGCATTGCGGTTGAAAAAGCCGTGGCGGACGGTTGCGCCCGGCCAATGAAATCGCAGCGTGACTTGCATTACGCAGATTACTGCGGGCTAATGGGTTCTTAAGGGTTAAGCTGAGGGGCAGCCGTGGAACGAGACGAACTTGAGCGCCTTGTCGGTGGCCGGCTGCGGCTGACCTTCGACGACATTTTGAACCACCCCCGCCTGCCGGAAGCACGTCGCGCCTATCTTGAAAGCTTCATCCACCTGTACGAAGGCGATCCGTTTTTGGTTCGTCTGCTGCTTGAGGCGGGCCGATTCCTCGTCTTCCTCTGCGTGGCGGTGCTCGAGGCAGCGCAGGATCCATCCAGACGCGAGACTTGGTTCACGGTGGCTGCTCTCAAGCGGCAGCTCGCCATGTTCGGCTATGCGAGCGACCGGCAAGTGGATCATCTCGTCGCACGATTGCGCGAGGTTGGATTTCTCGAACAGTATCGCGCCCCCACTGACGGGCGCGTCCGGCTGCTTGCGTCCACGGACAAGCTGCGCACGCATCACACGGATTGGCTCGCAACGCATTACATCCCGCTCGCCGTGCTTTTCCCCGATCATGATTACGGCCCAGTGCTGTCGCGCAATCGAGCATTTCATGTGCTCCACTGCAGCACATGCTTTCCATTCAATCCCGCGTCTGCTCGCCTGATGATGACGCTGCCGGATACCCTGCTGTTTTTCTCACACGCAGCGGGACCACTCATCCAGAATGCGGTGCTCAAGGCTGCAATGGATGTCGCCGATCCGAACGCGGCGATCCCTTACATCGACGCTGCCGATCGTTTCGGCGTCTCCCGAACCCATGTCCGCAACTTGATGGCCAATGCGGAAGCGGCGGGACTGGTCAAGATCACCGGCCGCGGCGGCCATAGCATCCTGATCCTGCCGCGGTTTTGGGCCAGCTACGATCGCGGCCTCGCCGTAGGGATGTATCTTCACGACGCGGTCAACCTCGTCGCGATGCGCCAGTGGACGCAGGAGCACGCGGATACTGGCACGACTGCCCTGCTTGATCGCACATTGACCGCTTCAATTTGACTTTCGTCGCTGGCGCAGGTCGCCTTGATCCTTTAGGTTCCCATAGGGAACCGATCCTGGGCTGGATCGGAAGGTGGTTGGGGTGGCCTTTTGGGTAAAATGCTTGGGCTCGGGCGGCTTTCAGGCTGCCCTGGATCGGCGTGGTGCGCGCTTGGCGCGACGCACGGCGCTCGCCGCAATTCTGGCGGTTGGGCAGGTCGGTCCGATACGGGCGCAAGACGTGCCCGCCGACGGCACACTGCCTTCACGCGGCAGCCTTGAGCCGCCGGCGCGGCTGTCGCCGGTGACCGTTTACTCCAAACGCAAACGCATCACCGAGCCCAAGCCCGCCAAGCCAGCGGCTGTGGTTACGCCAGCCGCACCCATGAGGGAACGCACCAGCGTGCCGGCGTTGCCCGATGGCGTCGTGCTGAACGGCGGTCCGCCGGTGACGCAAACCACCGCCGGGCCGGTGAGCGGCTACCGCGCGCTCACATCGGTCTCCGCGACCAAGACCGACACACCGATCGAGCGCATTCCGCAAGCCGTTGCGGTCGTGCCGCGCGCCGTCCTCGATGACCAGCAACCGCTCGGGCAGATGGATGCGCTGCGCAACATCTCGGCCGTGACGCCGATGTCGGCCAACACGTTCATCGGCTATGCCTACAAGGTGCGCGGCTTTCCGGCCGACCGCTATGTCGACGGCCTGCCGAACTATTATGACGGGGGCGATAACACCTCACTCCGCAACACCGAACGCATCGAGGTGCTGAAAGGTCCGGCCGGCATCCTCTATCAGGGAGGCATCGGACCTGTCGGCGGCATCATCAACACGGTCTCGAAGCTGCCGACCGAGAACCGGTTCGCCGAGGTCGGCTTCACGGCGGGCGGTTACAATCTGGGCAACACCTGGTTCGACGTGAACCAGCCGCTCGCAAGCGGGGGAACGGCGCTGTTCCGCACGACCGGCGAGTTCGAGAAATCCGGCGACTTCATCGACGTGATCGAGCACCGCCGGTATGCGCTCAATCCGACGCTTCTCCTGGACAACAAGGACGGGACGCGTTTCACCATCCAGGGCAGCTTCTCGTCGCGCTCGTTCCAGAACTACACCGGGCTGCCCGGCGCCGGCACGATCGACCGGTCGCTGTTCACGATTCCGCCGACGCTGTTTCCCGACAGGCCAGACCTCGGCCGTAGCTGGACGACCTATAACGGCGTGACGGCTCGCCTCGATCACGACTTCAATTCGATCTGGTCGGCAAATGCCACGACACGCGTCAGCGAGATGCGGCTCGAGCAGTTCGGACATTTTCTCGGAACCGATACCCCGCTGTTTGGCTCGACGTTCCCGTTTCTCAGCTTCCATCTGCCGGTGGACACGCGCGAGATCGCTGCGAATGCCAACCTCGTTGCCAAATTCGGGATTGGGCCAACCAGGAACACGGTTCTGTTCGGTGCGGACAGCGATCGCGTCGCCGACAAGATCCGCGACGATGTCGGTTTTGTCGGTTTCGTCGACTTCGCCAATCCGGTGTTTCCCGCCTACACGACGCCGACCGTGAGTGCGTTCAATTCCGCCAATCTCTACATCAACCGCGGCCTGACGGCGCAGTGGCAGTCGGACATCTATGAGCGGTTTCACCTGCTTGCGGGCGTGCGCCTTGCCAACGTCTACATCCACGGCACCGACACGGTGGCCGGCAGCGATTTCGTCACCAATGCCTGGAAGGCGCTGCCGCGGTTCGGTGCAGTGGTCGATCTCGTCAAGGGCGTATCGGCCTTCGCAGACTACTCGCAAGGCTACCGCGGCGTACCATTCTTCAATGCCGTCGGCGCGCCGAAACCCGAGGAAGCCGAGCAGACCGAGGCCGGATTGAAGCTCGCGCTGCCGTCCGGCTTTGCCGGCACGTTCGCGTGGTTCACCAACACGCGGCGCAATGTCATGAACGTGCTGCCGGGAAGCCTTTTCCTCGCAACCCAGGTCGGCGAGCAACGCGCACGGGGATTCGATGCGGACCTGACCTGGCAGCCGTTCGCAGGCCTCTCGATCCTTGCAAGCTACGCGCATGTGACAGCCGTCGTCATGCAGGATCAGATGTTCGCGCCCGGCACCATACTCGAGCGCGTGCCGCGCGACTCCGGCCGGTTCTGGGTGAACTACAAATTCCCCGACGGATCGTTGCAGAATATCGCGATCGGGGCCGGCCTTTACGCGGCCTCCGCGCAGGCGGTCGCGCTCGACAATCTCTATTTCACACCGGGATATGTCACCTTCGACGGCAAGATTGCCTACGAGGCAGACCGTTGGAGTATCGGCGTGACAGGAAAAAATCTCGCCGATCGCCGCTACTTCGTGCCCTACGCAAGCGGCTCCGGCTACATCATGCCGGCCGATGGACGCACCGTGCTGGCTTACGGGAAGCTGCGATATTGAGCGGATCGCCGGGATTCGGAGGCCGAACGGGAGGGCCTCGTCGGGAGCCGACTTACGGCTGACGCTGCACGAGATCATCAACGATTCTCACATCGTCGACGCGTTCTGGGCGAGACGAGATGCACGCAAAGTTTTCCGAACGCGCCTCGTTCTCCGAGGCTATTCTGCTTTCTTACGTGAGACTGTCTGCTCGCGAACGACGTCCCCCCGGATATTCTGATTGCTCAAGAGAGACTTTATGGCAAAAGCCAAAACCGATACTCCCAGTCCCAACCGCTTCACGCTCCCTGCATTCATGTATTCGCTGTTCCTCGCCATACTGGTGGCCTGTGGGCTGCACGCACTTTTCATCTCCGGCCCAGCCATGCGTGCGGCCGCACACGAATACATTGTGCGGACGATCGCAGACGAGGATCGCCAATTCTGCGAGACGTTCGGAATGCGCGCGGGGAATGCCGCATTCACCGCGTGCAGCAAGGAGCTGGCGATCATCCGCCAAAAGCAAGTCGACCGCGACAACGCGGCCGCCCAGGGCATCCTCTAGCAGGCTCTGTTCGAGATCGAGATATCCCACTCAATTGCGCGTGTTGCAGTTCATCCCGACGGCTGCATCTCAATCATCGTCGCATGCATAACGTTTGCAAGCGATCGCTCCCCTTTTGCCTCACGGAGGATATGGAGGATATAATGAATCGACGTACTGCTCTCTTTCTTTCGGCCGTCAGCGTGGCCTTGTTGCCGGCTAACGCGTTCGCCCAGCAATCAGACGTGGACGGAGTGAAAGCGGCAAGCCAAGCCTATTACGCAGCCCTTGCCGTGGCAGACAACGGTGCGGCCATGGAAAAAGTGTGGGCGCACACGCCTTACGTCACGTACATCGGTCCACGCAGCAAATCGATCATCGTTGGTTGGGAGCCTCTCAAGAAGATGTGGGAGGAGATCAATAGCATTACCGCAGAGAGAAAAGTCGCTGTGTCAGACCCCCATATTCATGTGAATGGCAATCTAGCGTGGGAGATGGCGCAGGAGACTGGGTCGGCAAAATTTAAGGACGGGAAGGAGGTCAAGATCGACTCCCTCGTCACGAATGTTTATGAGAAACTTGATGGCGGTTGGCTGATAGTGTCGCACCATGTGCAGCCGAAGCCGCAATAACTGCGCATTGGACTAACGCCATTCTCTGGACCGGCTCCGCTCGGACGTAACCCGGCGTTTCGAAATCACAGCGAGCAGCGATTTCGCTGCTCGCTGGTGAGTGTTTGCTTTCAATTCCGCCAGGCCTTGCACCGATAAGCTTGGTGACGTGACGCGACGAAGATCGGCTTCCCAGGCTCTCCCTACCCAGAAGACAATTCAGCTCCAGTTTGATCCCCCTCTTCGGCGAGTCCGTTTGGTTCGCCCCCGATATCCTGTTTTGCGACGCGCATCGGATCGGCCTGTATCAATGGACGCACCGTCCCGGCTTTCGAAAGCCGGGATATTGATCGGATCAGCCCATAGCGTTTTCGAGCGAAGCACCAGATTGGACAAAACGAGGCCCCGGGACTTGTCCAGCCGACGACGCGTCGGTGCAGGCTTGGCCGACATCGGGGGCAGCCGCATCGCGTTGGATCAGAACTGCAGTTTCCATCCAACTTGGTTCCAATTTCCGTCGCGCCGTGCCCGGACGGTGGTCAATTGCGGAGCGGAAACGGCCGGGAGCTGGCCGCCAGGCTTACCCGCGGTTCGGTCTCTTGAAATCCGCCAGCGAGGAAGAACAAATGGCCGGCAACATCTTCCGGGAGCGCTGGAAGGGCGTCCTGACCGTAGTGGTCATCCTCCTCATGTTGCTCGCTTTGCCGTTCGTGGTCTGGCTCGACCTGACCGGTCTCGCCGATGCCGCCCTCCGCCGCCAGGCCGCCGACGTCAATACGCTGATCACGAGCATCCGCACCTATTACGCCAACAACGTGGTCGGCCGAATTCTCGATCATCCCGGGCAGACCCAGATCGTCCACAACTACGATGCCATCCCCGGGGCGATCCCGATTCCGGCGACGCTGTCACTGGAACTCGGCAAGGTGATCGGCTCCCAGCAGCACAACATCAGCTATCGCTTCGTTTCGGACTATCCGTTCAAGGGCAGGGCCGAGCATCCGCTCGACGATTTCGAGAAATATGCCCTCGCGACGCTGCGGCGCGACCCCGACCAGAACGTCGTCGACGTCAGAGCCGGGCTCTTTAGCGACAGCGTCCGGCTGGTCGCGCCCGTGATCATGGAAGCCGCCTGCGTCAGTTGCCACAACGGCCACCCGGACAGCCCGAAGACGGACTGGAAGGTCGGAGATGTCAGGGGCATCCAGGAGGTGCGGATCACGCAGTTGATCGGCGCGAACCTGTTCTCTTTCAAATATGTCTCGGCCTATTTTGCATTCATGGCGGTTAGCGGAGCCTGCTTCGTCGGTATGCAGTACCGTCAGGCGGCCCGCATACGTGCCATGAACGGTGAGCTTGAGATCGCCAACAATTTTCTCGCCGGCCTCTCCATGAAGATCTCCCGTTACATCCCGCCCCAGGTCTACAAGAGCATCTTCAGCGGCGACAAGGACGTGATCATCCACACCGAGCGCAAGAAGCTCACCATCTTCTTCTCCGACATCCAGAATTTCACGGTCGCCACGGAGCGGCTGCAGCCGGAGTTGTTGACCGAACTGCTCAACGAGTACTTCACGGAGATGTCGGCAATCGCCCTCGATCATGGCGGGACGGTCGACAAGTTCATCGGCGACGCCATGCTGATCTTCTTCGGCGATCCCGAGACCAAGGGCGACCGCGCCGACGCGGAAGCCTGCGTGCGGATGGCCTGGCGCATGCAGCGGCGGCTCGCCGAACTCAATGCGAAGTGGCGGGAGTCGGGAATCGCGCAGCCGTTCCAGGCCCGGATCGGCATCAATTCCGGCTATTGCAATGTCGGCAATTTCGGCAGCGCCGACCGCATGGAGTACACGATCATCGGCGCCGAGGCCAATCTGGCGGCCCGCCTGCAAGCGATCGCCGAGCCAGGCGGCATCGTCATGAGCTACGAGACCTATGCGCTGGTGAAGGAGTATGTGACCGCGCATCCGCTGATGCCGATCACCACCAAGGGCATCAGCCACCAGGTCATCCCCTATGCGGTGGATGCGGTGTCCCTTGATTCTTCGCCCCGGAGCGAAGTGATTGTCGAGCGCGTGCCGGGACTGGACCTCTATCTCGATCCGACCAACGTCCGCTCCTCGGATTCCGAGCGCGTCCGGACCGTACTGCAGAACGCGCTGGCGTCGCTGCCGGCAGGCTAGCTTCCGGTTCACGCCGACGGGTGTATCGGTTCAATTCGGATGTATCTCGCCTTGCCCCCGGTGGCGTCTTGTTTCGAGATCGGCGCGTAACTTGGAAAAGGGCAGGATGCCACGATGAGCCTTATTGAGCGGGCTGCCGAGGCCCCGGCCGCGAAATCGAAACCGAAGCTGCCTGGATTGAACAAGATGGGCAAGGCGCTGGGCGCCCGGCGCATCCGGCTCGCGTCGGGTATCGTGCTGTTTGCCTATGTGACGACGCATCTGTTCAATCATGCGATGGGCAACATCTCGATCGACGCCATGGAAAACGGCGTGCAGTGGTTCGAGTGGATGTGGCGCAATCCGGTCTCGCTGGCCGCGCTCTATCTCAGCCTCGTGGCGCACGGCGCGCTGGGCTTCGTCGCCCTTTACCAGCGCAGGAGTTTCCGCTTCAAGGCGATGGAGCTATCGCAGCTCACGCTCGGGCTGCTGATCCCGCTGGTGCTCCTGATCCACATCGTGTCGGTTCGCTTTTCGCTGGCGCTGCATGGCACCCACAAGACCTATGCCCAGGAACTGCTGCAGTTTTGGGTCACCTCCCCGCATCTCGGGCTGTTGCAGGCGCTGCTCCTGATTGTCGCATGGGTCCACGGCTGCATCGGCATCTTCTTCTGGCTGCGGCTGAAGCGCTGGTTCACGACGCCCTGGCGGATGGTGCTGATGGCCTTCGCCGTCGCGATCCCCCTGCTCGCCCTGCTCGGATTCTACCAGGGCGGCCGCACCGTAATGGCGCTCGCCCAGCAGCAGGGATGGCACGATGCGCACGCAACGTCGCTGGAGGTCGGCACTGCCGATGAGCGCGCGCAGCTCCTGTCGATCCGTTACGCAGTCCTCGCCGGGTATCTGGCGATCTTCGCCGGTGTGCTCGCGGCGCGGTTCTGGCGAGCGGCCGCCGAGCGCAAGCGTGGCATCATCAGCCTCACCTATCCTGATCGCACGACGCTGCGGATACCCAGGGGCCTGAGTATTCTCGAAGCCAGCACGCTCTACGAGATGCCGCATGCCGGCTTTTGCGGCGGCAGGGGGCGCTGCGGCACCTGCCGCGTGACGGTGGTCGACGGCGTGGAAGACCTGCCCGCGCCATCGCCGGTCGAAAGCAAGCTGCTGACCCGCATCGGCAGCGGCAGCCCGAACATCCGGCTTGCCTGCCAGGTTCGGCCGACCGGAGACGTTTCGTTCGTGCCGATGCTGCCGCCGCATGTCGGCAGCAGCTTCGTACTGGGCCGGCGCCGTCCCAGGGCCGGTCAGACGCGCGATGTCGTATGCATGTTCGTGGAGATGCGCGACGTCGCGACCCATGACAGCAGACAGGGCAAGGTGCTCGATCTGGTTTTCCTCGCCAATCGTTTCCTCGATGCCGCTGTCCGCGCGGTCAAGGAGGCCGGTGGGCAGCCCAACCGGTTCTACGGGCACGGCATGATGGCGCTGTTCGGCATCGACCGGAGCCTGCCGGATGCAAGCCGGCAGGCGCTCGAAGCGATCGCAATGCTCCGGATCAACGTCGATCACCTCAACTCCGTGTTCGAGAAGGATCTCAGGATTCCGGTCGAGTTCGTGGTCGGTCTCGACGCCGGCGAGGCGACGCTCGGCGATGTCGGCCACGAGGACAACATCGTGTTCTCCGCCGTCGGCGGCGTGGTCCGCAATGCCGCCCATTTGCTCGATCTCGCCCGCCTTGCACCGTGCGAGGTGATGATCTCGGAAGCGGTGTGCACTGCGGCGGGCTTGCCGACCGGCACGCTGACACGACGGGAAGTGGTGCTGCCGGGCACGGATCACAGCCTGATTGCACGGTCCGCCGACGACGCAGCCGCCTTGTTCGGCGCGCTGGATGCGATCGTCGATGTCGCGACGCAGCGACGCGATCCACCGCCAGACGTCCGGCTGGCGCCTGCCTAGGCCGGTCGCGCGTGGCCACCACGCCCTGCCCGACCAGAGTTTGAGCCGGTCCCAAAAGATATACGCAATCTTTTCCGTCCGCACCTCGCCGCGAAACGCTATTTCTCGTTCAGGATCAATTGCGTCTTTCGGCTTTCGACCACACGCATCGACAGGGCAAACCTGGCCCGTCCGGCGCGGGCGGATATATTAACGATGTAGATTGGCCCATGCACGGCACAACCCGTTTGGAAGTGAAGCAGCGCGAGCACGCCATTTTGGTTTTAGTTCGCGAGCCGGACGGCTTTGCCGAGGTGCCGGATCTGCTGACAAATGACGGCTTTCGCGTACTCCGTCCGCAAAGCGTGGACGAAGCAGTCAACCTGGTCTGCGATCAGAAGGATATCGGCATCGTCGTATGCGATATCGTCTGGAAGGATGCGCGTGGCCCGGAGATCTACCAGCGGCTGCAGAAGAAGCTCTCGGCCCAGCGCAGTCTCAGCATCATCTTCCTCGCCGAAGCCGCGTCGATCAACGACGTGGTCGCGGCACTGCGCATGCAGGCGATCGACTTCCTGCACAAGCCGACCAACCCGGATGCGTTGCTCGACGCGGTACGGCGGGCAGAACGGCAACTTTCCCGCCGCACCGCCGAACGCGTCGTGACGCGGCGCGCGGCGGAATTGCTCGAGGTCACCCGCGCCATGATCGACCTGCTGCCGGCACAATCCGGCCCGGCCGACACCCGCAACGGCTACGATGTCGGTGTCCTGCCGGGCAGCTACGACGAAGTCATGACGCTCAGTCCGGAGACGGAAGGAGTGCTGGCGCTGAGTCGCAGCCGGCGGGATCTGCGCAAAGTCCTGGCCGCGCTGAAAGTTCAAAAGCTGCAACGCCGTATCTTCGGCGACCTCGTCGCCAATCCCTGCTGGGACATGCTGCTCGACCTCTATGAGAGCAAGACCCTGGGCCGCACGGTCTCGGTTACGAGCCTTGCGATTGCCTCCGGCGTGCCGACCACGACCGCGCTCAGACGCATCACTGATCTCGAGGAACTGGGCCTGTTGCGGCGTACACAGGACGCAGACGACGCGCGCCGCGTTCTGGTCGAACTGAACACGAACGGCACCGAAAAGCTCGCCGAATACTTCGAGGGAATCGACTAGTCGCCTTCGTCGGCTGGTGGCCAAATCGGCCGGCGAGAGATTGATCCAAAATGAACCGATTTCCCTTTGTGCCGGCGCCGACCGATCCGCCCGGATTGTTCTTGCGACGATGCGTGCAGCACGGCCGCGATCGCAGTAGCAGCGGAACGTGTGCCGTCGAGTGCCGTGTTTCGGACTGCATCATGCGCCCGCGCTGGGCTGCGCCATGACCCGCGAGCGCCGATAATTGAACCGGATCGGTGACGCTTTTCTGCAGCAGCCTGCCGCCACCTGCATAATGCTCGCCTGGGAGAAAGATTTTGGCTGACGATCCCGCAACCAAGAAGCCGACGGCCATGCCGGTGGTGCGCGCACTCATCGACGAGCCGGAGCTCGACGATAGCGCGCTCGCGGGCATAGTTGGCGGCGGCGGCATGGTTGCGGGGGTGAAGGGGGATGCGGGCGATTCATGGTCGCAGACAATCTACGATCACGGTCTGCCGGTTCCGGCGCGCGGCACCCCGCCCGTCGGGGGGCCGAAGCAGGACGCCGACAGTGGAGCGCAGGCCCCGGGCGCTTCCGAGGTCAAGCGAGCGCTGCTTCCCGGCCCCGCGACGCAAACCCCTACCGCTGCCAGGATCGACGATCGGTCAAATCCGTCGCCGGATCTGCGTTCGCTGTTCGACCCGCCCGACCCGTCGCCCGACGGCAAGTGAACCTGCGCCTCTCGATCCGGACCAGACCCGATGATCACCCTTGAAAGCTCGCTTCCGGCCGCAAGGCCAACCACCGATCCCGCGCAGGGCGCTCCTGTCCCGGGAAAGGGTCTGTTCCGGGAAAGCGCGATCGCGCGCTTGTCCTCTCCGGAGCGGCTCGACATTGCGGCCGCCGTCGTGAGGCCCAGCGCCTGGCTGATCCTCGTGGTCTGCGTGCTCTGTGTGGTTGCGGCGGTTTTCGTCGGCATCTTTGTCAAGATCCCGATCAAGGTCAGTGCCAACGGCATCCTGCTCAATATCGCGGGCGTGAAGGAGGTCGCAGCCAGCGCGGCCGGCCAGCTCAAGTCCATGAAGATACGGGTGGGAGATCATGTGAAGGCGGGCGATGCGATCGCTCAGGTCGAGCAACCCGACCTGCGCCAGGAGATCGCGGCGGCCCAGGCCGAACTGGCCGAGGCCAAGGACCAGTACGAGAAGGTGGCAGCGTTCCAGACCCGGAGCCGGTCCACCCAGGACAATCTTCGAATCGAGCAACGGCAGAATTTCTCCAAGAGCATCGAGTTTGCCGAGCAGAGGGTCGCGACGCTGACCGAACGCTTGCGGAGCTTCGAGGACCTTGCCGAGCGCGGTATCATTACCAAGCAACGGCTGCTCGACGCACGCAACGAGTTCAGCCAGGCCGCAGAGGGGCTGGGGCGCGACCGCAGCTCCCTCAAGCAGCTTGAGGTCGAGGAAGAGAGCCAGCGCAACGAGCGCGAACGCGAGCAGCTCTCGCTGTCGGTCAAGATTTCCGCCGCAGGGCGCAAGCTCGCGGCGCTCGACGAGCGCATGGGCCGCGTCGACATCGTCACCAGCCCCTACTCGGGCACGGTGGCGGAGATCAAGCTCAACGAGGGTGAGTTGGTCGAGCGCGGCGCGGCGCTGGCGACGATCGTGCCCGACATCACCGCCGCCGATGCCGGCGAGAACAAGGCGCCGCTGGTGGCGACACTCTACGTTCAGCCGGCGAACGGCAAGAAGGTGCGGCCGGGCATGCAGGTCGACGTGCTGCCCTCCACGGTCAAGCGCGAGGAGCACGGTTACCTGGTGGCGAAGATCACCGCGGTCTCCGAAGTACCGGCGACCCAAGAGGGCATGTTGCGGGTGCTGAAGAACCGCCAGTTGGTGCAGCAGTTCGCCGAGGGCGGCGCGCCGTTCGAGGTGCGCGCGGAGCTGATCCCGAACTCGAAAACGCCCTCGGGCCTGCAATGGTCGAGTTCGCGCGGTCCCGAAACCAGCATCAGTAACGGCACGCCGTGCAAGGCCGAGATCGTCACCCGCACCGAGCCAGTGCTGCAGGTCCTGCTTCCGGTCACGCGGCAATTCTTCGAAATGGCGAAGCGCCCATGATTTCCTTCCTTCCCCGCCGGCGCGCGCGCGTCCCGACCATTCTGCAGCAGGAAGCCGTGGAATGCGGCGCAGCCTGCCTCGCCATGATCCTGGCCGGCCATGGCCGCTGGACCTCGCTGGAGGAGCTGCGCGAAAGCTGCGGGGTGTCTCGCGACGGCACCAAGGCGGTCAACTTGCTGCGTGTGGCCCGCGGCTTCGGCATGGTCGCCAAGGGATTGAAGAAGGAGGTCGCAGACCTCGCGCATCTCTCCTGCCCGTTCATCGTCTTCTGGAACTTCAATCATTTCGTGGTCGTCGAGCAGATCAGGCTGCGCGACGACAATCGCGGATTCGTCTGGATCAACGATCCGGCGAGCGGCCCGCGCGCGGTGGCCGCTTCCGAGTTCAACCAATCCTATACCGGCGTCGTTCTGGCATTCGAGCCCGGTGTCGAGTTCGTCGAACAGGGCGCGCGTCCAAGCCTTGCTTCGTTGCTGAAGGCCCGGCTCGCCGGCTATGGATTCACGCTGGGTCACGCGCTGCTTGCCGGTGCGTTGCTGCTCATTCCCTCGATCGTCGCCGCCGGGTTTTCGCGCATTTTCATCGATCATGTCGTGCTCGACAAGGCGCAGACCTGGCTTTGGCCGCTGATCGGCGCGATGGCCGGCTTTGCGCTGCTGCGCGCGCTGCTCTCGTTCCTGCAGCAATCGACGCTGGCGCGAATGCAGACCGCGATCGGGACATCGGCGGCCGCGCAGCAGATGTGGAGCGTGCTGCACCTCTCGCTCGGCTTCTTTGCCCAGCGCTACGCCGCCGACATTGCCAACCGTTTCACGATGGCCGACCGGCTGAGCGGCATGGTGGCCGGCGGCCTGGCCCCGACCGGCATCGCCTGCATATCCATCATCGGCTATGGGCTCGCGCTGTTCGTACTCGACCCGGTGATGGCCGCGATCGTCGCTTGTTCGGCGGGTCTCGCACTCCTGCTGCTCGGCCTGTCCTCGCGCGGTCTCGAGGACGTCAACCGCCGCATGGTCGCCGACGAGTCGCGCTTCCAGGCTGCGACCGTCAACGGCGTTCGCTCCGCGGACGATTTCCGCGCCACCGGCACGGAAGGCTTGTTCATGGCGCGCTGGATGGGCTATCAGGCCAAGGTCGTCGATGCCGAGCAGGCTTCGCGATTCAGCTCGAGCCTGCTTGGCGAGCTTTCGTCACTGATCATGGCGCTCAGTGTCGTCGCGGTGATGGTCGTCGGCGGTATCCGCGTCATCGACGGCCTCGTCACCATCGGCATCCTGCTCGCATTCCAGACGCTGATGGGCAGCTTCACCGGCTCGGTGCTATCGCTCGTCGGCGGCGGCGGGCAATTGCAACAAGTTCGGGGCCTCGCCGAGCGACTCGACGATATCGCCCGCCACAAGACGGTGCTGCAGGCGAGCCTGTTGACGCCGCCAAAGCTGCTGCTGGCGCCCGGCGCCGGCATCGGGCTCGAAATGCGCGGCGTCACCTTCGGCTACGCGCCGCTCGAATCCCCCTTTATCGAGGATTTTTGTCTGAAGCTCGCGCCTGGATCGCGTGTCGCGCTGGTTGGCGGCTCGGGGTCGGGTAAGTCGACCATCGGCCGATTGATCGTCGGCCTGATGGAGCCACGCGGCGGTGACCTCCTGCTCGGCGGCGTTCCGCTCGGTGAATGGCCGACGGCGAGGCTGCGCAAGCATATCGCGTTCGTCGACCAGGAGGTCGGGCTGTTCGAGGGCTCGATCCGCGACAACATTACGCTGTGGGACGCTTCCATGCCGGAGCAGCGCATCGTCGCGGCCGCGCGCGACGCCGGGGCGCATGACTTCATTACCGCAAGGCCGGGCGGCTATGACGCGCGGCTCGCCGAATCCGGCGGCAATCTCAGCGGCGGCGAGCGGCAGCGGCTGGCGCTGGCGCGCGCACTCGCGGTGCAGCCCTCGATCCTGGTGCTGGACGAAGCGACCAGCGCGCTCGACCCGCCGGTCGAGAAGGCGGTGATGGATGCGATCCGACGCCGCGGCTGTGCCTGCGTGATCATCGCCCATCGGCTCAGCACCATTCGCGACTGCGACGTCATCTTCGTGCTCGACAATGGCCGCATCGTCGAGGCCGGCAATCATGCGACCCTGGCGGCCGGCGGCGCCCGCTACCGCGCCCTGATCGAGAATTGACCGTGCAGCTCCAGGCCGAATCCATAGCCGCCGCACCACCTCCGCCGCCGATCCGCGCGCTGGCGCCGGGCAGTCTTGTTCCGCTCGACGATCCCAACAACGTCCTGATCGTCGAGGCCGGTCCGCTCGAGATCTATGTGCAGAAGGGCGCAACGCGGCACTTCCTCTGCGAGATCACCCAACCCGGGGTGTGGCTGTTCGGCGACGCGCGAGGCAGCGGGCTGGTCGCGCTGGCGCCGGATGGCGGGTCAGTGCGCCTGATCCAGGCACAGCAGATCGACGAATTGCTGCGCGATCCGAACGGCTGCGCGAAGCTAGCCGGTACGCTCGACGCCTGGGTGCAGTTCCTGTCGCATGGCCTGTGCCAGATCCAGCCGCCCGATCCGGCGCCGCATCCGGCGGTCGCCAATCTCGGCATCGAGCTTGGCGCCGGCGACAACATCTGCGCGTCGCAGGGCGTGTTGTGGATACTCGCGTCCGACCAGCCGGCGCTGTCCTACCTCGGCGAGGTGCCGGTGGAGAAGTCCCTGGTGCCTCTCACAACGGCGAGCTGGGTCGCCTGCACTACGGCAACGCGGCTGGTCTCCCGGAGCTCCATCGACGTGGTGAATGCAGGCGCCTGGCAACAGGCAATCGCGGATACGCACCTGCTTGCCCGCAGGACCATGGAGCGGCGGATCGAGGTCACCGAGGCGGCTGAGGAAGGCAGGCTCGGCGAGAGTGAACGTCTGGCCGAGGAAAACCTCGCGACCGCCAACAGCCGGCTCGCCGCCGTGCTGAATTTGAGCGTTCCGCGTGTCGAGCCGGCCGACGACATCGGGTACGTGATCGAGCAGGTCAGCGGCCAGAAGCGGCCGCAGCCTGCCGCCGGCGATATCCACGCCGAGCTTGCGGCGAGCGGCCTGCGAGCGCGCACGGTCACGCTCAGCGGCGACTGGTGGCGCAAGGACCGCGGCAAGCTGATCGCTTTCCTGCGCGAGGGCGAACTCCCGGTCGCGCTGCTACCCGACTGGCGCGGGCGATACTTGCTGCATCGACGCGGGCAGAAGCCGGTGCCGGTGACCGAGGCGTCGGCCACGCTGATCGACGATCGTGCCCTCGCGCTGGCGGCGCAATTGCCGAACAAGCCGCTGCGCTGGCTCGACATCGGCGCGATCGTGGCGCGGCTGGCCTGGTTCGAGCTCTCGACCTTGATCGCGGCGAGCCTGGTCGCTTCCGGCCTTGGCCTGGTGATGCCGATCGCGATGGGGCAGGTCATCGACACATTCGTGCCGGACGGACTGACCTACGGGCTGGTCCTGCTCGGCGCCGCGCTTGTCCTCCTCAACGTCTGCTCGACGCTGCTGATGGCCTGTTCCAGCCTGACGCGGCTGCGTATCGACGGCAAACTGTCGGCAGCGCTACAGACCGGCGTGATGGATCGCCTGCTGCGCCTGCCGTCGCGGTTCCTCAAGTCGCAGGCCTCGGCCGACCTCGCGCTGCGCGTGCTCTCGATCGAGCAGTTGCGCCGGACCATCACCGGAACAATCCTCGATTCGCTGGTGTCGGGCATTTTCGGCCTCACCTCCTTTGGCTTGCTGGTCTACTACAGCCCGCATGCCGGACTGGTGACGTTGCTGCTGTTTGCGGTGCTGATCGCGGTCGCGGTATTCGCCGGCTTCGTGCAGTTGCGCGCGCTTTCGATCGGCGAGGCGCTGACGGCGAATCTGACCAGCCTCACGCTGCAATTGATCCAGAACGTCTCGACCCTGCGCGCCTTTGGCGCCGAGCGGCGCGCCTTCGCACTGTGGGCGCGCAACACGGCGAACTTGCGCTCACGCACCCTGCGGGCGCGCTTCGCCTGGATCAGCTTCGAGACCTTCATCACTGCCTATGACGGCCTCTCGCTCGCAATCGTCTTCGCGGTGCTGGGCTTCGCCGGCAGCCAGGATCCCGACCACGCGCTCTCGACCGGTTCCTATCTCGCCTTCGTCTCGGCCTATCAGGGACTGTTGCGTTCGACCGAAGGCCTCGCCCGCGGCATCGTCACCCTGATCAATTCGCGCCCGACCCTGCAGCGCGCTCTGCCGCTGCTGAAGGAGACGCCGGAGACCGCGCCGAATGCCCGGCATCCGGGGACGCTGACCGGCGCCCTCGAGATCTCGCACGTCTCGTTTGGCTATAACCCGAACGGCCCGCTCGTGCTGGACGACATCTCGATTCGCATCGAGCCCGGCCAATTCGTCGCGGTCACGGGGCCGAGCGGGTGCGGCAAATCCACGCTCATGAACCTCATCCTCGGTTTCGAGCGGCCGGGTTCGGGCGTCATCCTCTATGACGAGCGCAATCTTGCTACCCTCGACCACGCGGCGGTCCGCCGCCAGATCGGCGTCGTACGCCAGAGCGGCCGGCTGCTCGCGGGCTCGATTTTCGAGAACCTGATCGGCATGCATGACGGAACGCTGGAGGAGGCCTGGGCGGCGGCCGATCTCGCCGGCATCGGCGACG